>JGI24158J21664_10011675_pt1 | contig 11674 bp, 8 predicted proteins | sample Ectturendosymbi3_FD_21664 | JGI IMG/M metagenome (IMG submission 21664)
GATGTGGCTTTACAAACTTTGCTGAATGATAAGTACAAGCTTGAATCATTGCAAGGAGATGGGAGCAGAACCAGGCAGGCGATCCCTCACAATGCCCGCTGAAAAGCTAGGGCCTGTAATTGTTGATTTACAACAAATTTCAGATTTGAAGATTCTTCCTTAATGCTTCCGCGGGCCAATGAAAACGCTGTGGCAGGCCACATTCGGCCCGCGGGCCTGTAGTTAGAACACACTGACTTAATGGATGTGTGGAAGTTATGCAACGTATGGTGTCAGTTGGCTGAGGTAAATGTCAACCTGATACTGACACGTTTTGTTTAAATGATCGATTTAACAAAGGAATTTGAACAGACGCCTATCAGCTTGTCGCTACATGGTAAACACAATTATTTGCATCAGCTGTTACGGTGTTCGTAGCTAATATAAATCACTGCTGTTTTTGACGTTTCACAAACATTTAACCAGTGATGCAACTTACAGCTTTAAAGTAGCGCGACGTTCACAAAACCTGCAATGTAATTGTGTACTTTTCGGACACCTGTATATAAATGCTGTGGCAAGTTTATACAAGATGGCATTAAGCTTTTTGTCTGGCACAAAGACTTAAATAGGACAATGATTTGTAACTGCATGCATCAAAGGGCTCAATAAAAAAATATTTCACCCTATAAGCGCAAAAAAATTGAGAAGTTTACTTGTAGAACAGTATAAATTATACAAGAATAAAAAATGACAGGACGGAGCAACCTTCAGGCTTTGGGGTAAAAATAGTGTCAACGTTTACAAGTCAAGTATATTGAAAATGCATTGTCTGAAGCTTAGCTAGTAACCTTACGACATAAGCTAGAGCAATTAGTGATATCTTCGGTCTTGCGCGCTAAAAACTTCACTATTTTTTCTTAACTCAGAATGAAAAGCAACATTGGCAAATCGCAAACAAACGCGGCAAAGTTGTCGTGACGCTGAAATATATATCTGGAGCTGCGCAGCGAAGGAAAATATCATTTGAACGAAGAATCCTTTCAAAGATGTCGCGGAGCAGATTCACATCGGCTGCATCGGTGCAGTCAAGTGCATGGGATACCATGCGAATGATCGCTGAAGAAGACGAGCAGCTGAACGAAGCGATGAAACACCAAACATTCCATGAAGTAAGAAGTTGAAGTTGCTAAGAAAACGCCGAGAAACAATGTCAAGTTTTCAAAAATGCGTTAGGTTAATCACCATGTTCATGCATTAGAACGTAGCTTCGTTTTGGCGTCATTCAACAAAGTTGTTTGTTTATTTTTAGGCGGCAAGAGAAGGAAACCTTGACGTTGTGGAAGGGTATTTGAAAACAATGCACGAATCTTTAGAGGAGATGCTGGATTACACTGTTTACAAAAAAAAACTATTAAATCTTAGAATTAACGCTCGTGATGCTCATGACATGACAGCTTTGCATTACGCGGCTCAGAACAATCACGTCGAAATATGCAAGCTGCTGATCAAGTACTCAACGGTGTCGAGCAAACGCAAAGGTGAGCTGAAGTAAAGAAGCAATGGGACGGAAAAGTGTGGCGTGTGTGGACGGGTAAGCGATGACTATTGGGACGCAAACCCTAGTATCTTCAAAATTTTGGAAAAGTACTCTGTAAGAAACCATTAGGACAAAGAAACTTGATTTCTGATGGCAATTTCAATCCCAAATTTATTCATAACAATTCCGAACCTTTGGCGACTGATAACTTAACGGCAATTCAAAGACTGCCACCTTCTGCAGGTAAACGTGTGGTCCTGTAAACTCGTGTTTTATGTGTGATTTTGTGCTTTGCGTGTACTTATTCTTTCGCTAAAGTGACTTTGAGTCTGTGTTAACAAACTAAACATACACTGGAAGAAAAAACATTTTCGCTCATGTTGACAAGAACGAATTAAACTTCTACCCCTGCATAAAGGCAGCAGTATTTCAAGAAATCCAGTGTGATAAGTGATAGGTGGCTGCAACGAGAACTAGCATAGTACGTTTTTCAGCTTTAACAAGAGCAATTACAACTTTCGCCAGCATGCCAAGGTCTGTTCTGCAAATGTCCTTGACACATCAATTAAAAATAATTCCAGCATTACCCTAAACTTGCTTATGCGGGCTTCCAAGAATTTTGAAGCGGGATTTCAATCGTGCTATAGGTTGTTTGCAAAGTTTGGGAAAACTCTTTGAAGACTTTTGAAATATGTGTTATGTTATTCCAGTTTTTGTTTTAAGATAAACTCTTTCAAATTATTTATCCAACGTTTGGTACTTTGCCCACGAACTGATCGCCGCTCACTTGCCAACCCGCATTGTCCCAGCTACTTTTAGAACAGCTTCAACAACGTGCAGGGTTCCTACGCAATTAGGAATATATATCTCCAGGCTTTTTCAAGATCTTTTCCTGACTTAACTTTTCCGAATGACATACCCAGGTCACATACAGGCATACTGTAATGACAACAGTAAAATTGTCAATTTTGAATAAAATATTATGAAAATGCATGTCAAAACATCAAGTCTGGAAAATTATTTTCGTTTTCCATACTAACAAACCAAACAAGTTCTTTTCCAAACTTTTCCAGGCTGGAAAATGACCAAACTTTTTCCATACTTTTACAGATTCCGTAAGAACCCTGAATTTGAAACACTTGGAAGTCTACAAAAGATAGAGCTTATGCTTGCAATGAAAAGAATTGAATTTTTCTTAACTTTTAAAGATTTTACTTAAGCCATTAAATGTTGTTAACTATATATATATACACAGGGTTTTTTTAAGGAAAATGTTAGGTACCCAGTATGGACCCGATTTCTCTGATTCTAGGGACCCGATGATAATTTTCTGATTCTAGGGACCCGAATCGGCTCCAAAAACACCTTAAAAAACCCTGATATATACATATAATTAGTCTCCCTTATAGTTATAATTAGTCTCCTCAAAGGTGACGCAGTCGAATCACTCAGCAAATTTATATTTTCTGCAGTAATAAATATTATCTTTCCGCGTCAGCATTCTGGTGTTCTTACGGCAACGGTCTACAAGAAAAGTGAAATCGTGTTGATCTCCGGTTCGAAGTGAACAACGTGGACATTTGATGGATAACGTTATATTGCGTACATTACAGGGCCAGATCCTATTAGCCACATAACCATGTTCATGTCTGACCTGAATGATTTGTCTGATTCGCAACTTGACGTTATGGCGAAGAACAAAGATGGTGCAACTGCACTTCACCTAGCTGCATGCGGTTCTAAGTCTGTGGTTTGTTTTCCAGAAAAAAAGGTGACCACACTGCATAACTTGTTCTTCACATTGAGTAATAGGTACAGAGACCCTAAGCTCGCGCCAAGAAAAAATATAAAGGCAACATACTTCTTTGATTCAACTTATTTTGAAAAATGTTTTTAATTAAAAATATTGCTGTATGTATACTCACTCAAGAGCTAGAAATTCTTGTTATGTGCCTAAATACTGTAGGTTCAAAGGCACTTTTACATCCTAAAGCAGGGGTTCTCAACCTTTTCAAGCATGTGGCCCAATTAGGGTCGGGGCCCACCGACTGTACAACCTTTCCATTGTGTCATTATGTTGCAGAGCAGAAATAAAAACGACCTTTAATACATGCGCTACAATCAATACGAAGGCTGTGCCTGTTTGTTGTTAGAAAGAATAGATATACGAGGCTCAACACATGGTAAGGCACAGATGAAGTCATCTTCCAGTTCGTGCTGTTAGATTTCGTTTCAATGGCAACAAGAACCGCCTGTCTGCCTCAAAATGTTTTCGGTAACTGCATATTGTGCACAACGTGGTATAGGCTACCTGGAAACCTCCATGTCGCAATAATTTCTAACATATAATGACGAAAGAGACCGAGCGTCTTATGTCGTTTTTAGCTGAAGAGCTACCTATGTTTTCAATTTAAATCAGGGGTGTTAAACTCGTGGCCCGTGNGCCAAAAGTGGTCCGGNAGCTGAAGTTTCGTGGCCCGCGGAAAAGTCCAGATTTTAAAGCAAGCATTACAGTTTTAGAGGGTATTGCCAATCTTCTGTGGGTGGCCAACGAGTTGTCTAACCCGCAGAGCTTGACACATGCAGCTGTGGCCCGTGGACAAATCTGGTTATGTGCATTTGGCCCGGTAGTGCCGCATGGTTGCACACCCCTGGATTAAATGGTTCATTTTGCATAACGTACTCAACTTACAATCATACCAGGCTGTGAAAAATTTTTCCGTGGCCCACAGGTTGAAACACCTTGTCCTACAACTTTTATTTAAGTATGGTATGATTTATTATTTCTAGAACTATGAGAGGTTGCTGAGCACTGTGAGGTATTTCGAGACCTCCTAGAGTTGCTGCCCCTCGACTCTCCCTAGAAGAAAAGTGGGTGTGAAAATGAATGATAGACAATTTGTACGTATCACACACAGCCAATAATTCTGATTTCATAACAGTCCTTCAAAGATAAAGCGTTTTCCGCATCACAAAGCAAAAAGAATCAGCTGATTCCATGCGATTAAACAACGAAAAAATTTTATGCAGTATATCGAATTCGTGCAAGTATTTACCGGAAAAGATAAAGTACCCATCAAGTCGCCTAAATGGTTGTCGCAAGCAATTCAACTCTATCATACTGCACACGGCAAAGGAAGAGGACTTACAGCCATGCAGCTGCTCGCCTCCTCAAGCTGCTGCCATTCAACTGTAAAGCAACACGAGCAGAGGGCTTATTTTCGCGTACTAATTGACAAAACGGTTGTCTGCTGGGGGTGGAAATGGAAAGGTTGCGACGGAAGTAAGAGTAAAATACTGTTAAATTAAAGAGGAAGTTATGGCAGTGGCGAACGGACAAAATTCACAGTTCGGCATTTCTAAATACATATATCGGAATNGCGTTGCAGTAGTTACCTATCTGATGACAGCACATAGTGTCTATCAATGCAGCAGACAGAAATTATAACTTTTTTGCCGATTTAGCCAGAGTAAAGCGCAAGTAATCGCGCCAAAAGTACCCCACCGTGAATAACAGCCATGCCAGGGCGCAAATCAACAAACATTTTGTGAGTGTTCCCCTTGGGTTTTAAGGGCCTAGAACGAAGTACCACCCGAAATCCCATCTATTTGGGCGTGGTGATGCTTGGGCGAGAGATCAAAATAAATCACCTCAGTCAGCCTCCCAGAAACTTGATCTAAACAAACTTTGTCTTTGGCAGAACCATAACACTAATCTCACTACAATATTTGATTTAAATAAAGAATTTTCAAGAGACCACAATCGAAGATATGTTGAACGAGCTTCAAAAGCAGCACGAGACAACCATAAAAACAATTCTTGACTGGTGCAAAGCTACAGTTGTTGAAACGGTAAGCCATAAAGAAACAAAACGGAATTTTTCCCGTGTTTGCAAAAATGCGTATTTTGCAGGGTCTAAAATTTTTAACAACGTCCCATGCTGTTGGGGTATTACCGAAGAACATCCTCAATGTGATATTTAATATTGGTGACGTCAGTGTGATATTTAAACATTGGTGACGTGTATTTTGCAAGGTTCAAATGAACATTAACCGCACATTGCTGTCGAATTCTGCAAATATGCACTTTCCAGTTCATATGTTCAATCAAATGTGTTGCGCAGCTTAGAGAAGAAAGGAACTCTTGTTCGTCCGTTCGACATCAGTTGCATTTCATAAAGAAAGCAATTACTCTCGGGCAGTGGTGTAGCCAGCCCAAAATTTTTGGGGTGATAAATCTTTTGAAATTAAGTGGGCAACAGTATTTTGTTTGGGACACCGCCTCACACAGCACAAAACGACAAGATATGTTAGAAATTCGGGGGCCATCGCCCCCTTGACTACGCAATACTCTTGGCATTCCGTCACCGCCAATCGTCATTTAATAATGAAGTTTTTCACTTGTTTTCGCGGAAAGCATTGTTGCATTGAGCTGCCGCAGTACATGATATCGAGTCATTGTGCCTGTCACATAACAGATATCACACAAACTTTCACATCAGCCACGCTACGCATGCGAACTTCATCAACTTCAATTTTTGAATTACTTAACGCCCAAAAAACTTTTTTGTTGTGCCTTCTGTGTCTCCAGTTCCGTAATATCCTTTTTGCATTATTCGTAACTGATCTTAAAGGAAATTTTTTTTTGTTTAGACGTGATCAGACAGCAACAAATAGATCAGACCAAGCAAAAAATGATCGGAGCTAGCAAAACGTCATCACTGTGATTCTTGCTCTTCATTTAAATAATGGCCTCAGAAATGACGCAAACTTTCGCGGATTGAGTTGAAAAAAATAGTCCACGTATCATTCCTCTAAATGACGTCTTGTGCACAATCTTGACCTGCAAGCACGGAGTAGTCCTTTATCTCACACGAGCTAACAGTTGCAGATACACCAAGCGTCTGGAAAAATATTTGCTGTGTCGAAGCTAGATCTGCTTTCTTAAGGTTATCTACCGCTTTCCCCATGTTTACGGTTCTTATGAAATTTAATCACTTGTTTACCTTTATGCAAAGCTTTCAAAAGTTTCAGTGTAACAGGACTTTCCAAATAGGTGTGTTCCTCCAGGGGATACAAGATGCAAATTCGCTGCCGCAATCCATGTGAAACCTTCTTGTACCTTATTATGTTTAGAATGGAACGCTTAAAATTGTCAAGCAGTGTACGTTAAAGTCTCTTTGTTGGTATCATGGCTGATCCAGCCGTCGATGTACTGACGTTTTTCCATTGTGTTCTATTACGTGCAGTCTCCCATAAATTCCCGGGATTTTTACATAAATCTTTAAAGTTACTGAAGAAAGTAAAACGCTGGGCACCCCTTGCACGTTAAAGTAATAAGTTGCTAAAGCACGCAGATAAATTCATGATTACTACGAACGAAGAATCGGAAGGCAAACATTCCGTCCTGTGTCGGTAGCATTTCATAAATTTCAATCTCAGACAATGATTGTTGAAACTCATTGAGGAAAAGTCCTCTGAATCACGTGGCTACCAAGGCCTCGCGCCACTACGTCACTTCCATAACAGCTTTCGCGTTTCTCTTTTTTACAGCGCTTTTCTTCCGACTGACCATAAGACCTTGCAGCAAGATCACTGCAGTTGAATTGCTAATGTACTGATGATGGTAGCAGTAGTTACCGAAACGTCTACGAAAATGTCATTTATATCTATTGCTTTGGCTGTTATTTTTATCATTAGGCTATTTAGCACTTCTTACTTTCCGTGCACCATTGAAGAAAAGTTTTGATACTTATCTATCGTATTAGATAGAAACGAACGTGAAACAAAAGGTGCTTTTTGGCGTGTATGGGAAGTGTGCTTCTTGCGTGAGATATAAATACAAATGATGCTGAAATTTTGAAGCAAGCTCTAGGCAGTTCGACAGGGCTTGCGGTCCTACAACTTTCAGTGAAACAAAATCATAGCCTTGTGAAGATCAGTGGCCTTCAAGCACTGGATTGCTGAAAGCCAAATGGCCATTATGTTTATTGAGATTGAGCAGATATTGTTTTCGGCTGTCGCATTTACTGCATCAGGTGAAAGACGCCGAGGGATGGACTCCCTTGCATTGGGCATGCAAGCACGACAACGTTGATGCAGCTATGAAACTGTTAATGTTTCAGCCCAAAACGGAGCACTACTGCAAATGGAAGTCGTTGGAAACTTCTGCGGTAACTCTTTTTGCTAAGATATACTTAGTGTCAAGTTAGTAAGGAAAAATGCAAAAAAGCAACTAATCGTTCACTAGCCAACGGAAAAAAAGCGGTGCATGCAGCCTGAACGTTATGAACCTAAACTACACAAAATTTGCATTCCTTCTCAAGGCTGACCAAGGATTAACTGAGCTGTTAAACGCAGGGCTGTGGAGTCGGAAGTCGTATTTCAGGCTCTGGCCCCAGGCATTTAAAATTTTGGCTCCAGCTCCAATTTCTAAAAAGTTTTTAGCTCCCGCTCCAGAATGATTTGGTCCATTGAAAACTGAAAACCATTATTCCATTTGTACAACTAGCTTGCCCCACAGACTAGGGTTGTGGAACCTGAACCCAAATTTCAGGCTCCGACTCCACCATCGAAAAGTTTTTGGCTCCGGCCCTCCAAAATTGCTTGGCCTCCGACTCCACAGCCCTGGTTAAACTGCAATGCAACGACTGTTGAATTGACATGGTACACATGTAAAACATTTCTGAGGCCTATGACAACCTACGCAGATCAAGTTAAAATCCATGGTTTGCAGCGGATTTGACGTGCTTCGCTTTCCACACAATCTTATGACACGTCGTTTCCTGGTGTGCAAATCGTATTTGGTGACTGGAATGTTGCAAGGCGTAAATACAGCACATTTTTAAATGTCAGGGCATTGGACATTATTTCGCCAAAAGCAACATTGAGCTGCTGAAAACTCAAGACAACCATGGGATGACACCACTACACGTGTGTGCTTCGAACAACGCAGTGTTTACTGCCAAACTCCTGCTGGGTTTGGAGGCGGATTTAATCGCATCAGATGCCAGAGGTTGGACCCCAATGCATCACGCAGCAGCAGAAGGTTAAGTATACGGCTTTAACAACGCGAGGCGCAGCGTTGACGGTGACGTTGATTATAGTGCACAGATAAGCGTGCATAAAAGCCTCACAGTCCACCTTAACAGCTGACAACTCACAGCAACTTCTACGCAATATAAAGAATCCCAGTCTTACCAAGTAACCACATCAGAATGGTGGAAAACAGGCTATGGAAAGAATCGCGTTATTATCGCGGTTCAGGCAATGCAACAGACTCCACTGTGGCAAAATATCTTGCATCTTAATCGCATAAATTTTGATATCAATAAAACAACTCCACGAAAAATAGGAAGCGCTAGCAACGAGCGGCTCAGAAACGCTTACCATGTGGATTCGTACCTATGGAGACACTTATGCTAATGTTACGGTTAATTGCAACCGCATACCCAAAATCTCCAACGTATCAATTGTCTTTTCCATGTTTTTGAGATATGCAGGCTTTTTTTAGCCTGCAAAAAATCATAAGTGATTTTTCAATTTCTCATTTTCTAATATTTTTCCCGCAGTTGTTTGTTGCTAGACTGTGGTGCGAATCACACACGTTTCTGAAGCAACACCTGCTTTATACAAAGCTCAAGCGAAAATGGTCGCCTAGCTAGCGTGCATATACACTTTTGCGAGAGTTACCATGACGTTGAGGGTTACAATGACATCACAACCTCGAGGGGTCTGTTGGTCTTTTCATTCTCAGACTCATACAAAAGATGCTACTCCAACAGGAAGTTATTCATGCAAGTAAACCAAGCGCTCAATGCAAACGAAGCTGTAAAATAAAAATACCATTGAAATCGAATTTTTAAGCAAGCCCTTCAAATTTCAAAACACATTAACGCCCAAGATCAAACAACAGATTAACCCGTGGTATTTGTGAGTTACTGCGTCAGTCGGCCGGCACGGTTTTACCCACTACTTTTTCCCAATGCCTTAAACCAGCAACGATAACTTTTAAAGCACTTGGCACTTTGACTAGAACAGTACCAGTGAAACAACATTTTGAAAGTTAATTTCAAGTCAATGCATACCATTTTCTGCAAGAAGCAATCCACTGTTTAGCAAACTTAAAACACTACTCTCAAGATGACGAAACTGACGCCAACTTAAAACTAATGCAAATTTGCTCGCTTATCAACTGACCGCACAATTTTTATACTCGAGAAAAACGAGGTTCAGAACCCAATGCATGGTATTGTAAGTTTCTATCAGTTGTTTAATATGTTACAGCGTTTATACTGGCGGCATTCGATGAAATTTTTGGCCAATGTAGCTTAGCTTTAGCCCTTAAATACAAACAATTAAATTCCGGGTTGCAGGGTTGCAAATCTAATGACGGACAAAACTCATCTATCACATTCTTAGACTCGAGATTACGAACAAATAGCTTGAAAATCAATTATCATATAAAACAGGGGTCGGCAACCTACGGCCCGCGGTCCGGATCCGGCCCGCCAAGCAAAACCAGCCAGCCCGCAGCCCGTTTACAAATTGTAGTAATTGGATGGCCCGCCTAGCGGTATTATATTTTATGAATCTCCCTTCTTGGCAACTTCTTATATTCCATATTTACGCGGAACTACTTATAAGAAACCGCACTGTGCTATAAATGTACTGTATGTCATATTTTGCGTTTTCTTTATGGATTGTGAAAACCAGGAGTTAATTTGATTTCTATAATTCCATAAATTCCCAAGTTTTAACAACATCATAAACAGCAAAGGGAACGGAATTGCTGTTGGAAAATTAGTACGAACCGTCATATCTTGCAGAGTTTGTTTTTGGCCCGCGACTAAGGAAAGGTTGCCAAACCCTGATATAAAAGCTTGTGAAGTAGTTTCAGCCATTGCTGATGCAGAGAGCAAAACTTTAATCCCAAGCAACTCGAATACCAATTTCTTCGCTACTCTGGTTAGATCTTATGACAGGTATTAAAAAATATTTATTCCATTTGGTTTTGATTAGAGAGCACCAAGCGCAAATAAACGAAGCGTTTTAATCCAATAGGTGTGGTGGTATCGGCCATGATGATATTATGAACCACTTGTATAGAGTACCAAATAAGGCTGTACATTGCAGCGAAAAACTAAGGCGAAATCAAACGCCATGTTTCATCGTTTTCTCTTCTCACTTGATTCTAGGCATATCATCTACGCCAGGGGTTCAAATTCAAATTGCTCCGAAGGCCAAATGAGGACTTACAAAGTAACCCGAGGGCCGCATTATGACGCTGACGCAGCAATGGCGGTACCTGAACCTTTCTAGAAACAGCTTTTACATCTATTTTCCTGCGAAAGGTATCATGGGTGACAGGGAAATCAATTATAATATTCTCTGCGTCCGCTTAAAAGGGACTTGTTCACTCGCAGGCCGAGCACTTTTAAACACCGGTTAATAAACTAAATAACGTAAAGGCTAATTATTTTAAAATTTCCAAAAAGAATCGCGGGCCGCAAAAAAACTCCCTCGTAACGTTTTACGTGTTTGAGACCCTTGATCGACGTATACAATGTTTTTGCATTTACACTACGCAAGGTGGTTGCACGCGTAACAGAAAATAAACTATTAGAAACAAAAACGGAAACTACGTTCACGTTGCAGTGCCATAGAAAGATGTACCATGGTGAATTATCAGCCACGGTTGAAGTCTCTCATCTTTAAGTAACCTTAAAATAGTCAAGAATCACTTAGCATCAGCGCTTGAATCAGGTGTGGTTAGCAAAGACCAAGCATCAGCCAAATCAACAAAATAGCGTTTGATTAATAGCAACGGATAAAAGGAAGCAGAAAGCGAAAAACTTGTTCCTTTTCTGCGCAAAAATGTTAATATAATTTTTTAAGAACTGTAGACTGGCAACTGTTGAACCCTCCAGTAAACTTGAAATGTTAGTACTTCACAAAAGAGATAAGAAATGATGGTGGCACTGGCAGGTAGATGTTATTAGCGTTATTAAGTCATGCTGTCGTCTTATGAGCCTAGCATACATCTGCAAGCGCTTTGCAAAACATGGAAACTGTAATTTAAGTTATACTACGCCACGTTTTATGATTAAGCAACATAGGCCTGTGTAAAAGTTCAAATTTCCAGATACTTCACTC
>JGI24158J21664_10011676_pt1 | contig 11674 bp, 9 predicted proteins | sample Ectturendosymbi3_FD_21664 | JGI IMG/M metagenome (IMG submission 21664)
CCAAATAGCTAATTTTTGTGCTTTGAATTTGCTGATTGATTCGACTGCGTGGCCTTTGTTGAGACTAGTTACTTATAGGTTCAAAAATGTGCACAATTCGGGTTGGTGTTAATTCCTAGGCTGCTATGTAATGAGCCGGTTTTCAGGCAGATTTAGGGAGATATTTCGACACAACAAACTTTACCATTGCCTCTTAAAAGAGAGATAATTTGCGAAGAATTTTTGAAAAAAAGTAGTTGGCCTCCTTGGTTATATCATGACACTTATCAACGAAAACGCTTGAGTGTGAGTTTTTGTACGCAGCAATCGCACACCAGCGAGCAAATGATGGGTGGTTCTTCTTCATCGCGTCTATGAGCAGTTCTTTCAATCCACAGATACTATACGCCACACTAGATCTCGGGGCAGGTGTTGACCTGCGATACGATAGCCATGGGTTGGTTAACGAAGTGAAAAGTCAACACTGTTTCGTTCAAAAGTTTCATGCTGTATGCCTACCTGTACTTTCGACTAATTCCTTAGATGTAATCTGAGCAAGACACGTGTTGCGTAACTTATCTGATTAATTAGCTTAAGTTTCTTACCGTTTTTATCCGGAACAGTTCAGGCAGCACACGAACGTTGTGTTTTTGCCGAGTAATCCTGATCCATTGTCACTACTATTATAGGATTATCACAAACAGATGAAAAGATACAGTGTGGATTGAATCAATTTCAACTGTTGTTCTCAACGCGAGTTTTAGCTTACTTAAACTGATGATTGTGAAAGAGCAGTTAAGCAGATTGCCCTTCCTCATTATTGCATCATAGAATGGTTTGACAATCAGGCACTTCATGCCTTCTTTCAAAACTGGCACAACATACTGTGATGATAAGAAGCTGGGCTCCCACTGCTGAGCAGGGCTAACATTGCTGTTTTTTTTCACCCAGATCTGTTTTTTTTGAGTCCATTTGGATGTCTAGGTTTAATTTTGAAAAATCCTATGAAATCTTGGTTTTCTTACGATAAAGTTCTGGCAACGAGCAATAGTAAATATAATAGTAAAATAAACATATCTTCTGTTTATTACAGTGTTCACGTGCGATCATCAGGTGAAAAAACTAATTAAATCGGTGAAACAAAACGTCTTCAGTCGCCTTTGCACCCGTATCAACATGATTATCAAATACTGTAGGTTGCTTGCCATCCAGTGCAGAGAGCAATGCAGTTCCGCGTAAAGCAGAAGTAACATCAACGAATAACATATGGTAGTATAAACAAGTGAAAGATTTAGACATGGGTCAATGGTTGTTATCCCAGACGCCAGCTGAAGAATTTGATGAAACAAAGTTTAGAACAGCATATTCAAATTCTTTGGTAGCCGTATTCGTGCACATTAAAAAACAACATTGGAGTAAGGATTTGAAGCTTAGGTATTTCGATTCCTTTGCAGCTCAAGATCTCACAAACGATCCGAGTTCAATGGCAAATGTGGCCCTACATTTTACCCATCGATCTTGTGCCTGAAGATCAGCGGGAAGCTAGGTTATTTTCGGCCATTTTTCTGTCATAGACCAAACCTTTTTTTAAATGACAAAACAAAATTAAGTCAATTTAGTCATAATGTCAAAAAATATAAACTAGTGAATGCTGTTATGGTTAATTTAATACTAATCTGAGACAAATGACCAAAACATCTCAGCAAAAAGTAGGCTGGAGGCTATATCAATAGTTTAAACATGTGTCCTTGTCCAATAAATATCCTTGATTTCTGATATTATCAGCATAACATCAAAGATGGCTTAGATAACTGGGAGTTTGCAATACTTGTGATTCTGCTGCAGATACGCTAGCAAGTCAATCAAGGGCTCTATAGACGCGGATTTTGGCCTAGTTTTCAATGAAACTTTGAGTCAAAAGAATGGGTCAATATGTTGGGGCCCAAGGCCGGGCAATGGTGGCCAAAAATGCGAAAATATTGTGACCTCACCTCCACAAAACCCAAATCCAAAGCGAAAAAATTTTTTTTCGATCTCAACTAGAAGACTTGTTGAATCCGTAGAGGGTTTGAACAGCTCTCTAGCTCTAGCTGCTGGCAAGTTATAGAATTGTAAATTTTGCAAAAAAGTGACGCACGCGGGACTTAAAGGGTTGGCCATATTTGCATGCCACATTTTACTGCATCACTAGAAAAAACTATTTTTTACGTGTTAATCATGTTAAAACAAAAGCAAACTTGCTAAAACCAAGAATGTTAAGGAAAATGCAAAACGAGCATTATCAAGAAGCCAGCGAAATGGCTACTATATACCTAAGCCTGAAAAGTGAGAGATGTTGATAAGAGAGTATGATAACCTAAAATACCTAGGCGTCCTTCCTGACAATAAGTTAAGCTGGACACCTCATGTACAAAAGGTAAAAACTCAACTATCAAGAGCTTGTGGAATTCTATCCAAATTTAAACATTATACAACACCACCTGTACTGAAAGTTGTCTATAACTCATTAATCCATCCATACCTTCATTACTCAATCCTCAACTGGGGACGTGCTTCAAATGCAACCTTTCAGCCTCCCGTTAAGCTCCAAAATAAAGCTATAAAAATAATAAATCCAACTAACATGGGATCACTAGAAGAACATTTCCAGCACTTGAACATCTTGTGCCTTCCCAAACTATATAGCTTTTCAGTGGGCAAATTCATGTACTCTTATCATAACAAACTGCTTCCAAATCATTTTGATGAATATTTTATCACACTCGGCTCAATTCATTATCACTCCACAATACTAGCAACCTCTAAAAACCTGTTTTAACCTAAAGTTAACTCTTCCTCTTGAAAACCTTCTCTTAAATTTACTGGCCCAAAAGTATGGTCTTCAATACCAGACGATATTAAATTTCCAACCACGTTTGCCTTTAAATGGAAACTTAAGAAACACCTCCTACATGAAAAACATTCCCAAATATGAACTTTAGCAACATTTCACCTGTCCAGAACAGACTACTGTGTATTCTAGTATTCTGTAACTCTGCTTTATTTTTTGTGTGTATTTACTTATTTTCCGCATGCATATTCTATGCTTTTCGGCATGAAGTAGACTTTTTGTTTTTTTCTGTTCTGCTTTGTTTTTTTTGTACCTCATTAATTAGTTTTTGCAATTTTTTTACTTTTTTATTACTATTTTTTAATTTCTTTGTATTGCTAAAAATACTCTAACCACACCAAATTCCTTCACTTAAATTCGGTTCACTCATCTATGTACATAGGCATGCGCTTTAACCTGCACATTTTCTTCACCATGTTCTGCGTTCATTCGTTTTTGTTTTTCTTTTCATTATGCCCATTTCGATCTCCAACTGTTGTTTCTCAACAGCTCCAAGTAATTTTGATTCTACTTTACATTGTGACATTGTTTATGATATTTTCGTGGTTATTCTTATGTCATGTTTTTCATGTGTGCAGTTGTGCCACTACACAGTGATTTCTTTTGTTTTGCTGTATAACTAGGGTCCGAAAGTTGAGTAGCCCTGCATTTTTTTTGGGGGGGGGACAGAGTTTTACTGCTACGGCGCTGTTCATGCCTATTTGCGATTGTTTCGTGTGCAGCTCCATATAAATTGTTTGGCATTATTTGCTTGGTGGTTGCTAAATGAATGTGGTATGCAGAGTGACCAATGAATTGCTCAAAAAATTCCGTTTTGGACTTACTACACTTGTTTTGTTATTTACTCAGGCAGTGACGAGAATCTACCCCCATGCCCCATCATTAAACCAAGCATTTAGTACTTAGAATAAAAGTGCAATTCATTTAGGAGTTAGTTACCAAGACTTAGGTCTGTGGTGGGTCTTACAACAAATCATAAGTCTACTTTGCCTAATCACAAGTCACTGACGGGTAACAAGTTTAGATAGGATATCTTACACCAAAACGTGAATTTCTACTTTAAAGTCATTTTACATCAACCGAAAAATATTTTCTGCTTTTGTGGAATAACTTATATGAATTTTTGGGAACTAATTATTGCATACCGAAACGGTGGTCAATGGGCCCCCTTCAGCTAAGTTTCCCCCCCCTGGCTCAAACCTCTAGTTACGCCACTGCACACACGCCCAGACGCCCCCAAAATGGCCACCCCAAAACGGCGCTAGATCAGCTTGGAAGACCACCACTTGAAACCTGTTACAAAATTTCCAACATAACCTCAGGAACTAGGGTTGCCTGATGCTAGAGAGACTTTATGTCACCGAATATGTCACCACGAAGACGTTTGGAGGTCTTGATACCCTCAAGCTAAGTTTTAATCCTCATAAAACGTAGATGGAAGTACGAGAACGCAGTTGCTTTTTCAGCCGACCCGTTTTCTGTTCAGTCGTTTAAGTTTTTTTTACCTCTTTCTGAAATTGTGTTACAGCCACATCATCGCGGTCTGTATAAAAATAGAGTAGCAGGGAAGATTAACAAACGTTCCTGTTTAACCCGCAGTTATATTGCCTGGTAATTTTTATTCGGTTGTGATGTGATAAACGCGTTTGAATGCAAAGCCTCAGCCCCAGAAAAAAGTCTCATGTAGGCAAACAGTACCAATTATCTTGTCAAAAACATTAAATTGCTGTAAAGTTCCCTGTATATTTGCGGTCATTAGTCACTCAAAAAAATAGGATTGATACACTTCTTTTCAGTGTCATCCAAGTATTTATCTGTTTTCAGAATTTTGCCAAAATTTACAGCGTTTCCTAATGTATTCCATGCCTGTACACAAAATGTTCTCAGCAGGTTGTCTTCTTCCCCAGGTTTCTGACAAATGCCGCAACGTGAATCCTCCAATTCCTGAAAGAAATGAGAGATGCAGATCGTTGAGTGAGTTGATGTTAGAGATGAGAATCCCATGTGCCTCTGGTCATGCACCAAAATACTTGGGGAAATTGGTTGCCTCATTTGTATCGTTTTATAAAGTGTCAATTCTTGAATGTATACTATTTTTCATTGCGTGCATATTTTACGTTTCACTTAAAATACAAGACGTTTGTTGGAAGTGCTGTGAAACGTCTCCAGAAAACGATATTTCCAGTCGTTATCAAATTTATTGACATAAAGTTTTTTCAAGAGCAGGGTGGATTAGACTGGATGTGAGATGATGAAGTATATTGTGTCTGTAGTCCAAGCTAAATTTCCACCAATAACCGTAACAAGCTCGTAGTTTGCATTTAAAAATTGTGTAACAATCGGATTAAAAGCAATTAGGTTTTAAACACGGTCAGTCCAATTAACGGCAATTATTTTGGAGGTGTCGTGATGAACTGTAAACAACTAATTATTTGCAAGAAACCAGAATCACACCTTCCGTGCAGTTATGACAACACTGTTGTAGAAGAAACAAATTTGAGTCCGGTCAAACTATGCACTGCACCCTTTCATCAGCGCAAACTTATGACCTTCGGCCTACTATGAATTAAAGTAAACTTTGCTTAAAATCTTGCACACAGGGCTTGTTACTGGTCGATATAAGCTAGCGTATGATTTTCTGGTATTAACTGTTCCCTGTTTAATCTTCTCCAGCAATGCAGCTATTCAGATTACTAATCTACCATATATTTGATATTGCACGTATAAGCTATAAATATCAACATATCTACTGTAGAATAAGGTGTAAGTGTAAGAAGCAATTGCATCTGTAATTCACTAAATGGATTACTGTCGGGATTAGCATTGCAATTATTGCTAAACAAATACAATCAATCGTGTCACACAAATAACTCCACCTTGCTTTCTGAACAGCAAACTGCGCAATGTTAACACTTTAGTCATAAGCATGAAACATGCGGTATGTTACTTCTGTGCAATGCAGAAAACGAGAAGACTATCTGGGCAACCCAATATAAACTTTGCGCAAAGCAATCTCTGCTCTGATTACAGTGATAAGTACAAAGCGCAGTTTTTAACGCCCACAACTAGGCATGTAAGAACCTTTACGTTGCACATTTCAAAGAGTGAATGCTGAGGCGTTTGGTTCAAACGCGTTCATTACATCACAACCGAATAAAAATTGGGCAATATAATTCCGGGGCAGAGAGGAAAGTGTGTTAATCTCCCTGCTTCTCAATATGTTGTTCAGATCGCGACGGTATCGCCATAACGCAATTTCAGAAAGTTGAAAAAATACTTCAACGACTGAACAGAAAACGGGTTGAATGAAAAAGCAACTGAAGTTTAGTGCTTCAGTTTACATTTTATTGTGTTGTATTGTGTAACGTCTTCACTCCGACACGCAAGGCCTTTGACTTTAAACATGCATCGCACTAAAGACAAATACACAAACACATGAAAGAAGACGAGGATATATACATGGCGGTAGTAATAAGTATACGCTTGATGGCGCTAGTGCATTTACTGTACTTTGATGAAATACAAGCTAATGACGCCATCTTGCTTATGATAATGTAGAACTGCGATGACTTTCAAGTACATCAATGTATAAAATGCATGAGGGAGTGGAAGGCTGCGAAAGACCAAGGGTCATTTAGACTGCAGACCTCCCAAGGGTGAAGTTGCTTATAGTGTAAAGGGAGCAGTGTTTAATAGTTAGTAAAAGGCTTTTGCTCTGGGTATAAAATGTAATATGTTCAATGCAGCGCCGGATTTAGATGGTGGGGGGCCCAGAGTCCAGACGTGGTGGGAGGTCCCATGTGCGGATCGGATATAGAATCTTCAAGTAGGTGATGGCCGATTAGGTCACTAGTATTTCCACGGATCATTAATATTTATGACGTAATCTTGTGACGTCACATTTGTTAACTCGAGTATAACAAAACTTTATGCTGCAACATGATAATTGACAATGATTAGGGATTTGTGAAAGTGTTGCAAAACAGGTCACCAGAAGCGTCGCTTTTCCTTGTTTTGAAATTTTCTTTGCAAAAGGTTTCTGAGCGATCCAACGTTTTCATCACCTGTAAACGTCAGTCCTCGCTCACCAATAAATTTTTCGACAGAAATCAAACGTTCCAGAAGCGATTTCCAATATTGTTGGCTTTGATTGACCTGACTAGCTAGCTCTGTATCAGTTCTTCATAGTGATTAAGTACATCTGTGACTAAACGTAATCGTGGCATCTTTATGTTGCACTGATTGCTCGTGACTTCTCAGTGCGATTCCAGTCGCAGATTCTTTTCGAAAAGGAAATGCGCACATTTAGTCGCATCCGAGCACATCGGTCTACACGTGAAACAACAAACACAAGTTTGTGAAGGAGAAAAACAAAGACAGCTTCTTTCAACGACTTCGGCGTTGTGGTTCTGGCAATGAATAAGATTTGTTGTGCATTTCCGTGACGAGTTTTTGTCTTTTCTGTGTTGTGGAACATCATGTTTCAAAATTAACTTTTCGTTTTTCAACCAATATTCCCGCATTTTTTTGGCATATTGCATAACCAGAGACCGATATTTTTGCCTCTAATGGTAGCGACAGCCAACTCATCTATCGCGTTTTCCGATGATATTTCTTGACATTCTTCTGCTGCTACAAGGCTGGTTAAGCTAGGTCTATTGGCATGGTTAAGTACATCTAAGTCTGTAACAACTTGTTCTTTGATTTTCTGTCCTCTTACAGGTTCTGCAGAAATGTCTCCGCTGGATTTCACTGCCACTGCAAAATAGTAGCTTGAATGTTTCTTGACTTAGCTGCAACTTCTTCCTCTCTCATGTTTTCCACTTTTGCATTTTAATGTTTTTTAGAACCACCTGGGTAAGCTCTACTCTTGTAAAGGGGACAATTCCCTTTTATCTGTGCATGTTTATTTATTAATATAGACTCAATAGTACAGCCATATTTTCAGCGCAAAAAGGGATGACTATTTACGACTGTCACGTACTTGAGTGTATTATCTATACTTAACAAGGCTAATAAGAAATAGGCATATTGATTAGTTATAAGCATTGAAGTAAAACGTTCAGTGCAGACAATGTTTTATTCAAAACACACAAAATCCTTATTTACATAATCTCTTTAGCACAGTGGTTCCCAACCTGTGGTACGCGTACCACTGGTGGTAAGCGAAGGTCTTCCAAGTGGTGCGCGAGTAACTTCCATTTTTTCACAAAAACCTGGATTCACAGCTTTCTAGTTTACGTTTCGGGCTTCATTTCTAAATGAATAAATTTTCCTGTAGCCTGCTATTCCTATTGCATCGTAACATTATGACTTTCGATGCGCTGTTAGCAAATTAACGCCACGCAACGACCAATTGGTGGAATGTAAGCAAAAAGAAAAATCTCATTAAATTTAGTTGTGGTCTTTTATTGTTATTTCAATCTGTATTATTCTTCTGAATAAACTAAGATTCGACCAAAGTAGTTGTTCTGGAAGAAGTGGTACGCGTTGACAATACGGGACGCTTAAATGGTACGAGATCGTGAAAAGGTTGGGAACCCCTCCTTTAGCACATGAATATTTGGCAGTTTTCTTAAATCTCCTAAAAATGTAAAATAGCCTTTTACATTTTATGAAACTGCTTGCGTGAAAGATATTTTAAATCGCACACCAGCTTTAGACAATAACAGCTAACCAAATGGTTTCACACAGCCAAAAATCATCTCACTGTCTAGACCAGGGCCGGACATTGACTGACATAGAAATGAGGGTCGCACCTTGAATGGTTTGTACTTTGATCTTAGCACACTAAATTGGGCTAAAGCTAATGTACAGGAAGTGTTCCAATCCTAATTGCAATGGTAACAGACGTGATAATGTGGCACTCAGGACAACCTCCATTAAGATTTCAAATTGAAGATCATGAAAATAAGGACAGTCAGTAGATAGGATATTTTCACTACAGCGAACACCTCAACTGTGCCGCACAAAGCCTTCGACTGGGCAGCGGGTTGGACATATCTGGATTAGAAACTGGTTCAACCAGCAAGGTTTCTCTTTCTTTTTGTTATGTGGCTGCATCAAGGAAAAAATCGTTCCATAATAGCATAAAGAGTCATAACGTTGAGGTAAAACCGTGTAATCTTTATCAGTTTTTGAAGAGTTTAAATGGTATTGCAAGTTGCAAAATATTTTGCCCATCTATCATGTTCCATCATTTCACAATAAATTACATTTGGTTGATGCTCTCTTTGCACTAACTCCAACGAGTTTTGGTATTTGTTAAACAGTTTACTGCAGCTTCATCAATAGAAACTTTTCTATCAAGCAGACATTACTCACATACTTCATTTTTTCCCAATTAGTTGTTTGCAAACCGAAGAATCTAGTCAAAGCATTTAAATTCAGCAAATACAGTGAACCGGTCCATTCGGCCAAATGCGAAACACAGACTTTTACAATACAGGAACATCTGACATGAATGAATCACAGTCATGATCCTTGCCTTCGCTGAATTTCCTTAGTGCTTATGTAACTTGGCTTGATATGTACATCTGATTGTATCTCTTGAATCCTTGCCTTCACGGTGACGAAACACAATACAACTTCAACAACTGATGCCTTTGATTTCTCGATATTCTCAACTTGCTCAATGAAAGCAACCACAAATGATTGTACATGTCTTAACCCAGTAATGCCCAGCGTATGATTATTCATACGCAAAAGCGGCCTTCTTTGAAATTCCCATAAAAAGAAAACTAAAAACGTTTCACTGTTACTTGTGGTTGGTATATTACTACCTAGAGAAAGTTTGTGATCCATGAGAAACTGAAGTCTTTGGAGTGACAAAAAGTTGGTAAAATTTTAACAATAAAATAAGTAGATTTAAAAAAATGAAAATTTTAGGGGTAGGTACTGACTAGTGAGGTTTCATACCAAGAACACATCTTTAATGTATGATTTGGTTTATGTCATGTTTGCTAGCATAATAAGAATCCTCCTACTACGCAAGGTTTTCATCTAACTTTTCATATTTTCAATCTGGAAACACTGATTACCCAGTGTATGAAATATCATACGTTGGGCAGTAACTAGTGTCTCGTGGGACAATTAGAGATTTGAGTAGGGTTTCCAAAAATTGGTTTCTCAAACCAAATTTTAAGAGCGATAACAAAAGGTGTTGAGTTAAAGATGTAGTGAGTCAGAACCATTGAGTCAAGAATAGTCTGCACGATAATACCTTGCCTTGCAAAATAAGTAGTGTTGGAAGGCCAATGGACGCAGTTACATTATCCAAGCATACTATCCCCTGTCTTTGACCTTACTTTTGACAATGATGTGCAAGGTGGAAGCGCTGGATGGAATATTCTAGAGCAGACACTCAACTGATTCGAAGTTTCATAATCATTTTTTGTCACATCAGGGGTTTCCATACTACGGTACTCGCACCAAATCTGACCCACGAAACCATTTTGTCACTAATGAAAAAATAATATATTTATGAAAAACTTGTAGATTTAGTGGAATGTAACATATACCGAAACAATCAATCACATTACGTAAGATGTCCGGCCCTCAGCTTGCTGTGTAATAGCTGAAAGAGGTCCTTGCTGCTCGTTTCAAAATGGGAAAATAGAGTTTGGTGAGGTTGAGTAAGAAGAACCAAGTAACAATGATAACTAATCCCACAAAAAATCACAAACTAAAGAGTTGTTTGAATTCGGGAAGTGCAATCACTGGAAAAAAAATGAGGAAAAATGTGATGGTGGTGTTACTCAACCAAACCTCTTCAGATGGGATATGTTGATCTTTTTGATAAGTTGAAAGGACTGTACGTTATTTGAACCCAATCAAGCAAGTGGTTTTGGCCATAGTTTATATTCACAAATCAGTGGACATCGTGCAAATGTGTTGACGGAAGGATTTCACTGTTGGTTTTTAGAAGTGAGACTGAGATTCTTTGCCAGCAGGAGCTAATGTTAGAGAAAAATGAGGTGTTAGTCACCAAACAAACAAAGGATTTGTTTACGTTGTAAGATACACACAGCTTCCTGCGTTCGGTGAAAGGAGTTTGTTCGTCCCGATCTTGCTTCTTTGTTTCTGAACGGGCCGGCTAACAATTTCAGCAATATTGGTATTGCACGTTTGTACAAACGAATTTTTGCATCCATGCAAAAAACGAACAAGATAAATTTCGATGGCTATGGAGTTTTGCCAGTTATTCGAAAGAAGAAGACATGTTCGGTTTGACTCGCAGATAGTATTTGCTCAACTTTGAAAAGAGTCTGTCTAATGGGTATGAAAGAAGGAAACCAGGCTCGATTATTTTATCGCACATCGTTTCGTGCAAAGGTCAGATATCGGTCTTGTGAAAAGAGCGCTAGCCAAACAAGGATCTTCCTTTGCTGCAAAGTTCTGCCACAAACGGAATCGCACAGAACAAACAAAGTATGCCGTAGAAACCTTTCATTATTTCAATTCACAACCAACAAGGAGTGGTTTCAAAACACGAAGTTGAAAATATCGGTCAATGTCGATTGTGGCGTAGGTTTCCTTGTGGTCGACCGACATCTCAGCAGTAGACGCACTTGTACTTGTAGTACCGGATGCGATAGGAATAACATCGCCTGACAAACGCAGAGCACTCGTTTCAATCAATATTTCATGCAAAGTTTTCAAAGACGGTGAACTTCAGAGGTTCAAACGAAACCGAAACAACTATATCATGTCTGGAACAAGAAAATTATCTGTAAATTCTATGCGCTCTACTTACCTGTAAGTTTTGTAGTAATAGGGGTAGTAGCAGGTCGACGGGTATTTGAC
>JGI24158J21664_10011677_pt1 | contig 11673 bp, 11 predicted proteins | sample Ectturendosymbi3_FD_21664 | JGI IMG/M metagenome (IMG submission 21664)
CGTTCTGTATTGTCTGTTTTTATCAACCTGCGTTCTGCAGAGTGTGTGTGTTCATACTATGGACTTCGTGTCTGCTATAAACAAATAAATTAAATCAAATATTGAGTGTCCAGTTAGAAAACACTGCTTTAACCAATCCCTCGTAATCGGGACATGGAGGCAGAGTAGTTAATGCAATACTAACTGATCGTTGCCTAATAACGTTTTGTTGCTCATGTTTCTCGAACCGCTTGTATTGAAACCTTGTTGTAGCATCCAATTCATGATTAGAGTGAGAGACTTAGTCTTTTGTTTGAAGTAAGTCAAGCCAAACTTTATTGTCTTTTACCGGTTGTTTTGAAATAGTGACCGCTCTGAAAGGCAACGACCCATGCTGCTGCAACTATGCGCACGATGTTGTTTTTTTGTAAACTCTCTTTTTAGTGCAATATCCGTTTTTACATTGTCGTGTTTTAATTTTTTCCGAAAACTGACATTCTGTACAAATATTTTTACGCAGATGCTGGTGGCATGTTAAAATTCTGGCATATTGCCAGTGGTGCGGCGCTGCACACGATCCACGAGCATCGTCAGATTTTGGCGGCGTCTGTCAATCCGGCTGCCACGCAGATTATCACAGCTGGAAGCACTGAACAATTGAATATTTATGACATTGAATCGGGAACAAAAATAAAAGTTTGTGAACCAAGGTGGGCGCTTTTGCTTATGGGTATCGACCAGCAGCGTAGCCAGCCCGAAATTTTTTTTGGGGGGGAATTCTTTCGACATTAAGCGAGCAACAGTATGGTGTTTGGGACACCGCCTCTCAAAGCACAAAATGACAAAATATGTTCGAAATTTTTGGGGGGCATGGCCCCTTTGGCACCCACCTGGCTATGCCCATGGTATCGACCAGCCTTAAATGCTGACTTGTGCTGTAAGATCGTGTGTGTATATGTGCCTGGCCGGTGGTTCGTTTTTTTCAAATTAATTAATACATGTAGTGTTTTCATCTCCTTCAGTTGCTTCGTATTGCAAGCTCTGAAAACCTGTTTTTGTAGTTTTAAACTCCAACTAACTCGTACTGTTTAAGCAATATAACCAAAGCAGCGTTATCAGTCAATTCGTAAGATTTTCTCATTTCTTCGTTGCAGACATATTTGGCGCCGTATGATTGATGTTATTTTTAGTATAAGATGTCTTTGAACTTCAGTCAAACTTAAAAGTTTCGATAAGATCATAGCAGTACAGTTTCGTTCAAAGCATTGGATGATGCGTTGCTGTTTCTTATCATGAGTTTGTTTAACCAGTAATATCAAGTCTTCAAGAAATCTGGTACAAGAAATTCTTGGAAAACATTTTATCACTATATGCAGACAGACGAAGAAGTTTATCTTTTGTTTGCAAATGACTGCAGATGTCGAAGACAGAGAGACATCTGACGGCAAAGTCACTACGCCAGTCAACCTTTCGCAAAAATTCAAAAAGTTGCCACAAAAATTGTGAAACCGTGTGCAGAAAATTGTGGATAAACTTGTGTTGTCATAAGCTAAACTAGACGGTTTAAAACAAACTTTGCTGGATACGACATCAGCAGCGCAGAAAAAAGAAAAAACACGCAAAATAAGTAAAGAGCATAAAGAAGGTACCAAAGTAATACTGTGACTTTGAACAGGAGACAAAAATGTAGCAGCTGCAATAAGTATAAGAAGTGAGATAAGATTTTCGAGAAAAAAGATATAAAAGCTATTATATTTTAAAGATGCAGGAACATCGGTCTAAATTTTAGCTCCGCGGGAGAACACGTTGCGTTGTTCTTTTTAGGTTTTGGGGAATGCCGTGTCAAGCAGAAGCTTAGAGCTTTGTTTAGATGACCTTGGATGTTATACCGAAATGTATAGAGGTGCCATAAGCGTATGTGCAAAGCGCACTGTTTTATATACAGTTTTGTACGTGATCTTGGATGTAATTCATATTTCTAAATCTCCTTAATTCGCACCGAATCATGTTCTTTCATTATGATACATTTGTTTTTAGCACTTTTTGATAGATTGAACGCAGCATCCTTGCTTACCTTTATTAAATTAAATAAGGTTACAACTTAAATAGATTTGCAGGTATTTAAGGTTATAACTTAAATATGTACTAGCGAAAAGTCTTCGTAGCAAAATTGTGTCCGCGTAATGTTACAAGTTGTACATAACGCCACATCCACTTCCGATATTTGTACTTTTTGTTTTGCATCCGATATCCATTTTTAATATAAATCAAATAAATCACTATTTTGTTAAATTTCATACTAGTCGCCGGTCTTGCATATATTTTTTCGAGATGGTTTTATCTTTAGAAAGCACGGTGCCCGTTTATTTTAGGTCCCTTGGAAAGCATGTTAGATTGCATCCACTTCAGCATTTTAAAATGTTACATGTGGCAAGCTGCTCCGGTTCATCATAATTTGTATGAGGTAATGTTAGCATGCTATCGGTGAAAAGAAACGGAAATAATCGTGAAATTAATGTCAAGTTATTAAAGTAAACAAGAAACAAATCAGACCCAAAGCAGAACTGGGACAAAAGTATAACGGTTTCAAGATTTGTTATACCACGAAGTCATAGAAGCTCTGGAAAACGGCGGAATTGAGAAACTTCTGCGAAATTCGTCATGCTATGGGTTCTCAGTTACTTTTTCATAAGATCATTGCTAAGTTTAAGCAGGCCAGTCTCTTGTCGATTTCGAGAAGTGCAAACATACACACGATATGGATGTGTAATTGAACGAAATAGTTTTGTCGCCTATTTTTCCAGATTAGTATAACCAGTTTTTTAAGGCGTTTTAGGGACCTGTTCGGGTCCCTAGAATCAGAGAAATCGGGCCTCTACAGGTCCATACCGGGTACATAACATTTTCCTTAAAAAAAACCTGGTATAACTATGAATGAATTCAAGTTTGACGGATAAAACAACTTTAAATGAGATACAGTTCTTGTAATTTTTTTGTCAAAGCAAGGTACAATATTTAATTTATTAGGCTGAATAATGGGTACAGGGTTGTCATATGGGGTCATCAGAATTAGATAAGTTTAGGGAGTTGATATATGCAAGGTGCAACAATACCACTTTGTGTACTAAAGCTTTTTTTGAGTAGTCCTAATCGTTTGGTGATGGATGGACACCGGTTTCGTGTATTCACCGTGAAGCACCATCCGACGGATCAATCCGCTTTTCTGTCAGGAGGTTGGGATGATACGATCCAGATATGGGACCAACGCGAAGAACATGCAGCAAGGTGAAAAATGTTTAATCAACGATTTTTGTTATTTATATGTAATGCTTTTCCCAAACACAAGAGTTCGCATAAGTGATAAAAAGTTTAGCAACAGCGGCGGGATTTGTGCAAAAGTGGAAAGGCGTTCTCAATTTTCACCATTTAAAAAAGTTTGTTAAATCCTTTTTCAAAAAGAGTAGAACAGCAAAAGATTTTCAATGACAGGCCCGTCCAAAACCATACTTGTTCAAGGTGGACCAGGTGTTCAAAAAGAAAGTCCTCGGCGTTGCGTTAAACTGCAGCCGGTGATGGGGTTGCAGTTTGGGAGTACTGCAGTTATGGAAAAACAGGAATACCTGTAGTCATCATTAATTTCCAGGTCCACTCTGTTCTGGAGTGGTGACGCTTGACAGGGTTCCAGCTATGGATCAAATAGTCTCAACATTGAACTGAGCTCATAGTTGTGTGGAGCAGGGTTCCCACGCGGTATTGAAAAAGTACTGAATTTCAAAATCAGTTTTCAATACCTTGAAAAAGTATTGAATTTTGCCAAAATGTACATTAGGTATTGAAAAAGTATGGAAATTCTAAATAGAAAAGATCGGAAGTGTCTGAGCAGAGTGGTCCCTGATTACACTAGTAAGTTTAAATTAATTGTTATTTAAAATTGGTATTGAGTGAACTTGCAAGCATTCAGATGGCTTCACGATCCATTGTACAAACAGTTCTGGGGTTTGGAGTTGCATTGACAATCCAGCCGTGGCTGTCAGCAATGGCTTCATGATCCATTGTACAAAGATTGAAGTGCTGGGTCGCAACCGAATTGTAAGGGCTCTGCTGACAGCCCTATGTAAAATATATGTATTTCTTCAAGGAACATCAAGTTGAAAAAAATGAAAGTAGTACAGTATTTCACCAGCTACCACAACATGGATTTGCTCATTGTCATGACTGTGATGTCATCTTGACCAGTTTGATAATTTTTTGATCTTGGCCCCAACATTTCCAGATTTTCAATTTTTTTCAAGAGAAAGTTAATATTTGAGTTTATTGGCGCAAACATTGGACAACTGTATGCAATAAAGTTGAAGCGCTGGGACACCGACAAAAACCTGTTAAACAGGTGGTCTCGCCGAGCATCCCTCGACAGATTCATAATTTTCTATCATGGTTTAAAGGTGACAGCTGAATTATTGGGTAGTTAATGGGGTTACATTTTTAAAGGGGCTGCGGTCTGGTGGATGATCAACACAGTTTCGCAGGAGTGGTAGGTCGCAACTGGTATGTGGTTAACGTGGTTTATCCAGTTCCGCAAGGAGCTAAACATGACAGAGAAAGTGTAAACGAAGCTAAAATGAAACTCTGCTCGGGTTTCCACAACTCCTTCGCATCCAAGCAGACAATTGTTTGCGTGTAGAATTCATTTATTTCAAACATCTGCATGGTGACAACAATTTCTGTGAATTCTGGCCTGTTGCGAAGCTCTTGCTGCTATCACATGAACAGGCAACTGTTGAACGAGGTTTCTCTTTCAAGAAAAATACGTATGATGTAAATTTATGCGGTACACATCTAATTGCAAGGCGGTTGGTGAAGGACAACATTACTAATTTGGAATGATTAAAAAATGTCGCAATTGGGAAGGAACTTTTACAAGCTGCATGTGGAGCAAGAAATCAATACTTTGAATATCTGGCTGAAAACAAGGGCGCCGAGGTATAGTCAGGAGTCAGTGAAGAGGAATTTTTCGAAATCAAAGTGACAAAGCAGAGAATGCAAGGTAATGTAAAAGCTCTTCACAAAGCAGCCAAGGAACTAACAAAAAAGCAGAAGATATAAGTCAGTTGACACTACTTGCACAGTCAAACAGTTTCTGAAAAACAGCAGGCATCAAAGAAAAAGCTCTTGCTCAGCTAGGTGAACAGCTTATAGAAATGTTATGCGATTTAGGTAGTGCCGAGTGGATACATTCAGCAGTGTTCGATGGTACGAAATGTGTAGATCAGGGTCTCAAACTCAAATTGCTCTGGGGGCCAAATGAGGACTTATGAATTAACCCGAGGGCCGCATCATGACGATGACGCAGCAATGACGTTACCTGAACCGTCTTCGAAGCGGCTGTTACATCTTATTACCTGCGGAGGATATCATGAGTTATAGGCAAATCATTTCTAGCCGTGTCTACGTTTGTTTAAAAAGAAGTTGTTCACTCGCTGGCCGAGCACTTATAAACACCGGTATGTAAACTAAAGAACTTAAATATTCTCGTAATTAATTGAAAACACCCAAAAAGCATCGCAGGCCACATGTTTGAGACCATGGTGTAGATGTAGTTTGCTACAGTGTTCTTTCGCCTTTGTGCCGAGTTTCATTCAAGTTTTTTGGTAACTCTTGTTTGTGTGTAAACAAAGCAAAGCAACTTAATTGCATAAGGTCGTTTTTAGATTGATGCAGTAAGTCTTCAGCCACTGATTCTTCTAATCTTGACCTTTGCAGGTTATCACATTTGTGCTGAAGGCAAAGCAATTCATTATCTTTATGCAGTTTTATGCAATATGTAAAATTGAGTTTCATAATTAAGAATTTCGAAAGGTGAGGATAAGGCATGGTATTGAACTTTTTTAATTTGGTATTGGGAAGGTATTGAAAAAGTTTGGAAAATAATTTTTGAAAATGTGTGGGAACCCTGTTGGAGATCCAAAGGATATTTTGCCTAAATTTCTCCAAATTTGCCCGGAAAACTTGTATGCGACAAACATTCCTTCTATAAATTTTCTGCAGCTGTTGACACATTATATTTTTCTCTACCATGTTGCCATGCACACTTCACTTCTCAGATGGCATTAATATTTTGCATTAATTCAACCATCACAACATGCATAATCAAATACGTGAACAATGCATAAACTTATAAAGCTGTACATACTTTGGATCCAATTAAATTCTAAGCATGTTAGATTTGTAGCACATGTAAAGCTGAGCAGTTCATATAAGCACCCAACATAAATTATATACCGGTGGTCTGAGGTCGACATGATAAAGTATTCAAGCACAAGCCAAAAATAACATCCAAAAATACAACTTGATATACCTGGAACCACACGTCTGCCTTCTTAATAAGGACCTAGCAAAAGCTTTGGTTCCATTTGAAGCTTCCACTAGTTATACATACAAAGGTTACAAAATACCATTAAGCATTAAACATTGATCTGAAAATATACATCATGAGAGATCAATCAAAAAAAACAATAAAGCTTTCATGAAAACACAGTGTAAGACATCACCTGCCATGACATCAGTAAAACAAAGTTTACCAACTTACCAGCGAACACTAAACTAAAATGTGCAGTGTGAAAATTTGTGCAGCATAGAAAAATTAAAACAATACTCACCCAACCAAAAAAGTGAGCTAGACTGTGCTGTGCAAGAAAATTGTCAGAAACCAGCTGATTCAGAACTCTGAGCATCTGCCTCACAGTTCTGGGGTTTGGAGTTGCATTGACAATCCAGCCGTGGCTGTCAGCAAGGAACCTCACACCTAACTGAGGTAGGCCTAAAGCGCTTCCTCCTTTGAAAACATGTATATGATAAATGTGGCATGTATCATATTATTTGTTATGACTGTGTCATGAGTGTCACAACATTGTCTGGCGATCAGCGGATCGAACACCCAACCTTCCAATTGGGCGGCGATCAGCTCAGTTGTAGAGTGTCCGCCTCCCAATTGGAAGATTGTGTGGTCGATCCACGGCCACAGATTGACTAGCCGTAGCGCTCCTTGGACAAGAGCGTTCACCGCAACCGCCCCGACGAAAAGCAGCATTCAGGCTTCGGCCTGCAGCCAATTGTCGTTAAACAAATCCGTCGCAGTGCATGCGATTAATAAAAACAAGCATTGTCTGTTCAACTGCATTTACACTATATGCATTATACAACAAATTGTATGGCAAAGTGTGTTCATCCAAACACTACTTAAAAGTAGGACTCCACTAATATGAACTAAGTGCCCGACAGCATACTCTATTCCTTGCAGTGTACAATTGAGAAAGCACAATTAAAGGAAATGCCCTAATTCAGGGGTGGGAAAACTTTTTGTTCGGAGGGCCACATTAATAAAATGTTGCAGCCGAAGGCCACACACTCTCATTACAAAGTAGGAAAATTTTTTCAGTGTGTAAATAACCACATATTCATATTACAAACAATTTTTGCATTTCACATTCGGTACGTTTAATGCAATTTATACAGTTATAGTTAGAACTGAAACATAAACTACTATCATAAAATTCTGAGTTTTTGTGAAAATAGTAAATGTTTCATAAAATTCTACATGCGTAAGAGTTTCTGCAAGTGCCGGGGACCGCATAAAATGGTCTCGCGAGCCGCATGCGGCCCGCGGGCCGTAGTTTGCCTACCCCTGCCCTAATTACATCATTTATGCCCAAGGTTTCAAGTGAGTCAGTTACTCATAAGTTCTCACAAACTAAAGCATGAAATTATTAGAACGTTTGTTGATTTTTTATATATCAAATGTGTTTCCTATCACATGACAAACTCTTATTTATACGCTCAATAACAAAAAGTATAATTTTATTAACATTGTTAAAAAATGTCGAAATTTCTGTGCTCAAATATTTTGAGATCTTGCCCAAATTTTTGACAAACCAAAACTTTTGGGGGTGCGCTTTCACTCCCAGCTCCTACACCCTCCACCACTGACTGAGCTCTTAAGCTCTGCAAGGCAATCATTCTAGTTATGAGGACTGGGCAGGTGGATATGTTTCTCGACATTTAGCAGCGCCTGCAGCCGAAGCTGGCCGCAACTTATCGGCCACGTTTTTCTTTGCGGCTCTATGAGAGATGCGAAGTGTGGTCTACTGATGACTGGGCGACACGTTGACTGAACACTTGCCTGGGTTTGCTTTGGAATTTTCCCAAAGGGATCATCCTTTCTCGTAAAGGCTCTGCTACACACGCACACGGTGCTAAAATCTAAAATGTCACCACGTTTGCTGTCACAGGATGTAAGATCAAAATAAAAAAGGAAAATGTTTTTTTTGCAAAATTGCAGTTGATTAATCCGATGAAAATGTCTTTTTCTTGCCAATTAATCTCCGTCTGCTTGCGTAAAGGAGGATTTACGGACCGCACGTGTGTGGAGATGGAATTGACGTTGATGGCAAATATAACCACATTCTGACTGCGTCGTGGAGAGTAAACGATGTTTTGCAGGTTGATACTGAGAAGACATTTTGTGTGTGTATTGTCTGTGCTTGTGTGCTTAAAGGTAAAATATACAGTTTGCACCACTTTTTTATAGCGCACGATTTATCTTCATAGTGATATTTGAGATGGGTTCCGCAGCAAAGTCGAAAATTTTTCGGAAAAGCTTTTTTTGTCAAGATAGTGTTTAACAAACTTCCAGCTACCTACGTCTGAACTGTTTGTTTATTGAATTCCTTCATTTGGTAATTGAGTCGCGTTCACTTTCTTGTTTGTTTTTTTGATGTGTGTGTTTATTAATATTTGTTGATTTGAAGGTATGGGATTTCGGTACTGGAAAGTTGATGAAGACCATACCGCCTGACTTTACCGCCGATTCCATGGTGAGTTGCAGCACTTACCCGTTACTGGGTGTTACTGTCTCTTGTAAGCCTTAAGCAGTGGAACTTGTTTCAGCTGCGCTCCAGGCCCGTAGCCAGGTTTTAAGGTTGGGGGAGGAAAACACAATTTTAGGGAACAAGAGTGTGAATCACAGGTGTATCTACAAATAAATATAATAAAAACAATTCTGGGCACAACAAAATTTTGGGGGTCACTGCCTCGAATGCCCCCCCCCCACGTGACTACGGGACTGGTGCGCTATGCCTGCCAGTATCTCCGATCACGCATTTGGAACGTTTGCAGTATAACATTTGCAGCCCGCTTTCCATCGTACGCGTTTTCGGTGCAAATATGATTTAAAACACTGGATCTCAACCAGGGAGACCGACCGCCCCAGTAAGGTAGCATTGGATTTTACAGTACTATTCCAGTTTTAAGTTGATTTTGTCTCCATTAAACGGGGGTGGCTGGATTTACCTCCTTTCTGACATGAATTAACTTTATACCATTTCTCCATCTTGCTCGATGAAAGAGCGTCTTCTTTCCGCAACCCAGCCTCTTTAATCTCCTCTTCTACTTGCCTCCTCCATGTCTTCAGTGGTCGTCCCCGTTTTCCATCTTGAAGTTCCGCGCCTTATTCTCATCTCAAAGCATGTCCGCACCATCGCACCCTACTTGCTTTTGCCAGATTTTCTACAATTTCTAAGAGGAGACTAAATTAAGTTATGGAAGTTAATTGCAAGACCATTATAAATTTTAGCGCCATTCGCGATTGTTTTGCTTAAACACACTACTAGCACTTTGTGATGTATTAGTATTTGCATTGCGATTCGCAATTGCAAGGCTAGCTTCTGCGTGGAATTCTAGCGGGAAGTGAGTTGTAGCCAGTTTAACTCAGTATTGAAATGCCAAACAGGAAATTTTTCTGAGGATAACGGTAGATTTGGTTTTATTATTTGAATTGATAAAGATTGAACCGGAAAGCGCAATGCTTCGCCTGTAACAACATATTCTGTAGTGACCGTATGAGACCAGCAAAATTGAAGATCCTTGTTGAAAATGTACGCCTCCCAACAATGGCAATGATTCGTTTGATGTGATGAGCAGGAAGATAACTCACTTTGATTTTTCTGGAACTTTAGAGCAGGGGAGCCGGAGCAGTGGTGGCACAGGGAGGCAGCAAAAGAGTTGAGGGAAATGGAAACTTATAAAAAACAAAAACAATCTTTACCAATATGGTTGTTTCTGTTCAGCAACAATGTTGGCCTCAAAAAGAACAAGATAAGAAATTATAAAAAACATTCAGAATTTTCTGGGTGCGCCAATAGCTGCAATAAATTTGTTTCAACTCCATCTTGATAAACCATAAAATTCCCGATGATTCTGTTATGAAAAGGCTCCTCCGCCCCCGTTTCCCCCCTTTTGAAAGGCGAGGGAGCAATGCGCCCGCTCTCCAGCGTCCTTGCATTAGAGAAAATAGGGATGGAAAAAATATCTCAACCGTTGGTTAAAGCTTCATACAAAGTCGCTTATAATATAATGTCGAAGAAAAAGCATCATACAATTGCCAAAAACTTGATCAAGCCTTGTTTCTTGGAAATGGTTGTACTTGTCATTGGTAAAAAACAAAAAGATAAGATAACAGAAATTCCATTCTCAAGTAGTACAATTTTGAACTGAATTAACGACATATCTGTAGATGTGTTTTAGATCAAACAATCCAAGAAACAACATCAGTTCATGCATTTCAACTGGATAAAAGCCAAGATGAGGCTCTGTGCAGTAAGCTGATGGTGTTTGTTAGATACATCAGTGAAAACAAAAATTGTATCCATGGGCGTCGGAAGGATTTTTTCCAGGGGGGACACTAGGGGATTTTTCCAAAATTTGTTTTTCCCCATTCAAAAATAAAAAGCAACCTTTTTTGCTGAAAATTTCAAAATCCAGGGAGGGGCCAAGACCCCCCCTTCCAACGCCCACGATTGTATCAATGAAGATTTGTTACTCGTGAACTTTTGACAACCACCACAAAAGCCCTTGATGGTTATCAGCTTAATGATTTCTTTACGAGGAATAATATTAAATAGACTATTAAATAGGCTTCATTTGTTGCGACGGAGCTCCAGCAATGTTACGTAAAAATCTGGATTCGTTGTGTTGAATGTTGATAAAAGCAGAATTATCTGAAATGAAAATAGTCCATTGTTATCTGCACGGTAATGGATAAGGTTCATCTCTCCCATACAACTTCAAAAGTTTGTCTTGAACAATGGGCATGGGCATTTAGGAATACCGAATCCAGAAGGATTCGAATCCTAAACTATCCGAATACAAAATGCTAATTTAAGCCGGGTAATTGGATTCGGTTTACATCTTCCATAACATCAGCGGTGTGCTCGGTTCCACCACATGAAAGTTAAGCGCACAAACAGACATTTTTTCAGTCCATTCGCGTGCTTTTTTCTCTTGCTCTGTGTGAAAAAAGAGCACCACTGCGCATGCACAGACATTTTTTCAGTCCAGTCACATGCGTTTATCTTTTTCACCACGTGGAAACAGCACCTAGTATGAACACACACACAGACAGTTTTTCAGACCACTACCTGCGTTTTTCTCTTGCACCAAGTGGGCAAGTGGAAACTTTGCACTATTGTGCATAACTGACATTTTGCAGTTAACCGCAAAAGCTTTTTTGAGACACCAACACGCGCAGTGATTTCTGCACTTACTTAACCGACTACATGCATTTGTAAGTCGTTGAGTGCATTGTTTCCTGCATGTTTTAAAATCAGTTGTAGTCGTTTTGTTAACGTGTCAGCTAGAAAA
>JGI24158J21664_10011678_pt1 | contig 11673 bp, 7 predicted proteins | sample Ectturendosymbi3_FD_21664 | JGI IMG/M metagenome (IMG submission 21664)
GTAGGCCTTAGTCTGTATTTGTTAACATTTATAGGCGATTTGAGATTCAAATGTCATTAATCTAAACATGTGTCATGCTCCAGGAGATTAACACGTCCAGATATCAGCAAGGTTTTTGCATGCATATTTCGGCCAGTAAAAATCCCAATGCGCACGTTTCATAAGCATATTTCACTTAAGCCCATGGTAAACTTTGTCAATTTGCGCTATGGAAGAAAACGTTCATCGCGGCGCACATGCTTTGACCGGCCTCATGTTTGCTGCTTTGGTAATGATGTTTTAATAACTGAATGATAAGCTTGATTCTGATTTCCTGAAATTGTTTTTGGATCTGCATTTTGTTACGACATCTCTAAATAATCGCCGTCAATTCAACGGCAATGACAGATTCACGGCACAATTTCTTTTTTTAAGCTCTTTCAAGAAATTTTACTTGGAAACTACGAGCCTATTATGGATATTTGCGGAAACATATTTAGAATTAATTTGTACAAACTACAAATTCTCTTCATACTGTGAATTAAATATAAATTTTCAGAATGTCTAGCCACCATGAACAAACGTTAAATCCCACAATGGAAGATTTTCTGGCGACGGTTCTGCCCAGGCTCGCAGATACAGAGGGGCATTCGGGGAAAGTTACCCCCCAAATCTTTTCATTCCCCTCAAATTTTGTTGAACTAAGAAAAATTTGTTTTGAACATGTGATAAATCTTTCCCCCTTCAAAATGTATCTTGCCCCCACAAACCTTAAAACCTGGCTACGGTCCTTGTTCTGCCAAACTTGTGTCTGCACTTAGGAGATTTTGTTTTGAAGGTCATTCGGCCTCGAGATGTAGCATAAAGTCGAAATCTCTTTTCGTAAATCACCATTAGTGGGACCCGTGTAAGCATTTTGTGATGGGCAGAGTTGGGCTGCTACGGCACTGCATGCGGAGTTTGTTATTGTGCGGTGAAAAACCATGGCCAATCTGCTCAAGAAATTGAAAATGCGTTTTTGATGAACTCACCACTTCTGCCTCTGTGTGGAAAATTCCGCAGTTTGCCCTGGGCTAAGGTTTACGATTCTAATGTTGCTTGAACAGTTAGGCTAGTGCTGAAATACTAATTATATTTCCAGTAATTAATAAATTTTTGCGGCAAAACATGCCCTAAAACAAGAATTGCTTCGAGTTTTCTTTACAACACACACTATCCTTTTAAGAGGTTCGTTTTCACTTTTGGAAACACTTTTGTGACGCTTGAGTAATCACGTTTCACGTAAAACTGAAATCACGTTAGATTTAGTCAACAAAATTAAGCCAGGCTTGAACCGGGCCGTGGTGCGCTACAGGTTGCCGAAACCTGCATTAGAAGGCATGGCCTTCTGCTAAACGAATGGCCTTCTCAAGGTAACTTGCGAACACAGTTAAAGTAATTTCGCACTCCTGGTCTGATACAAGCAGAGCAAGACACATCAACGAAACTGGTGCTGGGACCAGATTGTGAAGGCGACAAACTCCACAAAAAATGCAACGGAATGGAAATGATTTCACCACCATCAAGTAAAAACGACTGATTGCTTTTACTGAAATCTTGTGTTTTTAACACTCCATTTGTTTTTGAGCAGTGACATAAAAACACAGTTGTAATCACAGGACACAAGGAAGTTAATACAGGAATACCCGTCTAGCATAACTGGAGATATAAGAACTGAAACAAAATTTGCAAAAACAAAGACGGTTTTAGCAAATGTTATAGTTTTGATGTTCGTCTGAAATGTATCAACCAGAGAATGAGCTACCATGACGTGTTGTAGCTGCACGTGGTGTGAAGTGGCCCTTGCACGTTGAACTAAGTTTATGCAAAAAAAGCAAGTACTGAAGAGCAAAATTTGAGCATTCACTTTGTACAAAGATGGAAAATCACTTTTACATCTACAAACGATTGTTGTTTCGTTGACTGGTTCAATTGTTTGGCTTATCTGGAATTTTCGAAGAAAACGTCAATTCATAAGAGAAAAAAAAACATTCCAATACCACAACATTGTGGTTTGTCAATATACACGCAGTCTGCGTTAACATTAAAATTTATAATCTAGTGAATAAACCCCTTATCGAATGTTCTGTGTGAAAAAAACAGGGACCGCAGAGACACAGGCTAGGTTGCAAACCTGCACTGATTTTCGAGTAAGGTCCTGGTTTTGCGCAAGATGATCACCGCTTTCGTTTACTTTGTTGCATTTGTTTCTGCGCCGTCGAGAGTAGTTTCAGGTATTGTCTCTTTTGTGAACAATACTTGGTGCTAAAGTATTTTTCACAAAATAGGCAATACGTGAAAAAGTGTGGACGTGATATAAATATTAAAAAATATCAATAACATTTTTATAATATGTGTTGCAATACAGAATTACAGATAACACGTCTTTGAAGTCTATTTTGAATTGAGTGGTTATACACTCATCAAAGATTGTCACGTGACCGATCAAATATAATCACGTGAGACGAGTGGACACACATTAACAAGTATCTACAACAGTACCTAAACAATCGAAGTTGTACATTTGGTTGAGCACGCGCCACAAAAGTTGAAAAGCCTGGTTCGATTCCTGGTTGGATCGTATAACAAAGACTTCAACAAGGATACTTACGTCCTATCTAGCCTCGTGTTCGGCGTTAATGGCTTGGTGCAAGGGAACAGTTCACGCACTGTAAGGGAACAGTTCACGCACGGTGCTGACATTTACCCGCCACCAATGCAGCATTCACTGCTAAGTAGTCGCGTGACCCATGGCGCAAGCAAGCGGAAAAAGGGGCCGCAGATCACATGTGAAACTTTGAAGGCAGTCAGTGCCGTAGCCAGCCCAGAAATTTGGGGGAAGGGCAGAAAATTGGGGGGTCAAAATGTTTGATTTTAGGCGAATAACACTATTTTGTTTGTAAAAACGCCTTTCAGAGCACAAAACGACTATATATTCTTTAAACTTTTGTGGGGGACCATGGTCCCTTTGGCCTCCCTGGCTACGCCTATGAAGGCAGCACAAAAGCGCGTATAAATGAAACTGAACTGGTCTGCAAAATGGCGACGAAGTTGAATCAAATATCAATTTTTTTAAATAGAAAATTATTTCACGCAACACTATTCCCCTTCAGTCCAGAAATCTTACACAGATTTAGTCCGGAAAAGACTTCAGGAATGAGGATGCGTAATGTTGCGTGAAATCGATTTCCTACTGAAAAGAATCTGCTGATAGATTCGATTTCGTCAACTTCTTGGAGACTAATTGCTTGAATACAGATATATGCAAGAATACAGATATATTTGAATCAACTTGAATACAGATAACGTCTGGAAGATTAATTGCTTGAATGTAGATATATGTGCAAGTTTGAACCATCACAAAGTGAAGATAGCGGAGCACAATCGGTTGATTCATTGAAAGCTTGCAGCAAACCTAGAGTATTTGATTGTTAACATATTAACAATTATATCATTGCAATGCATTGAACGTCATGCATTGGTTTATTTTTAACGCCACAGATAAATACATTTTTATGTTAAACCACAAACTGAACTTACTTTATGTTTGGTCTCCACCAGTCTTTCACTGATGAGTCCGAGGCTTTCAGCTCCAAGAACGCAATACCGCATCTCCAGTCCTTTAATTTGACCTTTGAGCAAAATATCCTTAACCCTCATCTGCAATTTTATCGTTGCCACTGAGGTCAAAAAGTTGAATCTGCCTCAAATTATGTGGTTGTTAATTGCGTCATGAGCTCATTAAAGAAATCTTAAGTAACTAGGAACAAATAGCTATGACTCTTTAAAATGTTGTCATTTGACATTCACGCGCAACGCACTGTATTACAATTTCTACACTTAACGTTACTTCCTTCATGTTTTGTTTCAGCCACTCGACGAGACAGCTTTTCCATCATGGGAGGAGTGATCCCCCACCTCTCCAACCTGAGCTAATTGGAAAATCGTGGATGAGTTTTTGAAAGACTCGAAAATTCTTCATCATTGATTATTTCATCTGAAGGCAGATGCGAGGAACCTGTTTGCACAAAAATTAACTTGTTTAATTTTTTTGATTTTTGGACGAGAAATCAAATTTTAAACAAAATCTCATTTCTAGATGCCATTTTGGGCTATTTTAGTTCATGTCATTTTAGTTTATCCACAGCTGTGCTTTCACCTCCAGGTCATATTTTTAAGCTGCCCATTGCATATGCTATGCTCTCCAGGTTATGACAAGTGCCACAAACACATTATAACGACGAGCCGTGACTAGATTCGACAGCCTGTTGTTCGCACAAGGACTGTGGATGCGCATAATATGTTAAATCGATTTCCTAGTCAAACAACTTGCTGGTTGTGGAGACCTATGGTTGGGATGTCAATACGTTAAAAACCGAAACTTCGCAAAGGCGTGAAAGCAGAGCATGACAGGCAGATTCTTCGAAAGCTTACAGCAAATCTCGAGCTTTCAATTACGTCTTGCCCAAAAGGTAGATTTTCCAAAAAAATTAACAATTTATCTTCTTGAAATAATATAAAAGCACATCTAATGCGATTTCCACCATGATTAAGGGATAACCAGCTTTTCTCTGACATTTTGAAAGCGTGAATGGGCTTTGCAGACATTTTGATAACTACTACGACGATCAAAAGCTACATATGGAACCGCAATCCAAATTCCAGACTTCGCCACCACCATCCAAAAGTTTTTTGACTCTGCTTCAGCCATCGGAAATTGCTTCGGCTCCGGCTCCACAGCCATGTTTCGCTTCAGTGTTTTTTCCTCTTCTTACTGTATGTGTGCCTAACAACGACTATCATCAGATGCGTTGTGCTTCAGTATTTTTATGTCTTTGTCTTCGTTTGACCGCTCGTATGACAGGACCATGTGTCTGTGCTAAGTGCACAAATAAGAAAACAAACTAAAAACTTTGTTTGGGTCCAGGACAAACCTAAAGCGATGACTCCGGGTCTGTCTCCGATGCAAAACTTTGGCGTGTGTCCACTCCTGTCACGTGATTATCTTTGATGAATGTATAACCACTCAAATCAAAATTGACTTCAAGAACATATTGTCTGTGTTTCTTTTTGGCAACACATATTATAGATATGTTATTGATATTATTTTATATTTACGTCACGTCCAGATTTTTTCAGGTATTGTCTAATTTGTGAAAAATATTTAGCACCAAGCACTACTCTCGAAGGTACAGAAACAAATGCAACAAAGTAAACGAAAGCGGTGATCATGTTGCGCAGAATCACGACTTTACTCGAAAATCAGTGCAGGTTTGCAACCTAACTTTTGGCTGTACGGCCCCTGTTTTTTTTCACACAAAACATTCGATATGGGTTTACTCACTAGATCATAAATTTTAATGTTAACGCAGACTGCTTGTATATTGCACCCACATGTCAACAGTGCGGGTGTGTTGTACCCAAATGTATATCCACCTTTGAGTTTAATTCCCAACTGAACTGTATCCAGCCTGATCTTGCTAGAATCCAGAACGTGAATCTAATTCATACTTTCAGTCGGAATTTGCATTTTTTTGATACATAACGAGCAGTTGGGTCTTGTGTTTAATTGGAATTGATTGAAACCCCATAACGTCTTTCCTTGTTTGCCTATTGCCAGGCTCAAACTGGGATTCGCGTGCTATATACTACTTTTACATGATAACCCTAGTCAACAACATTTGATATAGGCTGATGTAACAATTGCATCCCTTGGATGTTTTCGCTTCGGTTTCTAAGTTTTAAATCGGAATTTTCCCCATTACGCCAGGTTTTTTAAATATTGCGTTCTCCTTGAAGTGTTTAGATATTAGGCGTCACTAGAAGCAAGAAGTAATAAACTCAAGTGTCCACAGGTAGAAAATATATGGGAACAACATTAAACAAGTGCAATCCACAATCCACAAAATGTAAACACATTTGCTCAGCTATTGCAACCAGCTAAACAGCGGGATTTCTTTTCAAGGATCTGGAATACTTTTCCCTGATGAAAAGCCTTTGTTCATCTGCCTGATATCAAGTCGTTTTCGATCGCACCAGTTAAGCAAATTATTGTACTTTTCATTATTCACCTATTGGCTGTTTGTGCAAATAAATGCTGTGTTTCAGGTGAACAAGACGCTGGTACCTCAGCAGCAGCAGCAAATGCCGCAAACGCAGCAGCCGGTTCAGACGCAACAGATCGTAAACCACCAACAGAAACATCGGCAGCAGGCAAGCGTTTATTACTCAGGATCGATGCGAATAATAAAGGATCATAGTGAGTGTTCAATATGAAATGACTGTTGCCCAGCATCAGGTTTTTAAGCAAGCTTCTGATAAAAAAAACAAATTAACGTTTTCTGATATTAGTAAATAGGCCTCATTTTGAATCTTGAACCTGGACCGAGCCCGATATTTATTTTTGAAACGTAATTCCAAATCTCTCGAAATCGTTTCTTAAAAAAATCACAAATCGCGTAACTCAAGTGTTTGATCTTTTCGACGCAACGCCATCACGTGCTAATTTGCTCACCGCTGTCGCCTTCTCAAAAAGCGTGTGAGAATTATCCGAGCAGAGAACAAAACAAAGCAGGTGTGTTTGCAGTTTCGGAATAAGCTATGAAGAAAAATAACAATTACTTCCGACTTCACCGCAGTCGACGTCACGAACCAAAAACAATAAATCTAGCCATGAATGAAAAATCTCGTTACTATGAATGTTATGTGTTATTCAAAATATTTGTATGGAGGTCAAAAACAAAACATTTCGAGAAACTTTTGTGCGAACCCGCTTCGAATTACCTCTTTGAAATGGACCCGGAGGCAATAGCTGCAGATAATAATAGACATTCGTTTGGAAAATCTGAAGTCATAAGTTCGATTGCCAACCCAACTGTGAAAAGCAATGAACTTTCAGTAGATGCTTGACCTACATTTTTCTTCATAGTATGAGCTACTTCAATATATTTTCTGTATTGACAGTTGGAGGTAAAGTCCATGTCTGATATCAACTGCATCTCAATCATTTGTAAGCGAGACGAAGTCTTTGACGACTGTGAGTTGTGAGTGCGTTGATCCAAACTCATCAGTCAGCAAAAGGCAATTCAAACTGATCTGATCCAGGTCACTCTATTCCGTCCCTTCCAGAAATCGGCCTCATGTACGACGTAGCAAACATATTACCCCACCTTTTAGCATAGATCGGGAGTTTTTTTCATCAAACTATTGCAACCTGCTTGTGCAACCCGTGTTTCAGCAATCTCGCATGCAACTCACTATCTTTGGACTTTACTACATTTGTAATTGCAGACAAGAATAATGAATTGTTGACAAATCGGTGGTAATGCCATGGTGACACTCACTTTGAAAGACAATGATCTCGCGATAACCTTTTTGTTTGTAAGAACAATGCGATGCTCAGCTTTTAGACCAGTGGCTCCCAACCAGGGGTCCATGGACCTCCAGAGGACCACAGACAACTTTTAAGGGTTCCATCACCTTTGTATGAAAAAGATGAAAACAAAATAGCAAAAGCCAAGGTTTCCAAGGTGTTGGTATAGCCTGCAAAATAAGACAAATAGAGCGCAACTCTATCATCCAACTACAACACGGCAACACACGATCTGTGCATATGAATGAAAACGTTCATGCACTTTAACAAATGTATGCAAGTTGCTATTTAATCAAATTCATTTGGAATTTTTGATACTGTTTGCTCTTAAGTACTTTATCCATACGAGGAAAAATTTCTAACAGAACACATCTTGCAATCATCCTCCAATTCAAGGCGAATTCTGTGTGTAGTTTTGTTGAGACGTATAGTTGAGATACCGGATCTGCATAAGTATGTGGAAACAAAAGACACAAGCAAGCGGAGTGAAATTTCAGCAACGTTAGGACTTCAGCCGATCATATGAATCCAGATATCCTCAAATGTCATGTCATTTATAGTAAATGGTCTGTGGCTGTGGAATAATTTTGCAGATCAATCCTGCTGCTCATCACGTGCGCTGATGCTGAAGCTGCTCTGTTGCAGCACGCCCGATGCACCACAAATGGGAAGTGCGCTAAGAATAGCACCTATATGTGGCACGAACAAGCAGTAACAGAACAAGCACGGCTTGTGATCTCAGTTGTTGCTTGCTGCCACAGTGTGAAGCTTTGCGCACTTGCCACTTGGGCCCTCTGGTAGCAATACTGATGAGCAGAGGGATAAGGTGATCAGAAAAACCGAAAGTTCAAATCTTACCCTGACTTAAACCTTTTTCAAACACCTTTCAATAACCTTAGCTCTTACCTCAACCTGTTAACCCTGACTCTCACACTGACTAAAAACGTCGTGAGGTGACCATACCGTGCAGGCTGTCTAGCCTAACCACTCTGTAATGATGCCTGAGGCGCATGGTTGTGGAGCCGGAGCCGAAACTCAGATTTTAGGCACCCGCTCCACTACCTTGCGTGAGAAGGCGCACGCTACAGAGTGTTTCCCACTTCAACGATAAAAAAAGAAAAAGTTAGCCGTTGGAAAATATCACAAAATTTCACAAAATTGACGTCAGAATTCAAGGTTTCTTTCATGTCAACAAGTTGTTTCAGATGTCACACGAGTTTGAAAATTTCCTTCCGCATTTTACCATTGGGCAACACTGTTGCTGAATATTTCAATCGATGTTGAACGTGATCAGATTTCCGGATCGCGATCCAACCGTATTCTGTGATTCAGAACCGGATCGGACTGGATTTAGAAAAAGATTCTACCGGATCAGATATGGATGTTCAAACTGCGTTGATCACTGCAGGAAACGTTTAATCATTTTTTTGCATATAAACCGGATTGGATCAAATATTTTGACAGTACTATCGGTTTAGGATTGGACCAGGCCCGTTATCAGCTTAGGACATCAGGTGAGGCGAAGAGTTTTCTAAAAGGGGCTCAAATTTTTCGAACTATGTCCAATAGTTTTAAAGTATGTCCAACACATTTTTCCAGAAGGGAACATTTTTCTAAGGGGTGCTTCTCCTTCACTTTACCCCCCTAGTTGCAGACCTGCATCGTACTGGACAACACAATGAGAATATTGGACTGGATTAGGATTGCAAAACTATCCGATCCGTTCAACGCTAATTTCAATGCCTCGTGAACAAATTTTTCACATTTTCTCCACCTAACAGCAATTATATGCAATTATCCCTCCCTTAGCAGGTCTTATTACGCACAATTCCATTCTTTAGACGGCTTGATTGTTATGAAACAATGTCAATTTCTTATGTGATGAATTATATGGAACATTCGTGTTTTTTTGTGCGCAAAGCGGGTGATAGCCTTTTCTAGTTAGAGACCACTTGTAGGTAACTGCGTTGACTGGTTTCATTAAGGAGTCCACAGCCTTCAGCCAAATCGTCAAACAGGTCCGTAACACTGAAAAGTTTGGGAACCACTGTTCTAGACACATCACTTCACTTCGCAGCAGCGCAACGAAATCGACAAATGAAGACTTTTAACAGAGACTTTGCGCTTGTCTGGTGGTCAGAAGCGCTCATTTATCGGTTTTAACAAGAATAGGAAAGACGCCAGAAAGGTAGCGGTTGTCAACAGCGAAGATTTCTATGAATTGCTCCGCGTCAAAACCTTCCGATTGTCATCAACTCATCTTCGAATCCTGTCGATCTCCTTACGACGACCTGTTAAATGACATGCAGTGGCATTCGCGTGTGTTCTCAATGACGTAACAACCCGATTCGAAATAACTCGAACGTTTTACAACAGACCATGCTGGTCATCGAATCTCAGCACATGACGACCACGTGTGCGAGTTCTGCAACAAACAATTCGGAGCACGATGCGATCCGACGCAACTTCTGAATGGCTCGCCGGGTAGTCGGTCTTGACAACACCTGTTGGTCTCCATCAAACCCATTTGTATTTATGCTCTCTACCGCTAGTAGTTCATGATTGGGTTTGCATGTTCAACTGTGTGGTAACTAAAATGGCCGATATATTTTGCAGGTCAACAAAACTGCAATAGTTTTCTGCCTAAGAAATAGAAAAAAAGACCAAGAAAAACAGATCTGACGCGGTTGAATAAATTACGTAGCATCACAAACAAAGATACACCCAGTGATAAGAACCTATTGACGTCCCAGCAGTTTAAATGGGTAGATATCTCAAGCCAATAGATTATGTTGTTTCAGTTCACAACCTTGGCGAATAATGAGTTATTTCTGCGCAGTCTCTCATGGTTTGTTAAAGAGGTAACAAATCAACTTCAAAGATGAACTGAAGCAGTGCACTGCAAAGTGGTTGAGAAAGATACTTAAACGATGAAAGCTTAACTATTTATGTTTTTATTGCAATGCAATTTCAATACTTTTATCATGGACTACTGTTTGACATGGCCTTTGTTGCCGTGACTCAGTGAGCTGCTGCCCCAAAAGCATGACTTTACCAGTCCACCGTACATTGCGGAAACTTTCAGCGAACTGTTGGCAGACGCGCATTTAAGGTTCGATGTGTAGTCTTCTATAGTTGGCCTCCTTCTGTAAGCCTGCGTCATCCTTCACAACTTCTTGCGTTGCTGAAATGCGGACAACACCCAACCGCAGAAAGTTGTGAAGAACGATACAGGTTTTAAATTACAGCATCAACTTTCGTTGGCAGATTCTTGCATTCGAAAGGAATGCCCGAGTTTTCGGTACGAGTCATCTGTTGCATGGAATCCGCAGGGAAATCTAGCAATAAAGTTTTATTTAGTATTTACGCTGCTTATCGAGAACATTAGTTCTGCTCACCTCACGGTCACAGCTTGTCTTTCATCCACTGGAATCTGGAATTTGTCTTTTTAGATTTTTCAGAGATAAGCTGGNCCACCGATAACAACAAGAAGTAGTCAAATTCCTCAGGAGTCGGACCANAATAAGCCCTGAGGTCTCCTGGTCTTCCGTGATGCAGTTCGTGGGTGATGGTAGGTCTACTATATTCGTCCATTGCAGAATCGTTGCCGATAGCGCATTACAACAATGAAGTCATGACGTTGCTAGCACTTCACTGTTACACACTTTTCACCAGGTAGATCAGCATACATAATTCCACCCATTTATTTGTTTTTAGAAAGTTGGGTAGGCCTAACAAGTTTAAATCACCCTTTTGATTTCGACGATCTAAAATAGGATGAACCCATACATCGTCGCTTTTTTGTCTTCAACAACACCAGAGCCCACAAAGCAGATTTTTAACTATGGAAGCATTATTTATGACAACTGCTCCGATAGCGACAAACATCTGCTGGATAAGGCCCAACTCTCCGCCGCTAAAATCATATTAGGCTGTTTGAAAACTACATCCTCTTCAGATGTTCTACTTGATCTAAACCTCAAAACCTTAATCCATCGCAGAGAAATATCTATATTCCGCTATTTTTCTAAAATAATTTTTCGTTTGGTACCCTGCTTTTGCCTTTGGATCTCTTTAGATCATTCGGTGAATTTGTTCCCCACACTTTGCGCCACAATCTAGACGTTCAGATTCCACTTTTTAAAAAATCACTGGCATTTAATTTTTTCTCCGAAAGGCCTGTAGCTTATGGAATTCTCTCCCCCTGTAGTTTATGGAATTCTCTCCCACTCGAAATCAAATCTTCTCCAAGTCACCCAAATTTCGTGAATCGTTTAATGTCC
>JGI24158J21664_10011679_pt1 | contig 11672 bp, 8 predicted proteins | sample Ectturendosymbi3_FD_21664 | JGI IMG/M metagenome (IMG submission 21664)
TAACAGTTACTACTTGCCTTCAGACAAGGGGTACGAGAGAATTTTATGAAAGCTCAGGGGGTGCGAGTGCGTAGAAAGGTTAAGAACCACTGCTCTAAGACTGCTACAAGCGTTCTAGAAATCCGCCGACTGGTTTCTGATTTCACAGCTTTGCGATGATTCAGTCTTGCACGTACCTGTGTTTAAGTAAGTAATCGCTACCAAGGTGATGCAGCCGAGTTAACCGGCAATCCTTTTAATGGAAATTCGATTCTTTTAACTCCACGCATCGGCAGTCCAAAAATCTGCTAACAAGTGCTAACGGTTGAAATGCTGCAGGCTGCAACAGCTTTCCACCAGCACGCAACTGCTTAAATTTCAGGAGTGAGCATGCTTAGAGTTACATGAAATCGATTTCCACCAACTGCTGCTTGGTTCGGCTGCATTACTGTGGTGGAGACTGAACAATCTCCATACAAATATACACTTGGAGTATTACACGTTTGACGTTTGTAATTTTTAACTCACAGCTGTCCTTCAATGGTCACGTTCTTTCACAAATGTTCTTAAATTATTAATGACAAGCATCACAATTGGAGACGTTTCTCTGCATTGTATAATTTGAAAATAGATGTAAACCTTTAACTGTGATCCAGACCATGTTCTGTACGGGCGAGATAAGCACATGTTTTTTTCTGAATGATGGGAACGCTGTAAGCAAAAAGGCATAGATCTATTTTGTAGAGAAACTAGGCCTACTTGTTTTTGACTGACGTTCAACTTGCAAAAAAAACATATACTGCACCAAGTAGACGAAGTGAGTTTAAAATTATGACAGTCTCTACTTTTACTAATTTCTAAAAATATATTCATAATGCATCACTTTAGTATCATTTAGAATAACCGTTACGTAGCGTTTCTCCTAATGGGAAAGCCAGCGGGAGAAAATCTAACCAGAACAATGTGATTTAGCAACGCAAATAAAGACCCTCTGTGTTATTTTAAATAAACGAAGCTGTCCACTTTTAAATATCAGGAGTCAGCATTCAGCAATCATTTTGAATTGCTAGGCCATCTCAGAGGTTCAAGAAGACACACTAGGCCGAAAGTAAGAAGTCTAAGGAATAGTTGTTTTATTTAAAAACATATAAAAATGCTATTAGCCAAACCGCAAAAAATTGTTAGGCCGAGCTGTAATGCTAAGCCGTATTGGGTTGAAAGACCGGATATTGCCGGTACCTGTGACCTTTTAAAAGTATGAAGGTTAATTTCCTAGTTTGCTACACAAGCAAGGATCATACCACCCTTACAACAAGCAAAGGAGATGGCCATCTTGTTCAAGATTAAGCGAAGATCATCACATTGGTCAGAATGAAACATTTTTGAGAAAATTTCGATTACAACCAGAAAACGTTGTTTCCAACCAAGACATTAACATTTCAAGCAACACAAAATAACTTCATCTCTGTGTCGGGTTAACATGTGTTTGACAAACAGATATACTAATTATTCCGGTACATGTGCTCCTGAGGTGTTGCTGTGGGAATGTGAAGGAACACTATTCTCCGAAGTCTTTGAATTTGACGAATAGCTTCCTTACATTTGACGTGACAGCAAAATATCATCGCTTTTTAAGTGGTCTTTTTGTTCAAGCATTCCAACCAAAAGGTTTAAAACTCTTTTGGCTTCAGAAGGACGTGTCTCATTTTAAAGGAACTTTACACCAATTTTCATCACTTCATAACCGTCTAATCCAGGCGTTCCTAAACTGGGGTACATGTACCCCTAGGGGTACATTTGCCTATCTGAAGGGGTACATTTAAAGGTAGCAATAAAAGAGAAAAAAATATGTTTATACATTATTCATTTCGAACTATTTATACATATATCAGTGAATATTATAATAATAACTCATTAATTATAGAGCCGTGGTATTATAATAATAATTCATTAATAATAGAGCCGTGGTATTATAATAATAATAATTCATTTATCACAGAGCAGTAGTCCGTATCACAGGCACAATCAAACAACGCAAGAACACAAGAAATGGTTAGCCTTAGCGCATTGTAGAATACGTGTTTGCATACGACCAACACAGATAGAAGCAAAACACCTTAACAGTCAACTGCAGCGTCATTCACGCATCTTAATGCACGGATCCAGTAGTGGCAGATAAATGAAGGCATTCTAACATCAAAATTTTGAGGTAAACAGCTAACCGAGAAAAAGAAAAAAGTAAAAGGTAAGTCAAATGAGAATGAACATTGGCGCTCAGACGCACGTAAACTGTTTCGATCCAGGTTTCACATGCTGTGCAACACATTTATCATGAAATCGACAGCCAGTTGATTTTCCTGAATTTCAAAGCAGGATTTGGCGATTAAAATTTTACGAGTTGTATGTCTTACTTTTTGTATACTTGGTTTACACGAATTGTCTGATATTTGAACAAGTAAATAAAAAAATCCTAGGACGCCACGAAGCGCGCGGAGGATTTTGTTGTTATGCAACTGATGAGATGTGTACGCTGGTACAACGCATCAACAACTATATCAGTTAGTCACCGTCATACACGTGCGTTAAATAAGCGAGAAAAAACGAAGATTTGTGAAAAGCACCGACATTTGAAGAGATCGGATGAAAAAGTTAAATGAAGATGCACAACGTAAAAAGCGGTAGAAATGATCAATTAGGCAACAAAAGTCGTGACACGATGGCTAACTTGGTGTGGGCGAACACGTACATTTCTGGCTTATGCAATGCATGTTTCGGTAGGCATTAGTATACACAGCTCGTAAGCGTTTCATATTAGTCTGTGTGTATTTGCTCCATAATTGGCAAGCATACATTGGCATGCAATAGGCCCAAAGTAAAGTGTTTTTTACTGCAGGAGAAAACTGATCAAAAGTGCCTCGGAGCTTGTTTGCTGTACAGTATAGCGATTTCGCTTGTCTCTGAACATCATCATCATCCTTCAGTAGGCATTTAGCAACACACCAAAGAATTTCACTTGGTCAAAAAATTGTGCACGTACACCGTTCAGAAACACATCTGATGGAGCAGGTTGTTTGTAATGTTTGGGGCAAAAAAGAACACCAATTCAACACCAGTGTTAGTTTCAAAAATCATATGCTTATTGGTAAACATATTTTTGTTATTTTCCTCAGCCTTTTGTCATAGGAAATTTTGCTCATCTATCGAAATGCTGGTGGGGTACTTGGTCAGATAAAGTTTGGGAACTCCTGGTCTAATCCTTTGTCAAATTGCAGACAGAGTCGTATTGGTTAGCCTATAAAGATTAGCTGTTTGCTTTCTCAAGAACAAGATCATCATGGAGCATAACATTGGCTAGACTTAACAGTTTCATCAACACTAAAACAGCTTTCAAACCACTATACATGTTTTATTTTGAGACATTTCGGATTATTCTTCAGTTAAAAATCTTCAAATCATCTTCATCTTCTTCAAATCATCTTCAGTCAAAAAATAAAGCAACACTTGGCAATGCTAGCAATTCAAAACCTAAAGACTATGTGACGCAAAAAATAACAGAATGACGCAAAAGACGTCAAAAGCAAAGCCAAGACCGCCAACCCTGTCGAATTCCCTAAAAGTAAAAGCAGGACCAGCAGCTATGCAGAAAGTGTTATAACAAATCCTACGTAAGATCGTAATCTACGAAAACAAGCCAAAACCAGCAGCAAGAGACCGTTCACAGAGCATTGCAAGCGAAGGATGCAAAATTTCTACCAATTACCAGTACTACAACCAGCACGATATGTTAACGTCCGCACCAACAGCAATGCACGAAACATATATCAACATAAGAACTGAGCATCAGCCAATTATTTGACATAACAATCTACGTATTGATTGAAGAGGTATAAAGGGGTAGAAAAATTGTCTACACATTAATCTCGGGTTCCTGTTCTTGTATGAGAAGTGTCTCTTTAATTAATAATTCGCGGAAGTTAAAAGAGTTTTTTTATTATTAGTTGAAAAAGCGGTAGTTAAGAGTTTTTTTTAATTAATAATTCGCGGTAGTTGAAAGATAATCATGCCTACAAAATATATGATCTAACCAATAAAACCAAGTGGCTCAATAAGAAACAAGCAAAACCAAACTAACTAGTTCTTAAATTCAGGGGGTATAGATGTATATCACGCTGCACTTACTCATTTTATTGTACAGTACTTTTCGCTATTTTTACAAGGTTAATAATAAATGCATTTCTACCTCTCCAAGATCTAATATACTATTGGGCGTTCTAGTAGAAAGCTTAAAGCAAATACTTTTATGGTTGCTTTGAATCTTGAAACGCAAGTGAGGTTGAGAAATACTTTGATTGAGTTCAAACTCTCCGTTCATACCGCCGAGTAACGATAAGTAAATTTCGCCATCTGCTTACATATACTGATAGCACTTGGACATGATGAGTCATGCAAAATTACAGGATAGAGATGTATCGTTCGTCTTATAGCTCAATGGCAAAACGCTCTCCTGGCACAGATGTAGTCGTGATTTTGATTTTCACTGAAGTTAGAACTACAGGTATCAGCGCAATTGCTCTCTCAAATATCGATGACGTTGTGTTCCTGTTTTTGTGGCTTTGTACCACATTTAAGAGTGCAGTGATCACAAGAAGTCCAACGTGATCGTTTTATGCGATGATTTAATTTACGAAATTCAAGAAAACATTTCATTTTTCAAGTTTCATTCTACAAATAGTTCAGAAAATGTGAAAGAATGACAAACTCTACGATATGTTTTATACGCGCAATTAGATACTTTTTATACAAACTATTTTCAGACAAAGAAATACTCTTCTCCACCTACACGTTAAAGGAAGCCAGAGAAGATGGATCATGATTCAGAGAGCTATCGGAAGCTGAAACTCTCTTTGACGGTTAGGAGTTTCAGCGAACAGAGCACCATGCACGGCTTGCGTTATATTTTTTCTAAAAATAGCCACTGGCTTAGAAGGTATGTTATTCTGTATGGTCTATAACAGATGTAATTCAACAAGGGTCGATTTTATAGATGCGTCTTGCAGAATGAGTTCTTTAACCCTCAAACGGTTGACAGGTATTTAGTGTTTTATCTTTTGCGTAAGTAAGCACTGCAGAATTTGGCCAAATCTTCAAAAATATATTTAGCCAAGTGACGGACAAAATACGTGGTACAAAGATACTTAGTATCTCTTTTTTATGTTTTCGAGTCAAAAATGCAAAATATATTTTGGGTGGCTGATAATGCAAATTCAGCGGCTTGAACTTGTTCTAGAAACGATACAAAATTTTGACTATAGTTCAGTACGCCATTGCCACTAGATTCATCTATTGAAGATCCTAATCAGGAAATTTAATCGATTTATTTGATTTCCACGCTGTTGCCACAAAAAATCGATGCAGTGCTGCGCACACCAGTAATTTTGCGCAGGTCAAATGACTCAACAAGGAATTCTATTTTTCTCAACAAATACGTTTACACTTCGACAAATACTCCTATACACTTTTGGAACTGCGTTCATTTGGTTCGATTTTTCGGAAAGTCTATTGAAATCTTTTGGATTGAGCCAAACGTCTACTGCTTTTGCGGACATTATTTTTCACTATTTGCACAGCTTTTTAGCGCAGAGTTAAAGCACACAGGCATCTGTTGCTTACTGTTCGATTGCTTGCCATGCACACAATTGCGTGAAACATTAACTCCATCCAAATACAAAATGCATTTTTTCTCCAGCAAAAATTTCCGACTATAACAATAACACTAAGACTCAAGTTTGAATGGTGTTTCATTTCACTTACCTTAGATCGGTGGTTCTCAACGTGGGGCGTGGCAAAATTTTGGTGGGCGTGGAGGTTGAAGACATTATGAACCAATTTTGGTGGGAATACATAATGAAAATACACTTGCTCACAATTAGACTGATTGGTAAAGCTGGTTCACTTGTTTACTCCTCTAGGACGACAATCAAAGCATGTTAGTTGAGCATTGTGTTATCCACACTCCACAGGGAAAATTTAGTTGCAAAAATGTTGCTCCTAAACTGAACGAAATACTATATTCTGTGATGAAATGTATGAATTTAATGAAAGCAAATCCCAAAACAGAACGTCTGTTCTAGAGGATTTGCGAGACTAATCATGTAGATCATAGGTAGTGGCGTAACTAGAGATTTGAGCCAGGGGGGAAATCATAGCTGAATGGGAGTCTACCAGCTAACACTCAACAAAATTGAGAAATGATAGTGAATCCAGATGTGGACGATGTCTACACTAAAACCAAAAATCAGCGGAAACACTCCGAAAAACTTCCAAAAATAAAAAAAATACAACCATCTACTTAAAACCAAAAAAACACTAAGTACCGAAATATAAGATAAGTAGACTTTTTTTGACGGGGAACGGTTAACATCCCAGACCCGGTCAGTTACGCCACTAATCGTAGGAGATTGTTCTTCTGCACCTTGGCTAACAAAGGGAAACTGCCTAAAAAGATTTATGAAGTACTTGCACCACTCAGTGAGCTTTGAAGGATAAATCTGAAACGATTTTGCTGATGAGCACAATGGCAAAGTTTATGTGAGCTACTTAGCGAATATTTTTGAGAAAGTTTGTTCTTTGAAGCACAGCCCATCTTAGGTAGGCCGTGCTTTGCTCAAAGGAGCCAATGCAACTCTTGGCGATGCAAAAGCAAAGACATTTGGATTTGTGACATTTCTCAGTTTGTGCAAAAGCAATATTTTGTCAAAAAGCTATGTCCGATTTTCTTGGTTAAAAGAATGTGATGTCACTAAATACAGTTATTGCTGCACACGTGGAAATGCTCATAACTTCAGTAAAAGATTTTATGAATTGGAAGCAGTGGAGCTCTATTTTTGGTTGACTCAACTACTTTTAACAGATTTATCTGTAGTATCAGAACAATGCCAACAGGAATTATGTGAGTTGCAACGTGAAAACTCTTTTCAAGATCAAAGGAGCCACATAATGGCTGTCTGAGGAATGCGAAAAAAATACCCTCACTCGAATACTTTGGTAAGGCAAAAACTGATCAGTAGGGCCATTTAAAACTTTAAAAATCAATTTTTTTTCTGTGCTTCAGGAAACTTAGAAACGAATCTTAAAACAAAAATAGCACCCCTACAAATGTATAACAAAAGTTATAAAGTCATAAAAAGTCACATTTTCTATTTTAGGTCATGAAGTCATATTTCGCTAATTTTCAACCTATTACAATAAGGAAACCATTGAAACAATTTCAAAATAGCAGGTGAAACTATTATATTGCTGGGTCTAAGCTGCATCCTGCAAACTGAACCCACTTGGGCACCTTGTGAATGTTGGCAAAGACATAGGTGAACCAAGTTATTTGGATGAAATGTAATACACCGCTTAAAAATACCTGTTCTTGCTGCCCAAAAGAAATAAACTAATGTCCATGCATGATTTCGATTTGCTTACAAAAAACGTTTTGCTCATGTTTTGAGCTCTTTATTTTAGTGGGGCTTCAACAAAACGTAGGATGCCATCTCTAACGTGTATTTTTGCTGGTAATGCGTCTTGTACAGTAGATGTATGTTCTAGCTTAGTAATTTTTGTTTGGTCATATAAAGTCATATTTCTGAAAAATAAATTCATACTATCAAGTGTTTTTGCGTCATTAAAAATGTCCCTACTGATAAGATTTCCGTCATCTTGTTTGGTCGAATCTGGGTTTAGTGTTATTGTGGAGTTGCTGCGTGCTAAGGGAAATCGACCGGAAATCAGCAAACGTGGTCATTTGAGATTGAAACTGACTAAACTAGAACCTCGAATCAAACAGACATGCGACCAGCATCAAACGCCGAACTCCCATTCACAATATTATTGAGCATCGCAATAAATTTGAGTATATTTTATGCATTTGTAATTCATATCAGATAGTAAGCATGGGCGTCAGAAGCGGGGGCAGGGTGGGCCGGTCCTTGAATTTTTAAAATACTAGCAAAAAAAGATTGGTTTTTTTTTGGAGTAGGAAAAAACAAATTTTGCCACTTTTGGCCCCCCCCCTAGAAAATTTTTGGAAAAATCGCCTAGTGGCCCTCTCCAGGAAAAGATCCTTTCGACGCCCATAATAGTAAGCAGTGTAGTGACGAAGAAAAAACAAATAGTTTTGACATGTAGCAGTTCTGGTGGGGCCTGAGATGTTTTGAAGCCAAAAGTGGGGCCTGCTTCAGAAAAGGTTGAGAACCGCTGCCTTAGATCAATAGTGCCAATAATCTGTTTAAGCCAATTCAGAGTTGCTTTTCATAAAGTAGTTTTTCCTACAAATCCTGTCTGTCAGGTTTGCCTGGGCTATGCTTGTGATAAGCGGCATGGCTTATTGCACGTACATTATCTGCGTCAGCTTCATGTCGTATTTCACCTATCCGAGCATTTTTAAAAGAGAGGAGGTCTTCGAAGCAAGATCAGCTTTTCCGGCAGTGACGATATGCGACTACAACATGTTTCAGTGAGTATCGTGATTAATTGTAATATCTGCCATAAGCTGGCGTCGTTGTTGTGATACGTTTGAGTAGCATCTCAAAAAATGTACGTATGAGACGAGAGGCTACTGGTCCAACTCCCCTTCCCCGTTTCCCTTCTAGGACCGAATGTTTTTGGTGGGGCCCTGTGGGCGTGTATAACTCTACAATGTCAAGAGTAACTGTGTGCTTACAAACATTTCGTGCATCAGAAATTTTGTCAGGATCTTGTCGCCATGCGTTTCCAAACACGATCTTTTCTTGCACATAGGAACCTATGTTTTTAAGAAACAACAAACAAAATAACATACAACCAAAGGACATGCAAAAAATCAGGAAGCTGTAGGCAGTGATCTGATTCAGGGTAATGCATGTTTGCGAGCAACTGTGAAACTGCGTCGAGACTTACATGGTTTTAATTGTTTTATATTGCGCTTTTGCTAGAATAAGTCGGTGTGCTTATTTCGGAGAGTTAACATGAATGACAAGTCCGTATAAAATATGCGAATAAATAAACTTTAAAAGCAACAACATAAAGAACAAAGGAGAGTCTGCCTCACAGCACACATTGATATTGAAAAACTACGTGCCTTTTTATGCTAACACAGCAAATTATATCAAACAGACGCACCAAACTTGATGCCCACGAACTTCAGGCATTGAAGACTTTGTATGGAGGTTTCGTATTAGATTCGATCAGCGACTATATCAACGAGACGAGTGGAAGTGATACCATGCACTACGCTAATCTGTCTGATTATGATCATGTGAACATAACACGGCTTTTGCTAAAAGCTGGACAGCGGTTCAGCGACTCTTTGTAAGTTTTGTATAATCTTACCTCTAAGAATGCATCTACTGTATGACCAACCGTTAACTTTTTGCTTGCAAATGAAACTGTCTGGTTTTCGAAAACATGCTCCGGCGTTGTTAAAACTGCTTAACTGCTTCACACCAATTTGGTAAAGGTCATATCAGCTTTCACAATGCTCATTTTCCTGGCATGAGTGTAAAGACCAATGGTCAATGGTCTGAAGCTCTTTCAAGCAATTATTGATGCTAAGCAGGAAAGTCTGTTAAGATCACGTTCAGCTAAGAATGTTCATTAAGGAACAATGTTCCATTTAGCTGGTGAACCTCAAAAGTGTCAGACTCTTCAATCAAACATGAAATAAACACAATATGTCACGATGAAAAGCCGCACCGCGCGGTTTTTCTGTCAGCACGTCAAACTCAATTCTTTGACCATTTGGCCTGCTCTGCTATAACGAAAGACACAGCCTTGATCACGAAAATATGCCTTTCACCGATTTCTCTCCTTTGACTTGAAAAAAAAACACCTCACTTGTTCGCAGTGGCATTGGCGTAGTGTGAAATACCTTTCTTGCCTTTTTTCAGTATAACGTAGCTTTCACAGATACTGCAATTGGGCAAATGGTGTCACGTTCTTGACACCGCACTGATTTAACTACCGGTAGCATAATTTTCGTCAACAGGTTACAACATATTTAGTGCCACACCTGAGCTGCTTGCTTACATTGTCAACAAAAGCATGGCATTTTCGCTTTTGATAGACTCATCTGTCAAGCTTTTTTATAGTTAGATTTAGTGGAATGTTTCTGAATTTGCTTATGAATTCTATAAACCAACCATAAAAATATTTGCTCAACGTTAAATGCGAATATTTTCTAATGACTATAAATATGCCTGTTTTCTTTGCCATGTACTACCAATCGTTTTAATTCATCAATTTTGGATAAGTGCATCGGCAGAAACATTCGGGTTTTTGCATTGGCTGCCGACATCCATGGTTCGGGTATTTTCCCATTATTTAATGTGCCGTTTATGAAGCAGATGCATTTGAGATAGATTTTCGCAGATATTAGCATTCGGCTGTAAACACGTGACTGCGAAAAGATTATTTCACAAAGTTTGCAGAGGCTGAGTTTTGCAACGACCAACGGGATATAGTTTGATTATAATTTGATGGCTAAGACTCATGTTTCCAACTTAACAATATTATGGAATTTGGATTAGAAGGATATCTCATAGTATATTTGGCAATTTATTGACAACCAAGGAAATTTTTAGCTGGTGTATTTTTCTAAACCTATCATTTTTTGCTGTAGTATGGAAGTCTTTTCAAAATTTAAAGAATATTGTCTTCTGGCAGACAAAGATCATGCCTATTGCAGGCTGGTTAACACTTTCGTATTTACTGTATGTAGTGCTATAGACTGATTGTTTTTGGATTCAAAGTAACGTTTGCTTTCAGTTGCTTTTTCAAAAACAAACCATGCCCTTCCAAACTTTTTACCGATGTGATCACTGATTTTGGTTTATGCCGGATTTTCGATCCCAGCAACGCAAAACAGTACGAGTACCAAGACAAAGCAGGTATGCACTTGTTTTGATGTTCTCTTGCAAACTTTTCTGTGAACATACATTTCAAGTAAACCTGACCAATGACTACAGACGCTACAGGTTTTTAGAAACATCCAAACATGAAATGAAATCAAAACAATGGCTTCAGAAGTGAAACGTGAAGAAAACGTGTTCATTATGAGATCCAGGAGCAAAGTTCAAACTTAGGATTAGTCTCGTGAAACGGTAGTTATAATTGAGCGACGCCATTTCTTAAATTGATTTATTGTGCAAATTCACTCAAAAAGTTAAATGGCTTCCTTAGTTTAAATATTGAAATTTAATGCAATGTAAGGTATCAAACACTACAGTAGTCAAACAAATAAACAGAACATAATCCAATTGACAGTGGTTATCACACGTAAAGTCCTGTTGAGTTGTATCCAGTTGTTCATGTTCTATCATCAGGTTTTGCTTTTTACTTACGATTGTTTAAAACATTTTATTACTAAGCAATCCATCTCGACTCGCAAGAAAAATCTCAGGCTTACTGTTTGCTGCACCCTAAAAGTTGACGCCCATATTGGTTAAGGGCAAGGCAAAAATTATTGCATGAATTTCTGAATGAATAAGTAAAGTAAATCGCATGCCTGCGATACAGAGGCAAACGTAACAATGAGACGAACCATTTGTGATGGTCTGTTGCGTTCTCTGCCTCGTACAGTTTGCAGAGAAAGTTTCGAAAGCAAGCGCCAAGCAGTGCTGGAACACTTTCCTTCAACAGCACATGCTTGATATTTTTCGAAATCGTCACGC
>JGI24158J21664_10011680_pt1 | contig 11672 bp, 10 predicted proteins | sample Ectturendosymbi3_FD_21664 | JGI IMG/M metagenome (IMG submission 21664)
TAGGCTGGCCGATCTGTTTGAGCCGCTGAACAGCTCTCTAGCGCAATGGGTGGAGGAGCTAGGACGTTGGTAAGGCAACCGAAAACTGCTGTTTTTTGTTGCAAAAATTGCCGAAACCAGGCGGCTCTCAAAGTGTTAATAGACAGAGTAAATGCAACCATTTACTGTTTTATGTGTCAAGTTTCATACAGTTTTGTACAAGAAACTTGCTACTGTCAATGGTAGTCCTAAAATTTTACGAGCATTTTCCACAAAACTATATGCTCACAAAATAGTTGGGTTGCGAGAATTTAAAACTATTTTTTAGGTAGTGCCAAAAAGTATTTGCGGACCTCTGGCCTAAATCAGTATTTGAAGTGCAAACAAGCATTTCAATTACATATCCACTTTTTCTCTTGACAGTCTATGTACGTACATTTACAAATTTAAGGTCAAAAGATTATAGCCAATACCCAAACAAAAGATGTCAGTCAGAAACACATCGGTACATAGTGCTGTACTGTTCTGCATAAACTCATATAACCTGGTACCAAAGTAATAACATTAGAGTGCTAAACGTCCCATTTTGATCATGAAGATCTTTTTTAGGTTGTATTGTGCCACGATCAGTTGCTAATTCATCCTGGAAAAATAAGAAATTAAGCAGAAGCAGTTGATGCAGATGAGCCATGAAAATGTCTGTTTGCTTTGCATAAAAGTGATGTCCTTTCTTTTGCTGGTTACTTTACTTAGGCAAAAAATTTTATAGAGCAGCAGAATTCACACTTCCTCACTCCAGTCATACTCGAAATCTCATGACCATCATTTGAAAGTTTGACAACCGGCATAATACCCCTATTACAAAAAAAAAAGTATGTCACGCTACAATTAACTTTTAACTCATTCCAAACATACTTATCAGGACAGGCATTTAAATACGTTTACTGAAACATTGAGTACAAATATGGACCTTTTTTTCTATATTTTAGCCTTGTACGAATATGCATCAAATGAGTTGTTTGCTTTTACACTTGCACATATAATCAAAAAGCAGTGCGATTAAGTACCAATTTAAGTTCAACACAATTAGGGAATGATGCTCTGCTGAAAAAATTAAGCTCCCCTAGTTAAGACTTTCAAACATTGGCAGTAAGAAGTCCAGGCAAAATGTTTAGTCAATGACTACACAGTGAAAGAATGCTTTCCACTTCTAGCTGACTAATTTCTAAGACTGTGCTATTATTATGAGTGATGTTATGTATGAATCTATTCACTGCCTTGGTATAAGAATAACAAACAGTTCGTATGGTCATAACGACCAATAGAAATCAATTATATTTAACGCTTACTTTTACTCCTATGTCCTGAACTGGCTTAACAGGGTAAACATCATGTAGCTTATCTAGTTCATCTGGAGCAACTGCAAAGGAATGTCCAGATTGTACATCTAATCCATGAAATCTAGAAAAAATGTGAAAAAAAGAACAAGATTAATGTCAAAGTAACTTAGTATTTACCCAGATAACAACCTATAACTGGCGGTAATGGATAGATCTAGCCAAAAATCATGGATACTCTAAACAAAAAAATTTCTGATGTCCAAAGTCATTTACTTAAAACTAAATTCAAGGCAACAAAATTCCAGCTTTATATGAGTGATAATATGAATTAATAGCAACACAGTATTATCACTAACATATGTTTGAATCATGTACCTGTTAAAAATATCAGGTTCTTCCCTGTCTTCTGGTAAAGAAAAAAACTGAATGTCTGGATGATGCACTAAAAAATCCCACAAATCATGCTTTAATGGTTCCGATAGTGCAGCTGGAATTTTCAGTTCTCTTTGCATCAACCTTTTCCATAATGTTGGCAGAGTGATACCATCTAATCCTTCTAAAGCAGTTTCTTTTAATGTAATTTCAAATATATCTAAATTATTTACCGACGACATAGCATAAACCTGAAAATAAAGGCAGTATTTTAAATTATGGCTAACAAAAACATGTATCAGGAAAGAAGCAAATCTAGTGAACATTAGATGCAACATTTGTTCTAAAGAATTTTTAATTTTTACATAACCTTTTTTCAATTTCACATGACCTAGAAAAGTAGTTCTATAATGTCTTTAATTGGCTTATATGGCACTTTTTTGGCAGTCATCCAAGTCTCTCAGGCAGTGATAAGCAAACCACGGCCAACAAACTACAAACTGCCCAGGTGACCTGACAGCCTAGGTCAGTGGTCCCTCACCTTATTCAAGGTACTAAACAAGTTCCCATGCATTCACCTATTATAACTTGATGTTGAACATAATACTGTTTTTAATTTTAACAAAACTGTCAACATGCTTTTCTTTCCTAAAAAGGATAGACATCCTGCAATGTCAAATGTGTCTCTACATGGTTGATTTAAATATTTAGGTTCAATGTTTAATTGATGAAAAAGCTGTAAAGCAACATTGCGTTGTCATTTGACTAATGAGATCCATTCCAGAACTCCAGCAAGATGGCTAAAAAGCTCACAGATCACATCTACAACCAAAAACTTGACTTAAAACATTATGGATCTTCAACGTGCCAAAAACAAAAAAATAATGATAATACAAGAAAATAGCATTTTGCCTATGTTGTGACAATTTGCTTAGGAAAAAGGGCGCAAATCTGCAGTGCTCATTTAAGTCATGAGCTATGCTCCAAATAAACAAGGATTTAGAGATCAAACATGTTGTCATGCAGTGGTAGATAGTGATAGACAAACTACAATAATGTTAAGCTTTATATTTCTCCCAGGCTACTACAATTTTATCCTTAGATGCATCTGGCTCACCCCTCAGGGGTTATGAAGACTGACACAGAGCCTGTGCCTTATCCCTCAGGGGTTATGAAGACTGACACCAGGCCTCCTTATTTTTTTAACCCGTATTGAAATGTATAGCTTGTTTGTATAGGTATCAGAATAAGCTGTCATGGTAAGATTTACAAATAGATTAATTGTTATACTGGCAGCTGGCTTACACTAATGATTTTAGGCTTGATTTTAGAAGAACTGATCATGCACAATTTAACTTTCCCAGACACCTGTCCCTAATGAGCCCAGGTATGATGTACTTTTTATACCCCCCTCACATAGGCCCTGTTGACGAGCAGTTGCAAGTGAAGGTACATCAATTTTACATTGTACATGTGGAAAAGCTACCTGGCATACATCTTTTTTTTGGCAAATATGATGAGCGAGAAGGGCCACCAGGTCCACCAGGATGCATGAAGTCAAGACTGTTGCAGGTGTTCACTTTTTTTATCATGCATATGTACCACATTTCATCATAGACAACACACAAAAATCCACTGACTTCAAGATAATAGCAGAAAATCATTCAAAACTGGGGCATCTCCAAATTTACTTTAGGAGAGAATTCATCATCTTGGCTGATATGCTTCATAAAGTCTAGTTGATGGCACTGCCATGAAATAGTGAAATCCTCATGTATCCTTCCTGGTGGAGGCATGTTGAAGTCTTAATTATAGCTTTCTTTATGCATCAATTAAGTCTTGTTTCAAGAGGTTGACAAATTTTATGTTTGAAAGATTCTGATTGCAGTAAGTTATCATTGCTTCAGCAGTCAAAATTTGGTTATCTAAAGGCCTTTGGAGACTTTCTATTGCAGTTGCTGGCTTTACAGTGCCACCAATTCTATCACATAGTGGTTTTCCATGATTAGTGTGAAGAAATGACCACGAGGCTTGCATACTGTAGTCTTGATTATGCATGCACAGGTTGTAAAATGACTTCTTATTTTTGTATTGCGACTCACAACCATCACTGAAATATTCAACATAAGTTGGGAACAATATCCTTAGTGATTTGCATTGTTTTCTCTTGCGTAAAGTAAACAATAGTTGTATCATTCCGTGCTCTTTTGACAAAAAGCAAAGATTTACATGATTGAGCTCATTTTAACTGGACTTGTAATAACAGACTACCCAAAGGACTTTGCAACTTTGTTGAGTCAAATGATAACCTTGTGCCTCATCCTGCATATGAAAATGAGTAATTTTCACCAATGTCTATCAACACCGAAGCTAATAAAAGTCTATCAACACCAAAACTGTTAAGTGTTCATATCCAATTGTGTCAAGAAAGAAATGTTGAGGTAAAAAGTAAAAATTGCCTAATAGCTTCAAATTAATAAAATGCAACAGTCAATGCCCCAGGCTTGCACCACCACCACCATTAACACTTAGCAGCTTTAGTGTTGGACTTTGGTGGAAATTACTCATTTCATATGCAGGATAAGGCGCAAGGTTCTCATTTGACTCAACAAAGTTGCAAAGTTCTTCGGATGGTCTAACTAAGGTTTACCTTATGCAAGAGAAAACAATGCAAATCATTAAAGATATCATTCCCAGCTTCAATAATGTTGAACATTTCAGTGATAGTTGTGCTTCGCAATACAAAAATAAGTCATTTTACAACCTGTGCAAGTAAAATCAAGACCACAGTGTGCAAGCCACATGGTCTATCCTTGCCCCTATTCATTTAAAATCTCCATGCTAAGGGATTGGTGGTACGTAAAACGAGCTACTGCAATGGAAAGTCTCCAACGGCCTTCAGTTGATAACTTAATGCAATCAAAATATTTTAAGTATAAAATTTGTCAAACTCCTGAAAAAACACATAATTGATGCAGAAAATAAGATACAATGACGACTTATGCCTCCACCAGGAAGGATACACGAGGATTTCATTTCTTCATGGCTATGTCATCAACTGGACTTGCTATGAAGCATATCAGTCAAGGTGATGAATTTTCTTCTAAAGCAAATTTGGATATGCTTCCAGTTTTAAAGGATTTTCTGCTATTATCTTAAAGTCAATGAATTTTTGTGTGTCGCCTGTGATGAAATGTGGTACAGTCTTGTTAAAAGAAGTGAACACCTGCAACAGTCTGGACTTCATGCATCCTGGTGGCCCTTCTTGTCCCCCTAATTTTTATGCTGGCTACACTATTGGTTTCATTGAAAGACTGCTGAGAGCCACACAAAAGGTGCTTGGGAGCTGCATGTGGCTCTCTGAAAAGTGGTATAAACAATGTGGAATTTGCTAGTGGTGCAGTATTTAAGTGATTATGGCATCATGTTTCAAACGTTGATTGTTGCAGCCAATTTCAGTGGTGGCAAAATCAGTGTTTAACTGATCCGACCTGTAGAACGGTATTCAGACAGTGTTGATAGTTTCTGTTGAGTGAGTGTTCTTTGCATGCATTTTTTGGGCAAGAGTGCACAGTTATCAGAGTGAGCTTGTTGTGAGTGCATGTTGGTTTGGGCACGAGTTGAGCATTTTTGCTATAAACTTGATCATGTTAAACCTTTTTTGCATATTGTGTTACTTTCTGCAACAGAAGGTCTGCAACACATTCTTCAGCAAATACTGTAGCCTCAATTACTGAGATTTTTATGCTGCCTACACTGAATTATACTTATTGTTTCATCATATACAAAGCCAAAAGTGCAAAAGTCAGCTTCAAGAATAAGCATCGACTGTCTGTGACTACTCTATGGTTGTAATAAATTACTAATCAATTTTCAGGAACAAACACAAAAAAATCCAATTCAAAAAATGCTGGTTTTTGGTATCAGCATCCTGTAATGTAAGCTGTAGCAATTTTATGCTCATTCAAAAAAATTGTGCTCTGGCTATAAGTGTAATGCCATTCAAGAATGGCGTCGAGTTTCAAACGTTGATTGTTGCAGCCAGTTCGGTGGTGGCGAAATCGTTTTTCACCCATCTGACCTGTAGAACGATATTCAGACGTTATTAAAAGTTTGTTGATTAAGCATTCAATGCATGCATTTTTTAAGGCACAGTTACTAGAGTGTGCTTGTCAGTGGAGGCTAGTTTGGGCACGAGTTGAGCATTTTTGAATGGCAATCAGAATGCAATTACCACTCCGTCTGATAACCCAGCAACCACTAACCAAAGCAGTCATACAGACAAGCATCAACAATCTGAATGTATTCAAAAGCTTACAGCTGATGGTAGTGCCACCATCCATTCTGTTTTCTAATGCAATGAAGTTCGCTCACATGCATGCATGTAGTTTTAGAACAGTGGTTCTCAAAGTGGGCGGAATCGCCTCCATGTAGGTGAGTTTTAAGGGGCAAGGGGGTGAAAAAACAAAGGAGACAATAGGGGCAAAACAACACATATGCTCTCAAGAAACCACTTGTTGATTCGGAAGCAAGGTGATCTAAGGCTGTACCTCACTAAAATTTCTTCCAATATTTTGCAGCTTGGGAAAGCCGCCAAGCACATCCATCACACTGAACTGGGGATCATAATATGTGTTGATTTCTTTAATAAAAGTCTTTAAAAACACTACCTTGCGTTTGCTGCATCAGGCTTGAAGGCCAAAAACAATGTGTCGAGAGTGAAAAGTGAGCAATTGAACAACAAAGTTTGAGAAACACTGTTCTGGATGTGTTGGCCTCAGTGCCCTCTGACTACATGTGTCATCATATCAACAATATTAAAACTAACAGCTTTCTGCCACCAATACGAGTCTACGACATGCAACCAGCGTTGCCAACCTGTCTTTACCAAAAAATCCAAACCTTGTCTCCAAAAAAGGCAAAACAAACCAGATAGCAGCCCTAAGACATATAGGCTACACATAAAAGATGCACAACCAAACAAAAATAGATATTAAAACTCATCAGATATATCGATATAATGCAATTTCAACTTTTTGAAGCATTTTCTTGCGCCATAAATACACTGTAGTACATTTGTTTCTTATGAAATATATCGAACAATTTTAGGGCAACAGTAATTGTAAAATCTGTACACCCTGCAGAGGCATTTACTAAATAGTTTTGCCATGATATTGCAAAACCCTACTGATGAGCAGGGGGCCACACAGGGTTGCCAGATCTACTTTTTGCCAATGGGTGAAAGCTAGTTCAAAAAAAAAACAAAATTCTAAGACAAGAGGCCAAAAGAAGGGCCATCCATTTTTCCAAATTTATCAGCAGTTACAAAGTCATACGAACCCATACTTAGCAATTTACTAATTGGCAATATTCCTCAATCACAATTGCAGATCTGCAGCAAAACAAGTACATGATGAAAGATCATAAAAGAATAAGTTAACTTCCATGTGCAGCTATAAACTAAGATAAATTTACCATCCTCCATAAGTGCTAAAGCGATAAACAATCTGAACAAAACCAACAAGCACAGGTTCTTGCACTACCAAAACAAGCTTAGGTAATGTAACGGTTCTCACTGCTTAGTACTACCATAACAACTGCAGCAAGTAACAAGTATTCTGGTGAACTTACTTTCACATTAAATCAGAAAATCTAAGGATACTAACAAAATTTTGTAATCGAAACTCTTCAAAATATAGAAGTTTGGTGAAAATCTGTAATCAGTTAGTCAAAAGTGTGAAAAATATGGTTTCTTAGAAAGAAGCAAGAGTGGTCAGACCTAATTCTTGCAAGGGGCCAAATCGATCCCTAAACAAAAATTTGGGGCCAGCAAGTTTCACTCAAATTTAGCCCCAAAAGGACCAACCTGACAACCCTGGGGCCACAAGTCTTCACTGTTAACACTTTGAGAGCCAGCGTACGATATATTCGTACCTAGATTTTAGCCTAAAACCAGCAGTTTTCGGTTGCCTTACTAACGCCATAGCTCCTCCACCGATTGCGCTAGTGAGCTGTTCAAGGGCTAAAACAGATCAGCCAGTCTTCTCGTCTGCACTTGAAAAAAAATTTTTGGATGAGGGTTGCGGATTTTTTGTGAGTGACGTCATAAGTGAAGTAATTTTGGGACCATTTTAGCTTATGTTACCTGGCCTAGGGCCCAACCGCTAGGCCAAAGTATTTCGCTGAAGTTTTCATTGGAAACTAGGCTCGAGTCCAAGTCTATTGAACCTTTGATTGACTTTCTAGCGTTTCTGGTTCAAAAGTTATGATCTAAAATAATCAAATTAGCCAATTAGTCAAATCTTTTTACTACTTTAGATCATAACTTTTGAACCTGAAACCCCAGCAGGCCATCCAAAGTGTCAAAAGACTCGGATTGTAGCCTAGTTTCCAATAAAAAACTTCAGCGAAATACTACCAACTAACGGTTTGAGCCCAGGGCCAAGTGAAGTTGGCCAAGGTGGCTCTACTTATGATGTCACTCAGAAAAAATCCACAACCCTAACCAAAAAAATTTTTTTCAAGTGCAAGCTATAAGACTTACTGCATCTTTTGAGCTTTTGACCAGGTCGGTAGCACTTACCGGATCGGAAAAATCGCTGCGCAAAACCACATGCGTTTCGGTGCTTTTTTTGTGAAAATCCCCAGAAGCGACCGGAAGCCAAAGTGTTGAGTCTTTGAAAGGGGGTTACAAACCATGGAACATTGAGAACCACAACCCTAAACTATAAACCTAAACCAGTGGTTCTTAACCTTTTTTCTGCTACACCTCCCATAAGTATTTGTCCTTTGTTTCAAGCCCTCTTGACTTACTTATTACTTTTAAAACTTACTTAAAGATTTAATTTTTAAAACTTGCTTTTAAACGAATGCATTTATTGACAACTTCATTGATCAGACTTTCGATGCTGTAAAGCAGGGGCCAGCAAACACTGCTGGTCCAAGAAGAAGCTGTTGCCTGCTTATACAGAACCAGGGCCAAATTTGTTTAAAATTGACTGGAATGACTGACATACGGAACACGTTGCAGGTACCACAATCCCTAGTATAGGTCGAAGCGTCTTACTGCAGCAAAACAAGGTTAGATCTATCAGTGATCAGTGCAATGACTTTTGATTTGTAATAAATTAAATTTGCATGTGCCACACAGTGGACATTCATTATTTTATTCAGGGCCGGTCTCCATCATGATGCCAGGCTGAAACTGGTCTGCAGTGCGAAAAAGGTTGCTTGCCTCTGTACTAAAGCATGCAAAGGCTTGCACTTCCCTGGAAATTGATTTACCTCCTGGAAAGGCATGCTCCCCAGTTACGACTGCCCTAAACCTAAACTCTGAAGGAAGCACAGGCATAACCAGGGGGGCCATTGCCCCACCAGATTTTTTGAAGGAAGTAGCTACAGAACTGCCTCGCATGACAAAGTTCGCATAAAACACTGAGTTTGTTACTCAAGTGGCACTGCTGTGGTAGCGTAACAGAAGCATTTACGTCTGCTATGCCAATGGTTTTTGGTTCAGCTCCCACCTTGGCGACTTTCATTTATTTCAATTCATGGGACCAGTTTTTCTTTACTTTTTTCAACAGTTGCTAAACTTTTCTCTTCACATTTACAGTTTAGGTTTACATTTGGGCTTTAGGGTTAAGGTTTCAAAGTTTACGTTTAGGGTTAGCGTTAGGGTTTAGGTTTTACGTTTAGTACATTTCTACCAAACCTACTGCTCTCTCGTTGTGCATTTCTGTCACATTACATGTGGCAGACGAGTAAGGTTTCAACACCAAGGTCCACAGGCAGTTTTGTAGCCATTGGCATTGCCTTTTCAGGGTATCTAGTCATTGTGCTTTGAGAGGCGATATCTTAAACAAAATACTGTTGCTCNCTTTAAACCAAACATTTTGCCACCCCCCAAGCTTTGGGCTGACTATGCCACTGAAAGGAAATATCTACGTAGCCAGCAGCTGTTACGCAAGGTCAACTGCTAGGTAGCCACACCCACCTAATTCAGCCCATGGAATGGTTAGGTTTAGTCACCAAACAGAAAACAGGTTCAGACTTTCTTGGTACTGCATCATATTATGGTAAACACACAATGGTAGAGTGGTAGTCTTGGCAGTGACATCTGGATTACGCTGGAGTTTGTGGTATGCTTTTCATGTGGTCCTTGAGTTGCAAATTCAGATACAATTTTAGCATCTACCAGAGATGAACGGATTAAGATTTATTCAAATCCAAGTCCTATCTGACAGTTTCATTTCAAAATCTAATCCAAATCTGATAAACTGACAGTTTCAAAATCCAAATCCAGTTTAAATCAAAATTTCTATCAATCGTGTTCGGCAAAAGGCAAAATAAATTGATCAACTATTTTATCATTGTGTTTTCACCCAGTGTTTTTTTTAAGCCATTTTTGGGTGTCAAAATGACACCCTAAAATTTTGTAATGCTACCCAAAATTCTGAAAGACAAGAAGAAATGGTTTTGGTTTGTACTAAAATAAAACGATTTGAGGAAACTATGTTTTGCTGTATGTGGTTATTGCAGCATGGGATGCAATGAATGATAGGCCAACACAATTCTCCAGCACAGAAGTTGAAAGCGGAAATTACAAGAATGGTATCAGCGCATTGTCATGCGCACCACCTCGCGTCGGATGTTGCTATGCTGCCGCAGATTTGTACAGTGTACGAAAATGTGAAAGCACTTCAATGCATTATGGAAATGTTTTAGCTACTGTTTCACCGTTGCGATCAGCTTGCCTGGCGATGCATCACACTACAATAATTTAAAAGACACAAGGTGGGCAGTTGCTGCGTGCATTCAAAACAAGGTAGTTGTCGAGTGACGCAACTGTGAGAGCTAGGAGTGAGATTTTGGCTATAGTATTAGGGCTGCACTGAAACAGTTGTGAGAAACTAAAAAATGATGTTTTACTGCGACTTGTGAAAACAAAACATTTCATATGGTGTTTTCCTTTTGCCAATGTTGCCACCTAACCTGACAAAACTGAGCAAAGTTTTTCAAGCGGGATGTTTTAACTTTGCATTGATGAAAGCTTCTGCAGAATTATGCATCAATAAGCTCTCTGATGCTGCTGCTAAATCTGAGCTGAAAGCTGATTGGGAAAGGTTTGGGAGCGAATTAGGGAACTTAGAACACCGGATGGTTTGGCTGATCACGTGTCAAGTGGTATCTGGAAAAAAATAAACAATCTTCCTAAACACCATGGCGCGGGGCCCAATGCAGCTGCATGGGTTGCATCCGCTCAAGGCCGGCCCTGCTCGAGTAGACAGGACTTTTGTACTCAATTTTTTGGTAACTTTGCATGGCTGAACACCAGAAACTTTCGAGTATTGTAGCATCAAACAACAACGTCGCTATAAATGCGCCATAAACATTTAAACGTCACAATCGCATCACCTGCCATCTTCACCTTAGTAACCACAGCTCAGAGTTGTTAGACTTAGTCGGGCTAGGCTTTTTGGGTCGGGCCGGGTTCAGACTAAGTTGGTCAAAATGTGTTGGGCCTGCACACAAAATTTTCGCATTGAGGGACACTTTTGCTAACAGTTACTGTTTAAGCAATCGAGTTTTTTAAATCTTCAATAAAAAATGATTTAATTGTGAATTATTTAGTCACGTTACTGGACAGGGGTTCGTCGTCACCGCCGCCAAATAACAGAGGTACCAAACAGCAGTGGTGCCAGAGAGCAGAAGGTGGAAAAAATAGTTCAAGCTAGAGGTGGTCGGAGTCACTTTTTCAGACACCGATTCCGCTCCTGTTTCAAAATTTTTGAATCCGGGTCCGGTTATTCTTAAAATTTGAGAATCCGACTTCAGTTCAGACTCCGGGTACAATCATCATTCCAACCGTAATTTATCCATGTTCTTACCTGAGAAATGACCACACAGACTCCTGCCAATGCCGAAATTGAAAAGTGACTCCGGATCCGGGTCCGGTTTTTCACAAATTTTTGACTCCGGATC
>JGI24158J21664_10011683_pt1 | contig 11671 bp, 7 predicted proteins | sample Ectturendosymbi3_FD_21664 | JGI IMG/M metagenome (IMG submission 21664)
AGTACAAGGCATTGAAGCTGGTGGAATCACAGGGTTACAGACACTTTTTGCAACTGCATTGAAGACAGAACCATAGGGTTACAGACACATTCTTAACACTAAAGTTAGCATTTGTTACAAAACTTCTGCGCTATGATGCAGCTAGAACTTTTAGTAGGGTTGCAGTCAGATGGATGATCAACACATTGATCAATAGTGCAAAGGGTGCTGGTTCATAACCAGTATCTAATTTGGTTATGCTCAGGTCTACAAGAAACTGGGCATGACATAGAAAATGTAAAACCAGCTAGAATGAGACTCTGTGTGGGTTGTCATGCGCTTTTGCATCCAACCATACAATTCTAATTCTGCAGCAATTTGTATTATAATGGTTTTCCAAGAAAAAGACATTAATAATATGATTGTCTTAAAAGTAATAACTTCGCCACTTCTCATTTAATCTGTACTTCACATATTTTATTGTCTTTTGGATTCATCAATATATTGAAAAACACATTTAGAATTACACACCGTTCCAATAAAACCAAAAGCCCTCAAACTATCTTTTTATTGAAACTTCACAAGCTTTGCTTAACACCTTCGCTGCTGGTATACGAGATAATTGTACTTTGAAATCACGCATTGAGCTGCTATTTTCATGCCACTTTGCAACTCCTTAACTTGTCAGTTGATTGTGCTAGAGAGCCATTAAAACCCTCAAAAGACTTGGCAAGTCTTCTAGTTGGCAATGAAAAAAAACTATGTATTGGGTTTCAGTTTTTTTGTGGGTGACATAAGCGGGGTAGATTTAGTCCCTGGGCCCCAACCGCAAGAGGGAAGTATTTTGCTCAAGTTGTTAGTGGAAACTAGGCTAAAATCTGAGTCTTTTGGCCTTTGGCGGTTTTCTATGGTTTCTGGTTTGAAAGTTGGGCAAAATAAGCAAAGTTTGGGTAAAATAATCTAATTTTTACCCAAATCTAAGTTTTTTGGTAATAACTTTTGAACCAGAAACACATTTATATATGCTTGTGTACAACCACTAGCAGGAAACCATGAGCATACAATTGTGGATCAACTGAAAAAAACATGGTATGATCTGATAATTAAACTTTCACAACATCATGCAATCCACTAGATCAGTTGTACAGGTGCATGTGGCCTCAATAAAGATTTGCATGACCAGTGACCATGTGTTATTGAAACTCTTTGTCTCAAGACAGCCAAACAGACATGCAGAATTGTGCTTGAATAAATTCAATAAGAGGTTTGACATTTCATTATATTATATCCATGAGTAAACGGGATATTATCGGATGAATCCTTTTTTTTTAATGTAATACATAAAATAAAACTTAAACTCAGTGGTGGACATAATTCATAAAAAAATGTAATGACCCCACATGAGATCAATGTGCAATAAAACTTTATCAAGCATAGCACAGAGACATACAAGAATACAGTTAGGTGATCCAACTTGCCACAAGTTTACTCTTCCATCTTCCCCACCAGTTGCCATCACTCTGCCTGACTTGTGGCCCAGTGATGCACATGTTATCCCACAGCTATGTCCAACAAACTCTTCTGGAGATGAGAATAATTAGCAATAATAATGTCAACTACACATCATATTTTGCATTTATAAAATCAAAGACTTACGAATTTTCCAGCATCTTTTGGGATCCATGTTGTGCAGTTACCCACATCAAAGTCTTTGTCTAGTTTTAATACACATGCAAAAACCTATAGCTACATGTAAACATTTAACAAGTTAAAAGTTTGCTGTACATGTAATGCTTCCTTAAAACTTCACTATATTTGAACAGGTGAGTCATTGATGGCAGAAGCTATTATCCTGTACATGAGCATTCACCCTGCAAAAACAATGCCTAATTTTCCTATAAGACAGTATCCACAATTGATGATCCATCATGTAATACAATTAGTACATATACATAGCCAGTTTTTTGTTGTCTAGTTACCATGCACGGATAACGAGTGGTACAGTTCTGATCATGATTTGCTGAGTCAATGCACTGAACAAGCCAATGCGTTGACCACCTCGACAGGAGGATGTCTTGTTATGAAGTGCTTATGGTCTCGTTCACACGGTGCCAGCAGTCAGTGCCAATCCCCAGATAAGGTATCATTGTTCTTACTGTTAGTGCATTGAGTTCAGTGGTATAAGTGTAATGCCAACACAATTAGGATGCAGTCAACATGGCATATTGCTGAGGATGGATAGTTTTACAGTAGAAAGCAGTTTAGATGTTGGGTTGGCAATGTTAGGATTTAATATTTTGAAGATTTGAATCTGATGAAATGTTTAAAAATCAACCCCTGCAAAAAATGTTTGCTTTTTCACTTTACATGTCAAACAAAATTGAGCGCAATAATTTTCTACTATCAGTGGTAACAGAAATAGAAGATACTAACTAAAACACTTTTATATATTTATGCCAGTTTTACATATCCCTGATATCTACAAATGAAACATTACATATATGCTTATTTGTAACAATACTGAAACCTGTGCACAACATTGAGATAGGAGACTCTGCGTAAATATAAATATTTGTTTTAAATACTGATCAGCTGAGTGTGGGTTGGCAGTGTTAGGACTAGATTTTTGAAAGAAGAATTAACCCGTTGTGTGTTGCACAATCTTCATAAATCAAGTAGGCTTGCAAAATAGGGAAACCTGGCATAAGTGGTGATGATAGTAGTGAAAGATATAACTAATTCGCTCAATAATTTAAATCGTTCCTTGAAAAAATGTCATAGGGTATTGATATAACAAATATTGTATATTTTGTATGTACTTTCCACGATGGGTGTAAGCAAGGAATCGATCAGCAAATTTGCGTAATTTTACATGAAATCGATTTCCTATTAAAAATTTCCTGATCGATTCCTTGCTTACACCCATCGTGGAAAGTACATACTTAAATACAGATATGTGCAAGTTTGAATCATCGCAAAAAGATGAAAGCAGATGGCAGTTGACTGATTCCTCAAAAGCATACAGAAACACCAGTGCTTTTAAGTGTATATTTTGTATTCATCATTTGACATTTGGCTATATTTTTATGCGTAATTGTCAATTAAAAATCTTTTGACGGATGTGTTGCCAAAAATTCCATCTAGGCAGTTGCAGATACTCTGCAAAGTGTATTTCAGCTTTGGGCTTCCTGTGTGCCAACAATTCTAAGCAAGGGTCAACAACACATGCTCTAAATGTCAGTGCACACCTTTTATGGATGGATTTCACAGTATGCAGCATGATCCATTTTTCATGCAGCATGGCAAACTTCATAAGCATGAACAGTAACAGCCACAATCACGAAATTATCCATGCAACTCTTTGCTCATTAGCTTGCACAGCATATGTTTACTGAAGCGTCTGTCACACATGCATGACTTTTAGACATGTAAACCAAACTGTACAATGATTTCAGAGCCAACTGCTCATTTTTGCATACTGTCGCTTGACATATACAAGTAGGAAATCAGTGTTTTCTACGCCAATTTTGGGTGTCAAAATGATACCCTAAAAATTTGTTTTTTTAACATTTTGAGAGCTGGCGTATGATATATTTGTACTTCAATTTCGACATAAAAAACAGCAGTTCTCGGTTGCCTTACCAACGCCATAGCTCCTCCGCCGATTGCGCTAGAGGGCTGCTCAACGGCTCAAACGGATTGGCCAGTCTTCTAGATTGCACTCGAAAAAAATTCTGGTTGAGGGGTGCGGATTTTTTATGAGTGACATCATAAGTGAAGTAGTTTAAGGGTCATTTTGGCTCATGTTGCCTGGCCTAGGGCCCAACCGCTAGGCCAAAGTGTTTCGCTGAAGTTTTCATTGGAAACTAGGCTCGAGTCTTTGATCGACTTTCTAGCGTTTCTGGGTTAAAAGTTATGATCTAAAATAAATTAATTAATTAGCTAATTAGTCAAATATTTTTACCACTTTAGATCATTACTTTTGAACCAGAAATCCCAGCAGGTCATCCAAAGTATCAAAAGACTCGGATGATAGCCTAGATTCCAGTAAAAACTTCAGCGAAATACTACCACCTAACGGTTGACGCCCAGGGCCAGGCAAAGTGGGCCAAAAGTCCTTCACTTACGACGTTACTGACAAAAAACCCGCAACCCCCAAGCAAAAAAATTTTTTTCAAGTGCAGACAAGAAGACTTGCTGCATCTTTTGACGCTTCAACCAGGTCCGTAACCTGTACAGGAACGGAGATATTCTTGCGCAAAGACACATGCGTTTAGTTGTTTTTTTTTTGTGCGAAAATCCTCAAAAGCAGCCGGACGCCAAAGTGTTAAGCCATATTTTGGGGTGTCAAAGTGATATGACAAAGTCTAGGCAAACTGGCTAAACTAACAGATATAAGGAAAATTGTGATCTGCCAAGTGCATAAAGATGGGAACATTTAAATCCTTAATTACGACGATGCTGTTATGACCAAAGAACTACAACAGTTCGAAAAAATGGATTTAGTCTGTAGAGGGATGCGATGCTTACCTTGAAAAACTGAGATAAGATTGCAACAATCTTATGGTCAAACTTCATGATATCAGTGCACTAAACAAAGAACTGCTACTACATGTAACTGAAATAAAATGCAAGAGCAACTCGTATTGCTAAGTCAATGGTGCATTGGCAAAGTTTTTTGTTGCAATACACCTGCCTACACCTACCCGCTTTTCAAAACACATAAGTTGAGAGAATTTATTGAATGTTGATATCAAAGACATACTGTGCGCTTGCAACAATCTGTTAGGAACATTAGCACTTGACGCGTTACTGCTTTATCAGAATTAATACTGAAACCTATTAGTACAGACTTTTACAAAAACATAATTTTGTCAAGACAGCCGGTAATACATTGGAGACCTGCTCAATCCGAATGACCGCCTTACCAAAACTCAAGAAACTAGAAAGCAAGCCAGTTTTACATTGTGGCGGTAAATAAAGAAGCACTTTACCCAAGAGTGTGCAGAGACACGGTAACAAAAGCACTTGAATGTGCATTAGAGTAGCATTTCAAATTCCATACCAACGTGCAAAAAATTGTTGTCAAGCTGAACGAGATTTGCCTAAAAAATGTTGTCACTCAATATGGAGACCAGTTATATACCCAAAAAACAGTATTACAGTAAACCTCAGTTAATCCAGATAAACTCGTGGTACAAATGATTTTTGACGTTTTTCTTTATCTAGATGTTTTAATCTGGATCTTCGCCAATACCAGATAAAATTCTCTTTTCACATCTCGTAATCTGGATTTTCGTGCACTTCCACGCTGATGGGTTTCTAAGTGCACTGACTGGTCTCTAGAAAAGATTCAGCTTTCAGACACAACACAAACGTGCTCACAATCACCAACGAACGTTCAGAATTATGATAACAACGGCCGCAACATCCAACTAATTGTAAAGAAGAATATTACGTCACACACGGACATGGCATATCACATTGAACATAATGCTCAAGGTACACCACCGCACCATGGTTTTAGCTTATTGATCAGGATTGAGTGTACATGTGTAGAGCATTATCCCTGAGTGCACTGTACTCGGTAAGATGTCTGGAGGGCATTACCTTCCAACTAGTGTGACTGAATCACATAAATGTGTGTCAGTCCAAAATCTCAGATTTCTTCCCAGCCAAGTAATCTGAAATTATGAACTTAGGATTGTTCATAACTTCCTGGATATGATGGTTACTCATCTGATGAACCTAAGGAACAACCGGGGCCCACCACAGCCCGGCATTATATTTTTTCCCCGGCCCCAGCCAGGGCAATTGAAATAATTGGCCGGGGCCAGGGTCCACAGTTTTTGTGTTGTTTTTTTTTCAACAATTTTATTTTTTACACGGTTTTTGCTGTTTTGAACATACTTGGTCAATGGCAAGCACCAACATTTAACGAAGTCTGGAACAAGGTGCACTATTATAACTAAACAACATTGCTTTTCACCATAGCAAGCAGTTTAGCCTTGTTCAGCTTAGCTTTTTTTCATATCGTGCTTTTTCTGTGGCACGCTTCACGGTTGAGCTGATTTCTAGTGTCCATAATAAGAGGATTCACTATTTACACAGGCCGGCAATGGTCATCCAGCTACAGTACACAATAGGATTAAAGTCTTCCAGAACCAGATTGAAAGGTGGTGAACTGATAATCACGTTTGTGTGCCTTGCTATTTTCGGAGACTTTGAAAACTGAACAGTTTTTTTTTCTGTTGGTTTGAAGTTCCCAGGGAACCCTTTGATTTAACACTTTCAGTGCGTGGTGAAAATCGCCCAATTAGTTACAAAATGTGTCAGGTTTTGGATATTATTCCGCCTGTCCCATCATGTTTGTTTACAATGGCAACGGGGTGGTTTATTCAAAAAAATATGCAAAACAAGATACAAACGAATCCCGAACCACTAAATAAACACAACAACCATCCAAACAAACACTTTGAATAGTGTGGTATTTTCTACATGGCTTGCATTGTGTTGTTACGAATGGCCTAAAAAATTAGAATTCATTGGCAACGTTGCTTATAAAAATACAAAGAATTTTTGTAAGTATCGTCACAGTACCAAAGTCAAATCTATGTTAATGAAAGCCTAAGAAAGAGAGGAAATGCTGTGGCACAGTTTGATGAAATGCCGCGGCACACTTTGATTTTGGATCAAGAAACACGCTGGAGCAGCACACATACAATGCTGGAAAGATTTCTGCTGCAAAAAAAACAATTATTCTGGTATACATACAATTTGAAAAGTTTGGCATTCAAATACTCGAAAATCGTGATTGGGAAATTTGGCCAAGCATTGTGGCATTACTAAAAATTTTTGCTGATGTCCTAAATTTTTGTGATAAAGAGAATTCTTGCATTTCGGTGGCAGTGCCAAGTGCAAAGTTTATTGTGATCACTTTGCAAGAGACTGGTTGCAAACGAGTGGTTGAACTAAAAAAGGCGATTCAGCAGAGCATGGATCGATATTTTCACAAGATGTTCGACAACAATATTCAATTTCATCGAAAAAAGCCAGCTATATGTGATTGCAACTCTGCTGGATCCAAAATTTAAAATGGGATTTTTTTACGAAGAGAAGTTGATCAAGCAGAGTTATTGCTGGTTCAACTGGTTGCAGCACCACGAATCAAAACAATTAAAAACAAAAGCCAAGAAAGGAAAGAATCTTGTATGGAAGGATCACATGAACAAGCCACTGATAGAAAACATCAAAAACAGACAGTGTTTCTACCAAGGATAAATACTTCGCATTTTTGTATGAGGAAAGCAGTTGCTCTGCCAAGAATTTATCTCAGTCAGAAGAAGATCCATATGTCAAAAGAGGTGGAGGCCACGTACTTGAATGTGCCAAAGTGTAAAAGCAACGTTTGTCCATTACAGGTGGAGATGGGACAGTGCCATAGATATCCAGAACTTGCAACAACAGATTGAAAATATCTAGCACACCTGTGAGTTCAGTCACTAGCGAGCGGAAGTTCAAAGTGGAGAGAGCAAACGGGGATAGAACTTGGTTAAAACCAGATAATGTGGAAAAGTAGTGTTTTTGAAATATAACTTGAAAGCAATTGGCTATGACTTGATAACTTTGTCTGATATACGATTGACTACGTTGAACTGCCATGGTTGGTGTGCAGGAAGTGAAAGTGACACTTCTTGCTCTGATTGCGATGAGGAGAAGAAAAATAATGGAGTAACCAAGTATCTTAAAAAGTCAATGGAGACTGTGAGTGTGATAGTTGGATGCATAACAAATATGAGGTAAAATACGAACTTGCTTATTTGGTTTATCAGTGTTTTTCATGTAACAATGTAATTTGTAAAAGCCACATGGCCTGGGCAAAAAGACATGTATCTTCTTGCTACAAATCTCGCATGCTATGTAAATATTGACAAGTGAAGGGGTGCAGTGGCGTACGCTGAAAATTTTCATGAGGGGTTTCATTCAGTGGCATATGGTTGTCATCTGTATTTGGTGTACACTTTTTGTGACGTCACAATTTGACGTCATATTATGTTTTTAAGCGATGTTTGTTGACATAATAGGCATATTCTTCTACACTCACTCCCCTTATTTTTGTAAAAATCAAGGCCTATACACTCCCCTTATAATAAAGTTTTTGTAAAATATCAAGTTCAAGGGGGGGGGGGTAACCCCAACCTTGCGTACTCCCTTGAAGGGGTGAAGGTTCTTCTTTTGCTGCATTTTTGTCGAACGATGTTGATTTTTGCATTTGATAAACTGACAACAACAGTAATTAAATGGTGACACATGATTTGCACCTATGGCTGTCAAACTGCTCTCTCTGCTTTGCATTGCGAGAAATTGTAAGAACACATTTTCAAGATCACAACCACCTCCATGTGGCCCTCCCTGTTGCGGTATTGCTTGAAATGCTTACCAAATCTGTCACCATGAGAGCAACAACTGCTAATCGAGCTGGATGTGTTCAGCATGGAATGGGTCAAACAACGCCTTCTCATGGCGTGACAGCAGAAATGCTGCCGAAGATGACCCATAACCCAACCATGGCGATGTGTATAGAGTTGACATTACTCTTGAGTTCTTTCAAATAACTAAATCTATAAATATGTATGAATGCCCCAGCCCCCGGCAAAGTTCAATCCCCAGCCCCGGCCAGAGCCCCGGCTAAATTTAGTGCCCCGGTCGTTCACTAGACGTACCATTGTAAATACATCAATATATTCGTTGTGCTTCTGTGAAAGTTTGCTATTGGGTTGTAAATGTGTTTGATTTAAGTGATTTTCAGTGATATCTCAGTACTTAGATGTCAGGCTAGAAACAACCGTCTTTGGTTAATCTGGATCTTCGCCTAAACCAGATAAAATTGTCAGTCAAATCAAATCCGGTTTAACCGAGGTTTACTGTATAACCAGTGACAACCACTCGGTTTCATTGGCAAACATTGCTGTATATTACATCCTACAGCCGATTGCTGGTGTGCTATGTGAAGCAGCATTTTTCCGCAGATTTATCAATGGCCTCATCTGGATAGCTGCATCAGATTTGTCGAATTAAAACATCCGACTAGCACTAACTTCAGCATTTGCCAACAGTGGTTTGAAACCAACATTTTGCCAAGCTTGCACAGCTGATCAAAAGGGTGAAGTTGAATTCCTAGATGTTAACACTTTCGCAGCCGGGTTAATTCAAGCAGTTCACACGAAAACAGGTGGATCGCATGCGGCTTTGCACGGGAATTTCTCTCAGGACCTAGGCCAGGTAACATGAGCCAAAATGGCCCAAAAACTACTTCACTTATGATGTCACTCACAAAATATCTGCAACCTCCAACCAAAAAATTTTTTTCGAGTGCAGACTAGAAGACTTGCTGAATCGTTTGAGGGTTTTAACAGCTGTCTAACGCAATCGGTGGAGGAGCTATGGCATTGGTAAGGCAACCAAAAACTGCTGGTTTTAGGCCGATTTCCAAGTATGAAATAACGTACCTGGTCGTCAAGGTGTTAATGCAATTATGGAAATGCCTTTCACTATTTCACCGTTGCGATAGGCTTGCCTGATAGGGTGGACTGCAAAATTTTTTTTTGCAATTGAAAAAGTGGCCCTTCGAAAAAGTTGGCAAATGGTCCAAAACTCCCAATTCCATTAAAATTTTTTGGCCACTCCCTCTAGTGGTCGACCAACACACGGCTAAAGGTCATACTGAGGTCAAATTTAGTGAAAATGCTACAACTTTATAATGGCAATAAAAGTCACAGCAGTGACCCACACCATGCAAATCAATTGCAATTTATTGCATAATAAGGAAACTAATTGTGTGTTACACATTGTCGGTCCTGGACAAAAATTCAATAATTGAAACAAATAGAAAAACTATATACTGTTGCTAATGATCAAAACTCAAACTTACAAAATTGAGCCCAATTAGAACTCCTTCACTAAACACAGGTACAAACTGTTAAACAAACTCGATCGCAAACAGCTATTCAGCACACTGATTGACAAAAAAATATGTCCGTGTTTTGCATGGTTTCCGTCTCAGATGATCACGTGATTTGCAACAGACCATAACGGGTAGTGGAAAAAGCCTAGAAAAACAACTAAAGACTAAGTTTCGGCAGTAATACAAAATGGAATAAGTTGGTTATGAAGTTTATACTGTAGTTAGGGCACATACAAACGATATTTTAGTTATTCCATGCTTACGATTTCAAGCAGCAATTCGCAAGTCTTTCCTCCGTCTCTCAAAGTTTTTTCAATTGATGTCAACCTTATTGGAAAGCACCAATGGCTGGGATTTGCCTCCTCTTACCGAAAACATTAATTACAGGCTCTAGCTGTGCAGCATGGTGTTTGAGGAATCTACTGCCTGGTTCTGCTCCCATCTTGTTACAATGATTCAAGCTTACACCCATCATTCAGCAATAATAGTTAAGTCACAGGAGTGACCCACACCAAGCAAATTAATCGCAGTTTATTGAGAAGTAAGGTAATTAGTTTCGAGTGTGACACATCATCAGTCCTGTGCAAAAAGTCGACAATTGAAACAAATAGAAACAAACGTAGTTAGCTGTGCATTCTGTTGAAACTGAACTTGACTTAATAAATCCTCCTCCAGAATTAACATTTTCAATTGGATAGCTTGTTCCTTCGTAGGCTACACAACTTCTTGATGGCCATTCTCCAAATATCCTCGTCATCATCACCAAGCATGCCAAGCAAAATGTTCTCTGGGTGTGCAAAAATTCCATAATTTTGAAGAACTTTTAAAGCAACTCTACAACGTTTTGATTTGGAAAACTGACAAGTCTTTGAGAAAGGTTTATTAAGTTTTTTGATCCACGCGTTAGTTTGTAGTAGTGCTTAATTTTAAACCAGGTTGGAAAATACACTTTAAACAGAATTGAGCCAGTGTAATTAAGATATTTGATGGATTTGCAGTTGCTGTGTATAGACAAAGAATTCTACATGCTAAAGTCAGCCACCCTGAATGTACTAAATGCGCAATATCCTGGAGCCGCAAATTGTCATCGACCTCACCACAAATTACAGACCAATAAATCTTTTATCCACAATATTAGTCTGTGCTAAGGTCTTGACGAACATTGGGAAATGTGGGTTGGGGATCGACTTGAAAGCAACTAGCCATAGTGAGACATTGGAGTCCAATTTCTTGCCAACTGGTCCAGCAAAAGCATCTGGAGTTTCATACTTCCACCCAATGCAACTAAAACATGACACAGAGGGAGCTCATCTGTATGTCAGAGGCAAACCACCCACTGCAGTGGCCTCGAAGAGCATCTTCCAATTTTCTTATACAGCCTTTATTCATACCAGTCATCTTAGCAGCACCATCTGTACGTAATAACCTACGACTGCCACGTTTTCCTTTAAGTCGGTACCCTTGATTACACTGTAGATGCCATCAATAATGGAACTTCCTTTTCCATCTTCCGTAGAAAAGTGTCTAAGATAATATTCACCTGGCTCTCCTACCATTGCAATTACTATGTTTACATGTCAAGCGACGTTCCACATAAACGAGACAGCCCATTCTGATGTCATAGTGTGGTTCGGTTTACATGTCTGAAAGTCATTCGCAGGCTGGTGAACAAAGGGTTGTATGGAGTTGGAAAGCATGTATGCTGATGTACAGATTTCACGAATTTGG
>JGI24158J21664_10011684_pt1 | contig 11670 bp, 9 predicted proteins | sample Ectturendosymbi3_FD_21664 | JGI IMG/M metagenome (IMG submission 21664)
TGGGTGAACAATCCAACGCTTGGTGAATTCTGCTTCACGATTATAGGAAGAACCGACATCGAAGGATCAAAACGCAACGTCGCTATGAACGCTTGGCTTTGCTTTGCTTTGGCGAAGAGGGTTCACTGAGGATGTGCTGCTGCACTGATCCTCTCGCAGTCCGCACGCCCCCACAAAAGCATCAGAAGAGTGGAGTAGATGTTGCCAGTGAGCAGTTGGTTGTAGATTGCTTTGGCACGTCCTGTCCTGGTGCTGAAGAGTGATGAACCAAGTGAGATACCAAGGAAGATGAGGCGGCGTCCTTCCCAAGATCGGGTGGATGCGGTGAGCTGATCTTTCCATTGCTTTGTTCCCATCAGCTTCAAGTCAGAAGGGAACAATTCAAGTGGAGTGAAGTTGGAGCAGCTCGAAGCCAGCATGTCAGCGGTCTCATTGCAGGTGACTCCAGAGTGGCCTGGTACAAAGACCCATATCACCTTCATGGTTGGGTGAGCGTCACGGAGGTNGAACCATTCTCCTGGAAGGTGTCCTGACTGGATCTTGCAAAGAATGGCCATGGAGTNCGCGGCAACACTAATCGTAGGTGGAGCTTTCATATCCTTGACTGCCCTCAAGGCATTCCTGACAGCTTCCAACTCCATCCTGGTGCTGCTCGTGAGCGCCTGGTGTTGCTCCAGCTCACTGCTGGATAAGTTCACCATTGCTGAAAATGACAAAACCCCACCCTGCTCTGTTGGTGGCAGGGTCAAAGGAGCCGTCAGTGGCTACAAGGATAGAGTCACAACCACTGATGATGTCAGAAACGCTTGACTGCCACAAGACAGTTATCCCTGTGCTGGTAGCTTATCTGACACCCCTTGCTTGAAACTCCCAAGTTCAAAAGGATCGATAGGCCGCACTTTGCGGTCTGTATTCACACCGAAAATCAAAATTAAGCGAGCTTTTGCTCGACGCGAGGTTTCCGTCCTCGCTGAGCTCGCCTCAGGACATCTGCGTCACTCTTCGACAGATGTACCGCCCCAGTCAAAACTCCCCGCCTGACAGGGTCTTCAGAGCGGATCGCGCGCCGGCCGAAGCCGGCCGCGCTTAAGGACAGAACCGTGGTCCGAAAGCCGCTTTACGCTTTACAACGGCGGAGAAGACAACCTGATAAAAGCCAGACATTAAATGTTTTTGCCAGTTCCAGTGCTGGAACCCCCATGTGATTCTTAGTTGTAATTCCGTCTAAACCAGGTGAGGTGTCCTTCTTTTGGCATTTTTTAGAGTTTTGCACCTGTTCAACCGTGGTAGGGCTCTCCAACTCCCATAGAATATCGCCCATTGGTATTGGTTGTCGTTCATCTGCTTCAGATTGTCTTTCTGAGAGGTTCCGCCAATATGGCTCCAAATCTTTAAAACTCGGTGTTGTTTGCTTATCTGTCCCCGAGTCACTTTGTAATACTTTAATTATTGCCAATCCACGTTTACTTTGGTAAAGTCTTCGAAGTAGTGCACATTCCTTGCGTCTCCGCTGTTTTGTATTACATCTAGTCGTTTTCGAAACTTTCTTCCTGCCTTACAGGTAATATTTTTTGCTTTGAGCCAATTGTCCAAGTCGTTGTCAATCAGTTTCCCAATCTCTTTTCTGATCAAAGGGTTGTAACAAATTCCAGTTCCGTACTAATTCTAGTTCGTCTGCAGAGTTATTCTCCCAAAAAAGTGTAATTCCATGTTGAGATTTTATACTATTGTCCTCTCGTTCTTTCGTGCTCTCATTTCCGAGAGCACCCGCTTTTAGAGGTGCAATACAATTTTTGTATTCTTCATTTTCAGAAGATAGGCTTCTGAAAGCCTCGTAGGAGCGGTGGGGAAAGGCGTGATGCAGTCTTTTTGGAATGTTTTTCTCCCTTTTGTTATAAGCTCCAATTCCATCTTTGTTATCAAATACAATTCCTCTTTGTCCCAACGTCTTTTCGCAGTATTTTCTTCAATCGTCCTCGCGCCCTGCGAATGATAAAATTCTTGGTGTTCAGTATCACCCTTACGCAAGTGCAGACTCAGTCCCCTCGAGCTATCAAAGGTCCGTGACCAAAGGTGGCAGGTTGCCAAAGAGCCTGTTACCATTCCTGACGAACAATAGGCTGCTGCCCTGACACTCATTTTTTCTCGATTTAGGACCCACTGTAAACCCCCCAAGGGGAAGGCAACCCCAAGGGGGTTTCAACCCAGCCGAAGCTGAAAAAGCACAACAGATATTTGATAACAATTGACCCAGAATGAGCAGGTAGTAAATTACACCAAAACAGTGCTGGATAAAAACAACACTAACTAACCAAGATGTTCACGCACAGACTAGGTAAGAGAGTCCTAGCTGCTCCCGCCGTTTACCCGCGATAGTTGAATTTCTTCACTTTGACATTGAGAGCACCGAGCAGAAATCACATTACGTCATTGTATACTGCGTCAACACCGATTATACACAACGATTATCTAAATACAGCTTTTTTGAGGTGTTTTAGGGACCCGAATCGGGTCCCCAGAATTTCAAATCGGGTCCCTAGAATCAGAGAAAATCGGGTCCTTAGAGTAAGAGAAATCGGGTCCCTGCAGGTCCACACCGGGTACCTAACATTTTCCTTAAAAAAAATCCTGTAAGTATATTGGACACTGAAACATGCCACGTTTTTACAAATGTCGGGACCTGCTGTGACGAGCTTGGCCTGGGCCCCCAAGTGAGCATATCCGGCCTTGCGTTTCCCCTTTCGTGGCTACCATTTCTTTGCCATCATTTGTTCCCGCTTGGTCTGAGAACTTCTCTAGACATGTATTTCGAAGATGATGTTGCGACAGCAGTTCGTCGTATTTCTTCAAATGCGTTTTGTGGCATCTGCAAACGTAACCAGTGCGATGATGGCGGCGGCTGAAAACGCAGTTTAACGATATGCTTTTCCACTGTTCGGCTACACTTCCTTGTGCTGCCCAGCACACGGAAGTCTTTATTGGTTCTTTCGCGTTTTTGCCGTGCCTTGCGCGAACGTGGCCGTCTTCGTGCTTTGCAGAACAGCGTTCTCGAACTGTGGTCTCTCTTCGACTTCCTGATGCCCGGATTCCTCGGATCGGAGCAGGCGTTCAACGTCCGCTTCACGAAGCCGATCCTGGCGAGCCGGGACGCGCGGACCTCGTCGAAGGAGCAGGAGCTAGGTGCCTTGTGTGCTGGTCTCCACGCGCCGTGTGCTTTTCGCTAAACACGACTTCAGTTACTTTTGCGACTTGACTTCGTGAGGCAGCGACCCCGCGTGGCTTTGGTTGACCTTTGACCTGGTGCGTTCATCCGTGTCCGGAGTCGGACGCTCGTGTTCGAACCGCGTAGATCGCAAACTGCATCAATTTTCTCCGACACTTTCGCACTGATGTCAATCTTTCTTTGACAAACGTCGTGTCCTAGGGTCAGGCTCACGAAGAGTGGTTGCAAAGTGCACGATGCGTTTGACTTTGGAGGGCTTTTTGTTCGGCCAGCGATGCTTTTTGGGAATTTTCAAATAACTAATATTTGGGTTATTTAGTTTATTCGCTGGTGTTTAAAAGCGCTCGGCTAGGGTGTGAACAAGTTCCTTTTGAACCAATGTAGTGACGGCTATAATTGATTTGCCTGTAACCCACAATACCATCCGCAGGAAATAAATGTAAAAAGCTGTTTCTAGCAAGGTTCAGATACCGTCGTTGTTGGCGTCAACGTCATAATGCGGTCCTCGGGTTACTTTTTTAACTCCTCATTTGGCCCTTTGAGTTCGTTGTATCGACGGAACTTACGGATTGTTTTCGGAGGAGCTGGCGCGCGAGTTTATTTCAAAGGAACAACGACAAGAGTTTGATTTTTGTTTTATTTGCTGTCAAGATAATTACAAAAGCGCGGAGTGCGCTGACGAAAAGCTTTTCTCAGTGTTGCAATCGTTGGCGACCGCACGCCTTCTTCTCTGCCGTCTCACGATCACCACACCAACCTGGTCGGGAACTTAAATTAGACTGTAGCCGGAGCCGTCGCAGCAACCGCACCTGTTCTTGTTACAGCAGCAACAACAAACGCAGCGTATCGAAGACCCCTGGAAAAAAGGGCTCGTCGATTAGGCGCTTAAATTATTTTTGTTGCTCTAAGTTACAAGCGGTGGAAATTTGACCCGAAATCGGCTTCGTCGACCATTTTTAAGGCTTCTTCTGTCTAACTAACAGGGGAAAAAATAAAGCGTAAGCGCCACCGTTTACCGATGACGTCACTTGCAAGGTCAGACCTGCTAAGTTTCTTTATTTCTTTTATTCCCATCTGAGAAGGTTCGTCGTCCACTCACCTTGCAGCAGCACGCTAGCAGCACGGCCGCGAGAAAGGCAGCGCCGGCCGATATCCCCACTATCTCCCAAGTGCTCAACGTCAGTTGCACACTAGACAGCTGTAATGCAAACGCGGAAAGTTAGCTTCATAACTGATTACATTCAACAGGGAAAGCTGCGCGTGGCTTACCCCCTGCTGATGCCATCCGTCGTCAGCTGCGACTGCTATAGCAACGGTTGTTGGCAATATTGGTTGCGTTCGAGGGCCGGACATATTAAGTAACAGGATTGTTTTGGGATATGTTACAATCTGCCAAATCGACAAATATTTCCCAAATAGATTATTTTTTCATAATTGGCAAAATCTCTTTGTGCCCGGACGAAAAGGTTTCGCAGGCTGGACTTGGCCCGCGGGCCGTAGTTTGGAGACTCTGGTCTAGTGGTACTGCGCAGTTGCGCACCTTTGAGGCAACATTGCCCAGGGGTGCCCAAGGGTGGGCTCCTACAATATCCGGTACAAGACTAGCCACTGACTTTACAGCTTGTGTTGATCTTGAGTATTGCATAGAAATAGTGGGTACTTCGTATCACCAGCATTTGCTATGTTGCTGATTTTAAGCGCTAATCTAAGAGTTCGTTTTGGTGGTTTCCGACGTGTTTTTTGAAATAACATCCTTTGTTGGAATTTAGAAAAATTGGCCTTTTTTTGAGCCATTCGCGCTCGGACGTGTTTAGAGGTATTTGAATGTACGTCGGAGATTCGTTCCAAGTGCCCAAAATTCGTTTTAATCCACTGCGCCCAACGCATTTTTGCCGTATAACCCGTGCGTTGACAAATTCCTCGTCCGTAAACGTACGTTCAGATTTCTAAGGGAATAATTGCGGACATACGGTAATCGATACTTTGCAACTCAATTGCGAAACAGGATCTAAAACTTTGCTAACGTTTCTTTTATGTTCCTTTTCCGAACGGAGCGACATGAAGAACTTAAAATTTCAAGCTGATCCTGGAAACTGAACAAATCAACTTTTAACACAACGGCCAGCTTCCAACGTGATAGTTCCCGAGGCACTTTAATTGTCTGACGCCGATATTATCGAGCAACGCAACAGACCACATTGACGGAAACACACTGTCACAGAGTCTAGGACTGAGGAAGCGTAGTGCTGCGTGAAAACGATTTCCTGTTGAAAATATTGCTGGTTGGTTTATGTCTTTTGTGGAGAGTAGTTAACTGATACGTGCAAGTTTGAATCATCACAAAAAGAAAGCACAACCTAGTCGGTTGATTCCTGAAGAAGCTTAGAGCAAACCTAAAAAGTTTTAAACTGCTTAACCTATATAAGAAAAGTTAATAGATCGGCTATTAGGAGTTTTTGCTAATGCGAACTCACTCTACCACCTATTTTTCGCGATCGAGTCTCAGCCACGGGATGCTATGAGACTTAAGCCTGATCAGCTAATCTGCAATAATCTGCTTGATGTTTTTATTTCTCATTGAAACACAAGCAGTTGTTAACATATTTCAGAGCTGCTGCTTTGCAGTTCAAACACCACTTCTCTTCCATCCCGTACTGCTAAGGATCAATGAAACAATTTATTCGAGACTGATACGGCAACGCTGCAAGTTCTCGCATCGAGCTTGTTCACTGATTCGTTGCTGCGTCTTTGTGCATAGCTAGTAATGAGCGTGACTTTGCTTTCAAAAACTGGGAATGCCTTTATGTTTGTTAGCGCTATGAGCGTAAGATATACCGGACAATAATCCAAAGCTGTTGTTGCAGCCACAGCCACAATGTACTATTTCCGGGAAAAAGAAGCATGTCACTTACCTCGCTTCCATTCTGCGCGTGAAGGTTGGTTGTTGTCACTGAACCATACTTCTCGGTCGCGACCGTTTCGTTTTTTTCCTTTGTCGGAAAGCTTGTTACGTTGCCTGGCAACACAGCTTGCAGTAATGCCATTACGGCAAGCAGCTGCTGCAAGAGTTTTTGCATAGCTTCCCTACCTGAGTCAAGCCCTATGCGGTTGAAACAAACTTGCGCCTGATCGTGCGCCCTGGATGTAGGTAAAGCAAAGAATTAATGGCTACTTTCGTGATTTTTAGCACAATTGTTTTTTAGATTTTTGACTGCTCGTACTTATTTGGAAGGCTGATGGATTGTTTGATTTGATTATATAATAGTTCAGTTCAGTTTATTTCTGCATCTCGACCAAGGACAGAATACGAAATCGGAAATGTAGGGACAGGAAGCGACGGCCGTAGCTGTTGTTAAGTCACTGCCCCCACAAATACACGAAAAACAAAATACAAATGAAACACCATAGTGAAAAAAATGCAAATACCACAAGAGACGTTGCAGTGATCATATCAACAACACATACTTGAACAAATCCAAAAAATAACTCTGAGTTCAATCAAACGAAAAATTACGCTCTGGGATCAATTACAACCGCTGCAGTTGTGAAACCAGTTTACAACTGCAGCGATCCGCATCCCAGCCTACGTATCAGCCATCCTCACAGCAGGGCGAACGCTCAAAATACGTGGTAGTTCTGAGAAAATCAATATCGTGGCTCTAGGCCACCTATGCAAAAAGACAACAGTATCTCAGCCAACCTCGTTACCACACAACAAATCTTTGACATAGTAAATATAGATGATATGCTATCAACAGCTTTCACATAGATATATTTTGGAAACACATCCACCGCTAAAAGTCCGTTCCAGATTGTGTTTGGAAACACTGTTTCCACACATGCACAAGGCCATGACAACATAACACAGCACTGCCACTTACGCCTAGCCTACTTGTTTCATTAACCCAGAGTCAACAAACATAAATAAGTGAAAAACAAGATGCATGTCTTACAAGCTTCAGTGTACGTAAACCTGGACTTTCACAACTAACCAAAATGTTAAAGCCACAAGATCAGACAATGGTTGCCCACTTCACAAGCTATCCAGCACATACACAAAAAATTTTGTTTTCAATCAGTTTTTTAAGCAAATGTCAGTGAATGTTTGAAAACAAAACTAAGAATAATTTTCTAATAGGTAATTACAATAAAGTTTTTGAAATAAGTACACAAAGCTGTTTTGATCTTGTTTTCGGTGACTCAAAAGGAATTAAATAATTCTTTTGAGGAGTTTCATTGTTATGTAACTTAAACATGTGCTTTCCAAGGTCATGGTGTTGCAGTTCATGGAGTTTTAATATTTTGTTTTTTATACAGGGTGTTTAAATTTGTAGATATATTTGCAAATGTTATGCAACGAACTGCTCGCTTGTTTAAGACCAAGAGTTAATGTAAGTCACTTTCATAGGCTGAGGCCCACAGCGTCACTGCATATGATCATAGTATTTTTAGATGTTTTGAAAGGTATTGTCTAATTTTGTGTCAGAAGTCAACACTTTGTGCAACTGATGATGTTAGATGAAAAATATGGCTTTTCTGGTTCAATTTTTCATCAATAAAAGCTCCCAAATACTTGATTCATTTGTCTGCAATAACATGTTTCCATGAAGATGTAAGAAGAAATGAAGACTTTTTCAGTTGGATGGAATAACAAGTAATTAGTTATTTAAGTGTTAATTTGTTATGAAAGAGCCATTTTTGAACATTACCTTATCATTATTAGTGTTTTGATGATCAATTACATTTGGACCTGACATAATTACGGCTGTATCATTAACAAATAAAAGTGTTTCCATTTCATGACAATCTGGAATATCATCAATATAAATTAGGAAAATACTAGGTCCTAAAACACTTCCCTGGGGTACCCCACATGTTACGTGTTCTTTTATCTGATTTGCATATATAAACTGTCACAAAAAGCTGGCAAATTGATAAATAGCTCGAAAAGATTTTGTGCATTACCTTTAATTCCAAAATGATATAGTTTTTTTCGTAAGGGTGTGTGATCCACTTTGTCAAATGCTTTTTTCAGATCTAGAAAAATGGCGCATGTGTGAAGATTTTCATCTCTTTTGAGATTATGTCATTTAGAGAAATCAAAGCATGAGCAGTGGAAAAAAACCTTCCTAAAACCAAATTGATTGTTGCATAAGATGTTGTTTTTGTCAAGAGGTGATTGCAAGTCCTTCAACAAAACTTCTTAATACATTTTTGAGAAATGTGGAAGTATGGAAATGGGTCTATAATTAGATTGACTTGAAGTGTCACCACTTTTATGTATAGGGATAACTTTAGCTACTTTTAGAGCATCTGGGTATATTTCTTCAAGATTACAATTATCGAAGATGGTTGTTAAAACAGGGGCTATTATATGTTTAGTTAGTTTGATAATATAGACAGGGAAATCATACGTGTCATTAGATTTTTTTATTGTCTGGTAATTTATTCATAGACCAATTAATAGCAGGCTGAAGCATGAATAGATGTCTTATTGACAAATAAGTTCACGTGCACTGCAGCCGCGTAGCAACTACAAATACAGCAGCACGGTAGCTATAAAAATGCCCAAAGTAAACGCAAATTTGATTCAAGTGCAAACCAACCTCTAAGAAATCAAACTATCACAGACCTGTGCTTTCACCACCTAAGACCTGTTCTGCGTCTTCGATCAACGATGGCATCGTTTTTGCACGAAGGTCAAATTCGTTAATACAGTTTCTGTTTTTATCGATGCTGTTGTCATACACGAGCAGCACTTCATCATAACCAGAACATATCTCGAAAGCGGACTTCCGATGCCTAATCTGCTCGACTTTGCTGTTTCCAGTTTGTTCAGTTATGAGCGTTGACCTGATCACCGCAGTTTTCACTGTCCGAACGTATATTCAACGACTTCACCACCGTCCCCTCTTCATTACTCACCAAACCCAGTACAGTTTTCAGTAAAAAGCTATCACGTAATCTTCAAATGCGTTTTTCCAATGACCGCGAGATGGCCATGCCATGGTAGGAGCGTCGCCAGCGTTTGTAATCGGATGACTGTTGCGTGAATGTACTTAAAGAGCGAAACCGAATTCATGTAGTTATATATTACTTTGCACTGTCTCTTCGGCTGCTGCTAGTGCCCTTAAGTCATTGCGCCTCCTGTAAAGATGTTGATTTTTGGTGTTTTCAATACTTTTACGTAAAGTGCTCCTGGTTGCCTTCAACTTGAGTTGAAAAGTTCACCATGTGTATGGAGATCCTGCGAAATTTACCGGCTGGTGTGACCACTTAATCTGTATAAATTGTAACAATAGAATGCCACTTTGGAGAAGATTTTAGAGCTGCGCGGCTCGATTCAAAAGAAAAATAATAATCCCTTTATGCGGATTCTACTCGGAGTGTTATACAGTTATTCAAGGTTAAATGACTGCCAAGCATAATGGAATTGAATAGCAAATACAAGAGGGAAAATAAAGAAGTTATTTAGATTGACGAGGATTTGTCAGAACACGTAGCGTTATTTTAAACTAATCCATTGAATTAGATCCGCCCGCCTTGATTTCATTGTGTCATTCCCCGGCAGGATATAAAGCTTTCTGAACAATTTCCTACACTCGTCTTCGTGCGAGTTTTCTGCAGAGACTGCTCTGGTTTAGCGCCCTGACCTGGGCAGCGGTTGTGACCAGTCAAATCTCATGTCTTAGAATCTTCCTGAAACGCTTGGAAATTTCCGCTACACATTTGCGTCCAGTGCCGATGTCGGTGCCTGTCACTTTTCGACTGTCACTCACTTTGTTAGATGCGTCTTAATTCGACTGTTTTGTAACCCTGCAGTAACGTGACAACGTGACAATAATTCCGTAGAACCCAGAATGGTGCACATTAAAATGCTGTGAGATGTCCCGCGTAGCGTCGAGTGTGACGCCACGTCATCCACCTCCAATAGGAAGTCGTCCAGCTACAGAAGGCGCAGTGCAGCACTAGCAGTATGAGTGAACCTGGTCGGGCGGGATTCTCTATTGTTTGTGCTGCTGTAACATCACGTTCCTTGCATTGTGTGTTCGAGTCTCCAGAGGAGGCCGTAACACAAGTTTTTTCTCACCTCCAGCGGTTGTTGTTGCTCTCGCAAATCAAGTTGGAAACATCTGATGAACTCTCGCAAATCATTCGGATCTCTGCAACGCTGACGACTTTGCTGACGGCTTTGCGTGCTAATGCTGCTGCGTTTGCAAACTGATGCTGGCGACCGAAGCCGCCGAATATTTATTTTTTCTCCGATTGATTTCCTGTGCGCGAACATTATTTGACACTGACCATTTTCTAGCGATGATCAAAACAATCATGGCTCTGCTCGTTATTTCGACCAAAATGCAAGACGTGTTGCTGCTGTTCTGCGAGGATAATCGTACAACCTGAAGATTTCAGTCCCGTTCAGCCTCACGACGAAAGATCCTAAACTTTCATCAGCGCGCAGTCCTCGGTGCGCTGCACAGAAGAGTGCAGCAGCAGTGAGACGCTTGTGGGCGAAGTTACTGAATATAACACATGTAGGAGCGAACTCTGACGCGTGCGAAACATTTGCTTGTGCCTGTGAGGAGTCGTCTTTCCTGTCAAGAAAACAATACTCGCCGAAATGCGTCTTCGTCTTGATGTTGTTGGCAACACACTATTGGTTGCATCAGTTAGCTCCAGTGTTAAATCTAGCGTTTAAGGGCCTGAATTCAATGCGTTGCTCCGCGAAAAATTAACAACTTTGTTGCGTGGTTCAAAACGTTTAATAGCTCGCGCGGTGCTTGCACGGCGTCAAGTCAGCCGGGGACTTATGCGGTTCAGGCTGCCAGCTCCTGTCGTCAGCTTCATGTTGAGCCGAATTTCCTTCTGTCCCCTGTGGTGGCCGAGAAACTCCCGTGCACGCTATTTTCTGTCTTCGTCAGGCGTTATTCTGTGAGAAAGAACTCGTCGTCTGTAGTACCTCAGGTAAACTAGACGTTTGACTCTCTTCTCGGTTCATTGTTGAAAAAGGTAAAGCACAACCGAACAACAGCAAACAAACCGTATATCGAACCCAGGACGACGTGTTGCGGACACATATGTTGATAAGTTCGCTGCTGCTTTGACAAGTGACCACCGCAATTTGTGAGAAGTCAACTTGGGCTGGTACAAGAAATAATCACTATTTTTCCAAGTTTGGGCGTGGCATTGGTATGGTAACTGGTGTTGCACAAGTGTGGAAGTGAGCAGGATGACAGTGGTTCAAAGCGTTGCAGTTGTTTCCGCTAATACGCATTTATATATGTTGTGTTGATCGCGCCGTTCAGATTTAGCAAAAATACTATCAAAGTTGCATTGCTCAAAACGATTGTCTAGTACAGTGATTTTCAACCGGTGTTCCGCGGAAAACTAGTGTTCCGTGAAAGATCGTCAGGTGTTCCGCAGGAAATTTGATAAGTTTGACTAGT
>JGI24158J21664_10011685_pt1 | contig 11670 bp, 9 predicted proteins | sample Ectturendosymbi3_FD_21664 | JGI IMG/M metagenome (IMG submission 21664)
TCTATGTCATTTAACTGCAAAAATGACATGTGGACTGAAATCACTAACCCTTGCAGATTCAGAAGTCATAACTGTTAGAATGCCATACGTTTGAGAGTGTAGATTGGCATAAAGTGAAAATTGCATTTGAATTCCATCAAATATGAAAAGGCTGTCCACTGTAAACATAGTTGCAGAACGCATCTTTGATTCATGAAAGAGATACTATCATTGTTATAGGTCTTTAAAATTTTATGCGTGTGTGCCATGAGTGTCAATGAAATTACTAAACTGGCAGTTTCAGTATTGGCATTTAGGTAAATATTTCATTTTGTACACCGGTGCTGATGTTATGAACTTATTGGCATTAAGGGATTTCGCATAAGCACAAAAACATTTGAATGAAAGTTCAGCTATTTTTATTTAAATCATTTCATTTAAATCAGTGATAAAATCAACAAAAACAAGCAAAAAATCATATGCAGTTTTGAAGTTTTGTGTGACTTGTATGACAAATTTAATTGCTATTTTAATCGGTGTCACTTATTAAAGAAGGCAGGGACTTTTTATGACAACAGAAGATATAAAAACGATTAAGGTTTTATCAATCATAGCAATTGTTGCTGTACTAGAAGAAACACAGCACAAAAAAGTTATATTAAAACAATTCTTTAAAATGAAAAATTACTACTTGTTTTGTGGCCACCCTCTACACAGTTAACCAAAAAAATCATAAAAATAAAAAAAATCTGATTTAAATACAAAAAATCCGGATATTTTTGATTTTTTGAAAAAATCATGATTTTGGTCAACCCTGTCCGCGAAGCAATCTGAAACAGCTAAGAAAATGTTGGAAAGATTTCATGAGTTTAAATTAACTATATTGTGACTGAGTGATACTTTTAAAACTGAATCTGCTTAACTTGGAGCTGCAATGTAGAAGATCAAACTTAGTCACCTATGCTCAGAAAATAAAAGGCTGTATGGGGATATTTTGGAAAAAAAAATAGTTCGAGAAAAGAAGTCTGGCGTCACTTGAAAGTTTCAACGACACTAATATATGAGAATGCACTGCCCATCTTGAAGGTCTTCATGTAGACTTTGAGAGAAGATACAATGATTTATTAAAGATTGATTATCTACTCTGATTTGTAAAGTTAGAAATTATGAGCTAGAAGATGAAAATATTGAGTTGGCTAAAATGTTGTTGGTCTTGAAAGAGAATATGACACTGAGAAGAGTTGACAAAGAAGATGGCTCTGTATATGTATCGATAAAGGACTAACGCCGAATGAATTGTTTCTTTCCCTGTCACATGGATGGTGGAATCGTTTTTTTCTAAGCTGTTTTGGATCTTTTCAGTAAAAAGAAATAAATTAGATCTCAACAGCAGAACAGCTATCAGAATAAGGCTGACTAACTTCATCAAAATTGATTATGATATCTTGCATCAGAGAGAAAAGATCAAGGTAGTCACTAACTGAAGGGACTAACACTGAATGAATTCATCAAAATTGATTTTTATGTCGTGTGTTTATCCTTGTTTGCTAAAAAGTCGTGTTACTGAAATACATTTTGAATGTAAATAGACTACTTTGTGTCTTTCGTTAAGTATTTTAACGTTAAAATCAAGCAGCTCCAGAGTAAAAGTAGGAGTGGCCCATTGAGCACTGGTCTAAACAACCAGAGCTTCGACATTATGGTAGCGCACCTGCGTACATTTCGAAGAACTTGACTGTTGACAGTAATTTTGCAGCAGTGGGAAGGCTTTGCTAAGAATTGCCACGGCGTTGCGCTTTAGCTATGGGAAAAATCTGCTCATACGGGATCCAAAACATCTTTCACTATAAGAGCTGCCATAAATAAATTTTTCCGGAGCACCAGCTGTAAACCTTCAGCCCTTCAGATTGTTTGTGTAGCTGCAAAAAGTCCGTTTGGATTCTGCTTTCGTTCAAACGGGATTAAGTTACCCAGCAAGATAGTGAAGGTTGGGTCTCATAATTCAGGGTGTATGGTTCTTCATTTGGTGGCACAAGTTGCGCAACAGGGTTTCAAACGACGTGTCGCACCGAGGGTTGAAATTCCTTGCTAAAAACTAGGTTTTAACCGTGTGATGTCAACTCGCATAGTCGAAGTTTTTGAAATGTATCTTTTATAAATAACGGGCCTAGGAAAACACTTCATCAAGGAGTTATTTCTGTTGTGGCACCATTTGTACGACCCCCTAGTTTACAAGACAGTCCGATTGCGGACAATAACAAAAGCTGTCGTGTCTAATGTCTCTATGCCACGCAAAAAGAAGCCTTGGGAAAGGGGTGGTGGATTCTGTTTCTTACAATGGTGATAAGTTTCATTCAGTCGAAGTTTTGCACTTTGTAGCTGTTTTTTTTTCGCTGATACATTTCGATCATTTGTCTCACAGTTGTATGAAAACTCGCCGTAACAGTGCTCATTAGTCTATATAAAATGACTTAATTTTTTTCGGTCATTTCAAAAACATTTCAGTCTGTGACAAAAAAAAACAACTTTGTAGAACGCAAAATTGACGTGAAATCAAGTAAAACGAATTGTAGAAATAACTTATAGAAAAGCAGAGTTCTGCATATTGCACTAGAATTTTTGGTGATGTTTTCGTTGCTTTAGCTGCAGAAGTTTTCGACAAAAATCGCTGTTTGCTTCGGGTTTTAACGGATTCTCTGTCAAGTCATAGTGTATCTGTAAACGTTTTCTTTTTTCGTTCAGGGCTGGGTATTGCGGTTCTTGCCATAGGTTTGCTGTTCCGAATTTTCGCCACTTTCGGAGCCGTATCTTTTTCTGGATTAAATTTCCGGGAGAAGATCTTCGTGTGTTTAGCATGGCTGCCCAAAGCAACCGTCCAGGTGAGATGCCTGTTTCCACTGCATAGGTTGATAATAATGGAAAAAAGGAAAATGGAAAGAATGTTTCATCCGCCAACGTACTCCCAGTGCCGGGTAAATGGTACGGTGACAGCTCGAACGCTTCACAAAGTGCTGGATCGTTTTGTCTATCTCAACTAAATACAATTGAAGACTTGAAAATGGGTAACTGGGATCGTATACGGAAGATTTGAAAAGTTGTGTCTCGGGTTACAGTTGGCTGATATGGGCCAAGAGAAAGTATTGCGCACGTAATTGTAGATGACGCATGCTGCAAATCATTCGGGGCACCTCACTGATACAAAGTGCAAAGCAACTGCGATCATATTTCCTTTTTATTCTAATATTGTGTTAACGAGCTGCACCACATCCACGTACTGTTGTTGCCTGTGATTACTCAATTACACTTTCCTTTCTTATTAAGCTTTCTAATCATTTGCACTTAAGATTTTCTTTGCAGGCGGCGATTGGACCTTTGGCCTTGGACATGGCGCATGAAATGAACGCCTCGACGGAAGTAATTGCGGTGACCACTCAGATCTTGACCATCGCTGTTTTGTCCATACTCATAACTGCTCCTGTCGGGGCGGCTGCGATCGGGCTCACCGGGCCTCTGTTGCTGCAACAGCCCAGCAAGTCCACCAGTGCTCGTGTTTCCCCTCAAGGTGCACTAGCTGTTCTTGATATCAGGGTTGTGGAGTCGGGGGTGAAATATCCGTCTCCGACCTTCCAAAATTTCGGACTCCGACTCATTAACTTAAAGGGAATGAAATTTAGCTGTTAAAATCAATGGAAATCGTGGTGCATTGCAAGACATCTCTGTTTCAACAAAAATTTCAAAAGAAATTGTACCATTTCAACAAGAATTCCCAATTTTGGATTGTGATGTGAAAAATTGATCCAATTGAACACCCGAGTCGGAGTCGGACAAAAAAATCCGACTCCGACTCCTAGTGTTGTTAGGAACCCGACTCCACCCAAAAACTCCTTACGACTCCGCAACCCTGCTTGATATTGTTGTTTTTCTTCAAGTCTTTTCAGCTTATCTTTAGACAAACTAATTACTTTGTGACGTAGTTTTCTTGTTATAGAACATTGCCACGCGAACGGTGCCATCCTTACCGTTTCGTTGTTGCTGTGTTCTCCCGTTTAAACAAAATGAGGTAATCTGCAAAAATTAACTGCAACATATCATGGCAAGTTGCACACAATTACCGTAAATAGCTATTGATAGTAGAATTTTCACTCGCATCAGTCTTATGTCTTGATCCCAGTTTCATTGTATTTTGGTTGGTTGTTTTTCCGTGGTCATTGTGACAGACACCAGAAAAGTAGTGTTGAATGAAACAGAAGTTTGTTTTTTGAAGAATCTGCAGTATAGTGGCAGTCAACGACTGTGCTGTTGAGTTAACATTTTATCTATGCACTTATTTCAGTGTTGTGTGGAACTTTACATATTTGCTGATTTTGTAATTGCAAGGTTAAAAGTGTGGAGTAGCAAATTTGTTTTGAGTATGATTTGAAAGTTTCGAGGTGGGCATAGTCCAGTATCAAAACTGTTTAAGGCTTGAACATAACCAAAATTAAATACATGTTTCACACGACATCACACTTTCTCATGGTACTTGGTAGTGGGGACATTTTTCGCATTCGTCGGTCTGAAAACATATTTCTGGAAACTGCAAAAAAATTACTGATGAAACAAATTTAAAAATTAATAAAACATATGGTTCTTTATAATTCGAATTCTGAATATTGTTAAAACATCATGCGTTTTTTACCTGTCATCGTAAGTCTATCTTTTTTGGTTTGCTTGTCATAAATAATAATTTTCAAACTTTCAGATGAACAAAAACAGTTTTCGGATGATTTGGTGGTAGAAGAACGCTCGATGGCGTCGGAGAGCGATCAGCTGCGCGCGTCAAACCCGAGCAACGCAGACGACCGGAACGTGTAACCGCTGTTATTAAAGGTCGTGTTCGTGCGTTGTGCTCGGCGTAGCTGCAGCGGTTCCGTGCGAGCCATTTGTGAGCCCGGCAATTTCGCGTCAGAACCTCCAACGATTTTTGATTGCCCAGAAGCATGCCCTCGCGTGACATTGTTTTTTGGATTATCCTCGGCTGGGAAAAGCACGCTGTCTCCGTTGCCGTCTTATCGCCGTTGCCCTCTTATGATTGCTGATCTCTGTCGGTCAGTGAATTAACTTCCTCATTTTCTCTCCGCGTTGTCACATTAACGCGGCACAAAGTGATGGCCAGTTACAGCTTTGCGCCGCGCACCATTTTTTTACATTTCGCTTGTGCGCTTGTGCACACAATGATCACTGTGTCAGCTTTTTTAATCTCCCTCGGTTTGTTGGCTCTGCTTTTCGCAAGCAAGGAGTATGCTCAACTGACCTTGCCCGCCGTTGCGCTCTTGCTGCGTTAAGAGTAAACAATTGGTTTTCGCGACCATTGCCAAACAGCACCGAATTGCTTCCAATGCTCTTCAACGCCGTGGATTGCGATTTTACAGTCGAATAAAAACGTCTGTTGCACCATCGCCAACGACCACCAGCAGAAATTGTGTTTGACGATTGTTTTGGCAGCAGACGGTTGCGTTTGGCGTGCTAGCTCAGCGGGACTGGTTTTTGTTCCCACGCTGCAGCACGCACGATCTTGGTGCATGAAGCGAATTTTCCAAGTAATAGCCGGAAGTCGTTATCTCGTGATATGCTGCAGTGGAATATCATGATGTTTCGTGCGCGGGATGAACAGACCTTTGGACGTTGGTTTAGACTATCTGGTCTATCAGCATGCACTGAAATTCAACTAGATTTCTACGCTGAAATGATAAGTTGTACAAAGTAACTGCCAGCAATGGTGTTGAAATAATTTCTGTCACCGCTAACAAAAATCAAAACTAAGCTAGCCCTGAACCCTAACCTCGAATGCCCAACACAAGCGCGGGGTACATTTGATGCGCATGACTGGTGCTAAAAATGAAATAAATGGATACAAAAAGAAACAAGGCAACGTTTCTCCCGCTTATGTAGACCTTTGCTATGACCAGGGGCGTAACGAAGTTAAAGGGCGCCCGAGGCAAGAAGTAAGTTTGGCGCCTACATGTTTAAACATGAGCTCTTTCTGAAGCAAGTTTATTGTATTAAAGAAAGTACTTGAGACTTTCGGCTCCCCCGCAGCGATTCAGCGCCCGGGTAATTGTGCCCCCCTCGTTACGCTCCTGGCTATGACAGAACGTGTTTGGATTTCAGCTTGTATTTTAATGCTATTACGGAATAATGTGTTGCGATATGTACAGATTTTATCATCCTCGAGTAAAATTTTTCTAGCTTACTGTGATGAAGTTAAAAAATGTCCATCTGGCGCTTTGCATAGAAGATAGCGATTCTCGTAATTTACACCGAACCTGCCTAATTAAAACCAGTCACAAAATCGACTGCTTTTTATAGTTGTACATGGAGTAATATAAGGCGTTTTGATTTGCTGCTCGTAGTGGTTTTTGGTACTGGAAGTCTTGTAAAATGTATCAATCAAAACTCACATTAGAAAAGGCCAATTGCGTCGCTCGCAATAAATTATCGCAACGATAATCAGGGCCTGTGCTACCTACTCGTGTCGGTTTTAGCTTTTCATAGTCAAGTCTGCGTTGACTTTAAAAGATTTGCCAAGACATGAAATAGCAATGCCTTGTACGACCCGGTCTTGTTAAGTACAAACTAAGCACCGACACTATTCATTGCTCCGCTCACTTGCCTCAACCATGCCGTAGGCCTATGCAACAGTGCAAAAGTTGTCAAAGAATTTCATACTGCAGCAGTACAGCAACAATTAGTGGCGATTGCCCTTTTGCACTCCCACGAACAAATTTCCAGCGGTAAAAGTAACTGTCAATCTTCAGACTATACTTTTCATTAATGTAAGCCGACACTGTTGGTACTTTTCCGTACGCCTTAAAACAATTCATTTAGATTCGCCGTTTTGTTCATGATCTTGGTCGAGGAAAGCACTGCTAACGTTGGCTTTGGTCTGAAAGAGTTCTCTGTAGCCAGTCAGAAACCAGTCTGCTTCTAAAGTTTACGCTAAGAAATCAACAACATTCTTGGCAGAGGTAGAAAGTGGTAAGAGTTGTAGGCAATCTTTCGGTGTTATTTATTTTTTCGTACGCGTTTTTCTGCTTGCAATTTGCTTGAACGCGCTAGCAAACCGGTTATACCTGCTCATAGATCAGCAATCATTTGTATTTTCAGTAAGGTAAGTGCTGGAAGCAGCAACTTCTATTACCTGATCGTTTATAAGACATCCTTATGTAAGCCTTAAAAATTATAATCTAGAAAGATTCATGTTGAAATGTGGAAGTTTTTAATGAAGCAGTGCTCCTGGGTCCTGAATGAAATCGGCGAGGGTGAGTTTATTCTACTAATTGAAAAAAAAATTCCCGAAGTTCCTGACAGTGGCGAATAGCTGAATAGATTACTGGACGTAAGTGCAATGCGCTTGTCCAGCGAATGGCAAATTTGGAGTACCTACAACAGGTAAAGCAGTTACGAAGTACCTCCTGCTTCTCACACTTGGTTAACCTCACCTTACTAAACTAGAAAAACTTGAAGTCCTAGTGGTTACAAAAATTATACCTATCGATTGAAAAACTTGGTGCATGTTTTCAAAAGTGAAGTAGAAAACACAACTGTACTTCAAATATAAAAATAAATAGTTATATGATGCCAGTGCACAACCCGCCAAACAAACTAAAATTGATTTTCCGTATGTACCTGCAGTCGCTTCACTCAATTATAGTTGTTTTAAGTGTTCTCCACTGAATGCCACTCGGGATACCACCCGCGAAAATTGATGACATGTTTGTTAAAAAAATAGATGTTCGTTCCTCAACGCGCATCAGTGTTTACTCTGAAAGTCAATCGCCATTACTCTGGAATCGTTTCATTTACCGCGATACTTATATCCTCACTGTTGAGGAACTGCCTCCCACCACGTACGCTTGTGATTGAACGTGTAATTGCACGTAAGAGCGCTTGGATGTGCACGCAAGGAAGTCAACCGGTTTAGTCAGATTACTGAAATGATCTTGCTTTTCCTCTTATGTTTCTTCAATGGGTACACGACCTTCAACATTTCAAAAAATGATTATTTTGCCGGTTTACACAATAACCGCAGCTTCCTGGGTGTTTCATTCCCACAAAAGTATTGAGTAATGACATCGGTGCCACTTTATTTGGAGACGAAGGTCGATACTATATGTATTAACTTTAAATCAACCACTCGTTGTGATTTGGAGACTCACACAGTGGCAATTATAGAATTAAAAATGTGGGGGGCCACTGCGGGTCCAAGCAAAAAGGAGGGGGGCGAACATAAATGTCTATCTTGCATGGTGATTTTTCATTGTTTTGAAAATTAAGTTGCTATGATTAACCCTATCAAACCCAACATAGGCTTGTGAACGTTGTTAAATATGAACTAGCGTTATTATTCACCAAAGATACTTAAATGCCACTGTAGATGCAATAACACACGTGTGCTGCTATGTCGAATATTTTGTGCTAACCATGAAACTTCCACAGCACTGCACATGTAAAACGAAACACCATTTTCCGTACACAATTGTGCCAGCCTCACATGAACGAAAACAGCTCCACGAAGGCGAATACAATTCACATGAAAGCGAAATGGTTCCAACCACGAATTCTATCTTGATACAGCGACAAGTTCGATGTTGATAGCCAACTAGTTTTATCAAAATATTCTTACTATAGAGCGCATAAAAAATAAACCATCTGCCAACGGATTGGTGACCACTCAGTACTCACTAATCCGTTTTTGTGGTAGTTCATGGACATTTTGTGATTGTGGTATAACTATAATAATGTTATGCAACTACTATTACGAGTGTAATGCCCATCTGCGGCGTGGATTGGGTGAGGACTATTCAGTGCAGTTTTAACAGCAGCGAGGTTTCGGCACCAGTTGCACCTACGTAGCATAGCAGCGCCGCAGATTGGTGTGCATTGGCGTTTCGGGCGTGCACCTGATAGCAAGATGTAACGGCAGGCGTAAAACTTGTTTTGCAGAATATTCCCAACAAAATCGTTCATTTTAATATACACACTGAATTTTCCTCCAACTGATCCTCAAAAGCTGACTTTTCAACTCTANGTTGATTTATGACTGTCTTGTCATAAGCGAAACACGCACTAACTATAAACCTAAAAAGATTCAGACAAGAGATGGTAAGGGCCGCTAAAATGGCGGTTAACGGCTGGTTTTCATGGGCCGGTTAACCGCCCGAACACTTCTTTCTTGGGTACTGCTACAATCCGCTAACTTTTTTGAAGCACTTACGAGGATGCCGAGGAAAATCTTTTTCAACAACGTTAATTGTTAATAGCGTTGCCCACTGGTGGAAGTTGTGTCAGACTTTAGAGATCTTCTGAAGCATGATGTGAGCGAACAACGCATAGGCCTAGTGCTGTGGAGTGTTACCACTGCTAGTTTTTTTTCACTAGATCTGGGGTTTTTCTGTTTTACCGGGGGTTCTGGGCAGGGACGCCGGAACGTCGGTAGAGCAGGGAGGCAGAAAAAAGTTGGGGGCAATGGAAACTTATGAAAAACAAAAAAATCGTTACCAATTATCAGGCCCGTAACTAGGAGGGGCGCAAGGGGCTTAGTATCCCCTGAAAAAAAAATTTCCCCTACCTCGAAAAATGTGTTGGATATAGTTTAAAAAATTTGGTCCACTCTCAGTAAACTCTTCACCTCCCCTGGTGTCCCAATCAGGTTAGGGCCTGCCAATTATGCTTGCTACAGTTCAACAATAATGTTGACTTCATCAATAATGTTGACTTCAACAACTTGTTTCAATTCGATCTTGATAAATCATAAAACTACCTATGAAAAGACACCTTTGCCTCCGTTGTCCCTCGTTTGAAAGGTCAGGGATTCAATGTCACCGCTCTCCGACGTCCCTGCTTGCCGCTATCAGCAGTCACAGCCTCGCTACTTTACCTGCCAAGAGGTCTGCGTTCAAGAGTCACATGCGACAAAACGCGTAATATCGTAACATGAAGCGAACATTTGAAGATTTGTTGCCATGTTATTATTACACGATAAAGACCAACAGTAAAACAACCCGCTCGCAAGTTTGGCAACTTGCCCCTGCAGGCAGAAATGTAGCCAGCCCAAAAATTTAGGGGGCCAAAAAATTTGATTTTAGGCGAATAACACTATTTTCTTTGTGATACCGCCTCTCAAAGCACAAATGACTATATGTTCTAAAAATTTGTGGGGGTCATGTCCTCCCGTGGTTACGCCTATGCCTGCACGCAAAGGAGCGGACATGAGTGAACTGCAAGCTCAGCACTGCATGACACCAGAACAGTGAACCTAGCTCTTGTGCAGTGTGAGTGTCGTACCGGCAGATAAACTGTTATTGCAAGAAATAAATCAATTAATCGGAATTGTGCTGCTGAGGTCAAATTTTCTAGAAAGTTTTACTTCTTAGTCCCAATTTCCTGAGAGGGGCAAATGCCAGTTTTGACCCGAGGCAGATCTTATCAGAGCTTAACAGAGCTAATGACTAACGTACGCAACAGAATCACGTGAATGAAGCTTGTGATGTCACAATCAAGACACCTGAATAAATTAAGGTAGTCCGTACAACAGGATTTACCGAAAGTAACACAGCCAAGACTTAGTTACGCCCTAACAGTAAATGTTTCGCCTGCTGAGCAGCTATTTTCAGCTTTTGCTCAAATAGTCATAATAAGCACAAGTTTAAAGCAGAAATCAAGCTTTCTGTTAGAGCAGCCATGTCCAACCCAAATGGCTAACTGAGCCAAAAATCATGTCGCTGTCTTAACCAGGGCCGCACATTGAATAACATATTAATGAGGGCCGCACATTGAAAGGCTTGCTTTGATCTTAGGAAACTTAATTTAGCTTATACCAATGTAATGAAAGCCTTCCAATCCCAAATACAATGGGTCAGACGTGATAAAGTGACACTGAGGACCACCTGCATAAAAAATGTCGTATTTAAGATCATCAAAAAGGACAGGTTGTCAGAATTTAGGATACTTTTACTGCAGCGAAACCTAAACTGGGTCGTACGAAACCTTCGACTGGGCCGCGAGTTCGACATAGCTGTGTCAGAGGGAACGCTTGTCACATCTCACCGGCAGTCGTTTTCAATCTCAGTTGCTTGTTTTGATTTTGCAAGTAAAAATTTTTGAGAATGAAACCACATGAAGACGTCATTCTGAACTGGAAAATAAGCACTTTTCTTAGAAGTAAGACTTTTTCTTCAAAATAAGCACGATCTGGCAACCCTGTTTATGAGATGAAGGTGATTTGCAGAAGTAGAAAAATTAGGGAAAAAGTCATGTCCTGTTGTGAAACTTCAATCTGTCAATATTTGTTTTATTATTGAGAAGATATGAAAAATCACCAAGGAATCAGTTACACGGTGATCTGCAAACAGTCGAATTCGACTAATTCCGTAATGACAAACTCGTAAATGGAAAAAGATCTTATTTCATTTCCCATACGCTGAAGTTAGGCATAAGCTGAAGTTAGGCAGGCGGAAAAACCTTTATTTAGTTGAACAAGATCTTAGTGTGTAATGCAGTGGCGCACGCAGAAAATTTTCACGGGGGTCCAGTCAGTGGCATATGGTGGTCATTTGTAACCAAAGGCGCAGCCAGGGGGGGTGCTGAAGGGGCTCAAGCACCCCCCTTAGCGATCAGAATATTGATGTTTATTTCTTAGTTTTTCACCAA
>JGI24158J21664_10011686_pt1 | contig 11670 bp, 8 predicted proteins | sample Ectturendosymbi3_FD_21664 | JGI IMG/M metagenome (IMG submission 21664)
GGTGGTTCAAGCGCCGACTGTTTGATCAACCATTTGAAATCAAAGCACAGAATCCATGAGAGTGAAAACCACAAAACTATTCCGGCACAGGAGGAGATCCGATCACAAATTGTGATAAAGGAAATGAGTCTTTTTGAGGCTACAAAGAAGAGGTAAAAATATCCTTGAAAAGCTGTTCCATGCCCTAATTACAATCGAGCCCAAATCAGTGGAACCAGAGAGAGCTTTTTCAGTCACGGGACTATTTGCCACAAAACTCAGAAACAGACTGAATGATAAGTGCGCTGTGATGCCATGCATCAGTACTATAAACATCATTGAAAAACTGTGCTTAACTGAATTAATAATTCGCTAATTTGCGCAGGGACCAACAACAGCAATTTCACAATGATATTGACATTTTATCGCTCAAAATCGCATTCATTTCAAAACCCGAAAAAAACGGGTTTTCCCGTTCTTTTTCTGGCAGCTATCCGAAACCCGGTTTTAAAAATTTGCCCCGAATTGGAAACACTACTACCAGCACCGACTTTCGCGAGCATAAGAACGAAGCACGCTCTGCAATCGGTTTTGATCTTTGCAGGCACTTCTGGTGGCCCTCAAACAAAATGTTTCAGTGCTTACCTTGCACACGCTTTCTCACCAACGCCGTTGAAAAAAACAACTGAAAGCCAACGAAGCTAGCTTATCACTCAGGCCACTCACCTGTTCCGAACCCGGCAAGGATCTGATCTTTGGTCATTTTCGCTCCAGGCGCCGGAGCGGGCTGGGCCGCCTCGGCGCTGAAGGCGTCAGCGAGCTCGTCAGCAAATGAATTCCTCGGTGCAGGCATTGGTTTGTTGTTCGCGTCGTTCTGCAACGCATCACATGAAACAGATCGTCGTTAGTTGCTGTGCAAGTCCCGCGACGATTTTGGCAGGTCGTCGTAAAACGGCCTGCAGCGTTTCGGTGCAAGACCACTTTAAGTGGTAAATCCCATCGAATGGCTTCCGCCTGATGTGTCATTGAGTCTCAAAGACATTTCAAAAATTCATTAAATGTTTAGTTTGCTAGCAACTACCAGCAGGCTCTTCTGATCGCAAATCTATATATATAGACAGCTTTGCGCTTAAATAACCGGTTCCACTATTGCAGGAGTTCCCAACCTGCGGTGCATGTATACCCCTGCGGGTACATGTGCCTACCTGAAGGGGTACACTTTAAGTTTAGCCATAGAAGGGAAAAATATATTTTTATATTTCCAAACATCTGTACCTATGAGTGAATGTTATTTTCAAAAATCATTATATGCATATTGTTAAATATATTTATAATTCAGGGATACATGCTCATCTGTCGAAATGCGGAAGGGGTACGTGGTCAGAGAAAGGTTGGGAGTCCCTGCACTATCGTGACCTAATGCAGCGCACGCATCTAACAACTTAAAAGTCATGCAGAAAGCACAAAGCATGCTTGAAATACACAGCAACGAACACGGAACAGCATGCACCACGCAACTGAGAACGTGCCAGCGCTAAGCAAACAAGGAGGCATGCGCCAGACAACCTGTGGCCTGAAAACCAGACATAAGCGTTTTGATGGTGAAGGATATCCAGCGAAAGTGAGCTTCACCGTGCGAATAAGGAGTGCAAAGTTGACGCATTGCTTTTCCAGAAAAGCGTTTCTTTCATTTATAACGACAAGCAAATAATATGCGGACGAAGTGCAGAAAGAAGCGCCGCAGGCAACCTGTCTTTTGGTGCTATCCAAGCACGGTGAATGTTCTCGAGCAGTCCTACTGTGCACAATGCAAATAACATGTGGCTGTTATTTCAACACACGATTGGGTTGTTCCGGCACAATAAGACATTATTTATTAGGCAGCCACAGGAAAAAGCGTAATTCCGTTTTTCCTGCAAAGCCAACAACTAGTTAAAGCAAACTGCACACTTTTCGTTTCGGCATGGGGCAGGCAAGACAAGCAGTGGACCGCAAAATCTCTCTTTTTGTGTGACTCAGGACCTTTGTGGGGGGGATCAAAGATGACCAGCGACAAGCACTGCAGCCTGAACTGTCGCTGGCACGCAAGCCCACGAAAAATCGAGACGGCAAGTTCCAAAAATAAACATCGGTGAAACTGCAGCACGAGATGTGACGTGCCGTGTAGTGCTCGGTTACCAAACTTGCGCTGGCGAGATAATCAAGGAACGAGCTCGACATCTGGGAAAACAGCCCGGAGTGACGATCATCGTGTGACGCGCCGTCGTCCAGCAAATTGTCTGTGTGTTTATTTTGCATTCGGGGAGGCGGCTTCAGCTTTGGGAAAATCGTCTTCTCGCTGTCCTACATAACGCACGCACAGTTTCCTTGTTTGTGCTAACAAACGCAGCAAAAGCCCCTTTGCCACAACATGTCCGGTACTTTTTGATGAGCGCACCAAGACAACATGCATGCCGTCGAACCGGGAGAGGGCACATATTGATAAAAAGGGGGGCAAACAATTGAACTGGTGCACGCACGTATGAAAGCCATCTCCTGAAACCAAGGTTGATCTATGACCGCTGCGCGGCGTTTCGGTTAGTCAATAAGTAATCAAGCGTCAAGCGGTCGTCTGGCCAACATGCAAGCGGGCGACTGTTATACTCGCTTCAAATTTTCTGTGTGAGCGGCTCGAACTTGATTTAAGTTGGATGTTCTCACTAGCATGGCATACAAAGCAAATGTAGTTGAGCATGCTTTTCACTGCCAGCCTTTTATCAACAAAGCGTATGTTTTAGCGCTTAAAAAACGAACGTGGAAACACTGCGGTTTCAAAGCAAAAAATAAGGTTTCTGCCACACAGCCCACTATACAAATGACAAGATGTTAATGTTTGGTTACAGCAAGCAACGAGATCACCAACATTAGCTTCAAACGTTCCTGTAAACAAAGAAACGCAGGGCGTTTCGTTTGGCGAGACGACGAAGCAAAGGCTTCGGCAAGCAACTCAAAAAAAGTAACCAGCATGCGGGTTTAGAGACATGCTGGAGCATCCATGCCAAACCAAAACGCTTGTGAACCTTTCGATCTTCGGTGTCATCGGACGCCAGGTTGGGAACAGGTGGGACGACCGCATGTGAGGGCACTTCTTCGCAATCCACCTTGGGCAAATTCCCTTCGCAATTCACCTTGGGCAAATTCCGACAAGGTACGGGCGGGCCAGCACGGTCAGCCAGAGGAGGAGGTAAAGCAGAGGGCGGAGGTAGTTCAGGAGGTAGACTGTCGGGCGGCAAAGAGTAACGTTCGCTCGGTACCGAATCATCGTCACTGCTATCTTCGGCAGTAGCAGGGTTCGAATTGTCCGTGCCGCTGGCGCTAGGTCTCGGTGGAGGGGGCGGAGGAATTATAGGCGGTGGAGTATCAGCCACTTCCTCGGGTGAAGGGACTCGACGGGCCGGACGCGGGGGCAAAGGCGGCGGAAAAGAAACCGGGAAATCTGCCCCAAGAGTCTGCGATTGCCCGGATTCTCGCGAAGAGTCCGATTCGGCCTCAGCCGACGAATGAACGGAAGGTACATCGGAAGAAAACCCCTCGCACTGCGCTGCAGAAGGGGCGAGATTTTGAGGTGTTTCTGGCTTGCTGTTTGCCAAGAAATGCTGTTGGGTGTGACTCAAATGCTCATTGCCACGTCTGGCATTGTCATTTTCAACGTCGGTCGACTGCGGAGCTAACATTGGACCGAACAACTCTTCGACGTCTTTCAACGGATCGGCGAGTGGATCTTCCAGCTCGATGTCACCGAACGGATCCGTGCCATCGAACGGCGACTTTTCAGACGAGTCCGCTTCGCAGAAGCTCGGCGCTGCGAAAGGATCGGCGAAAGCAGCCGAGAACGAATCTTGAAACATGTTCGGTTCCGTCGCGTCGTCCTTGCTTTCGCTGATGCTGCGGTCCGGAACGCGTCCGGACGGCGTCCACACCGAGTCGGGGGGCACGGCAGCGCTCGGTTCGGCGGCAGGCTTTCTGTTTTTCGCGTTGTCGAAGTCCTGAGTGCTGGGAGCGTCGTCGAAGTTGGCCCACGACTGACAAGTGGCGGCGTCGCCCGTTGACCGGCCGCTCGCCGCGCCTTCGTTCTGCTCGACAATGGTGCTCGACGGCGAGTTAAGGCTGTGCATGGACTGAACCGAATCGAGCGACGACACCGAGTTCTGTTTCCGGAGCGCGCGCGCCTCGAGAAGGTTGTCGGCCGACATCTGGTGCCTGAACTTGAACATGGGCGGGTTGCGCGTGTCGCTGCTCGTCGCGCGCATCGAGAGACTCGACAGCGCTTTGGGCCGCGCCCTGGCTATCGACACGGGCGGCGGCACGCGCTCTTTGTGGTACCGCTCGTTTGTCGCCGGCGGCGCGTGATCCGGCGCCGAACCGACGGACGTAGACGAATAGCCCCTGGAAAGTTTCCCGATCGGGGGGATGCGGTCGACGCTGGCCGCCGACGAACTGCTGGACGTGCGATGCACGCGGGCGCCCCCCGTCCACGACGACGTTGGCACTTCGTCCGGAAACGACTTTTCCGTGGAGGTGGGAACGGCGCTCTGAGTCTCGCACGGCGAAGAGGGGCTCGGCTTGCTACGCGCCGACGGCCGCCTGGCGACTTTGCTCTTGCCCGACGAGCGCCGCTTTTCCGACTTGGGCGAGAAGAAGAGGTTGGTGATTGACAAAGTGCGTTTCGGGGTCGCCGACTTGCTGCTCGTGCTCGAGACGGACGAAAGCGAACCGCCTGAAACTTCGGTCGCTGTCACGCCCTCGCCGTTTGGCGGCCTCGGGGAATCGGGGGTGCTGTTGGACGAGTTCGCGCCTTCCGCGCTTTTTTGCACATTTCGTGCGGTGAGACCAGTGGCGGTCATTACTTCGTGGAAGAACGAATCCTCGCGGGGTTCGCGTTTCGCACTTTGGGCTTCTGTGTTCTGAGTGGAACCGGCTTCCGACTGCTCCCTGGTGGCAGGTTCGGATCGTTCCGTTAAATTGTCTTCGGTAGTTTTCGAAGCAAGAGAAGTGGCACCAAGAGATGGCGTTCGCTCCAAAGCCTTATTATCCGTACAATTCGACTCGCGACTGTCATTTGAACCGCTCATGGAGCCCTGCCGCTTTTTTCGGCTGGACCGGAACCCTGGCCAGTGGTGGGCGCCGGCGCTTCCGTTCCAGGAAGTGACGCTTTTGCCGCTGCTGCTTCGCCGGAAATGGTCGGTGCGGGAATCGGAACGAAAGACTTTGGCCGGGTCGCCTTGTCGGAGATCGGGCGCGGCGCTCGAGGCGCTGGCCAGGCTAAAGTCACTGCTTAAGCTCGAAATGTCGCTCAGGTTCTGAGGAACAGCAAAAAAACGCCCCAGGCGATGTGAACAGTGGGCCGCGGGTGCAACTGAAAGCTTTCGGTAAAAAACAAAAACGATGTGGGCGGATGGGAGTTTAATACAAACCGCCGACGCTATAGATATTTGGAAGGTGACGGCATGCTGGTCTACAATATTAGACTATTCAGCTCTAGTTTACTTATTAGGACCAGGGCCACAGCCAGGCAATTGTCCCCCAAAAAATTTTCAAAAACATTTTGAAATCGTCAAAAATGATTAGTTGTTAGGTAAAACAACAAATAAACAAATTGCAATCCTCCTCCCGCCCGGAAAATTTCATCGGGTTGCGGCTCTAAGGACGAACATTCATTCATTGCATTGTAGCGATACGAAACTCTAAAATAGAATCATATTCGTTTTGAAAGGTTTTTGAATTTCTTTCTTTGGTTTTATTACAAAAAACAAATATTTGAGAATTGCTCAGATGCAAAAATAACGATTAAACCGACCAAAATCGAGCTGCAAGTGTATAACCACAGCATTTGTCCAACGACAAAATCAAGGAAACGTTTGATCTAGTGAGATTGTCTGAAGCGGTTTTCAGTTGTTTTTACTGCATTGCCAGCTAGCATAGTTCAACATTCACTAATCGGTATAGTTCAACATTCATTGATCAGTTGCTATGCATTTTCTAATGTGCAACTCAGCATTTAACAAAATAATCGCGTAACAAACACGCCAGACGCTGTCCTAAGTAACTGGTCGTTTGCGCAAAGGAAGAGTTTGCATCATTTTCGATGATTGAAACATCCTCGCGCGAGAACCCAAATACTCATAAAGTTTTTGCCGTTTGGAGACAACGCGAAAATCGGGCCTGTGTTTTTTTTCTACAATCTTTTCTTCTGTGCCTGAACCTATTTTCCAGACTTATGCGTGAAGAATGCCAGTTTTGAATCATGTTCTGAACCTGTTTTTTTCGCTTAAACATTTCGGTCATTTTGGTCACTGAAACATTTCGGTCATTTGTCTCACAGTAGTATTAAAACTCTCCATAACCCCGCTTTTTAGCCTATATTTTGAAACATTCTGATCGAATTGACTCGGTCATTTCAAAAACGTTTCGGTCCATGACCGAAAAAAAAGTTCTGAACTGCAAGCAAACTGATGCGAAAGTGACTTTCATTTGTTTGAACGGGTTGAAACGTGTTTCGGAGTTGCAAGGTCAAGGAATTATATTCGGGGCCCGTTGATGTTTTGATGCAACAAGGCGTGTTGTTGTTAAGCGTGGAATTTAAACCCTTAAATTTTCTCGACGCAACGAAAAGCTGTTTGCAAGCGGTGTCCAAGTCCCGGGCGAGTTAGATTATATCATAACGTTTAAGAAGCCGTGGACAAAACAGTTTTCTAAAACATCGCGAAAACAAACTGTTTCTCATACATTTTCAAGTGTTTTGCAATTGTAGACGTAACACCACCACAAGGCACTAAACGAACGCAACAAATTTTTTTTTCTTCCTTTGAACGGAAAGAAAATTATCCGAACCCAAACGCTTATTGAGATTTTTTAAGTATCGACTCGACATTTAACTTACAGGAAAAAAATTCGAAAGCAGTGCTAAAGTTTCTGCGTTTGTTTTCGTGCTCGAAATTTATTGACATTATCGTCGTTTGTACTTACTTGGTATGAATATCCAATACGTCATTATGTTCACAAAGACTTTTACGTTTTTTGAGCAGATGCTACTTAACGAAACCAGTGGTTTGTGCCAAAACGACGATCTCACATTACGTAACGCATTAAGTAAGAAATCCGATCCGACGCCTGGAAAAACGAAGAGAAATAACAGGAAATCGTTGGCAAGCTTAATTGCACTCAAAAGTACGGCGCTTGCACACTTCCGGCGTTACTGTGTGGGCAAAACTGACTGCCACTTAAAACGAAAATAAGGACGGGGCGTCCTTCAACGATTGCTTTAGTTCTTTTAAGTTGCAACAGAAATTACAGAACCCATCTAAAAACATTTTTACGTCTATCTCCCCAAACACTTCCATCTGTGCAACAATGGCTGCTTGGCAAAAAATAAAGACTAAGTAATTATATAAAAATGATCTGTTGGGAGGTAATCGGTTTTAAGAAAAATCTCCTGTTTTGACTTACCGCCATTCCAAACATGTCGGAAGAATCCAACGGAGCGCCAGGGGTGTCAGGCGAGATAGGCGCGCTTTCGGGCCAAGGGTTAAACGCATCTGAGGCGCGTATCTGCGAATATTAATCGCCGGTCATGCGCTGTCGGAACGTTTGCGAGCACAGACAACGCTTCTGCACAATCGAGAATAGAAGTCGACTGTGAAATTGCAGATCAGTGTTAAGCACACCGTAAATAAACAGCTCACATAATGCACTGCTAGTTTTATAACGAAGCTTCCTGGAGGAAAAGCAATCTGATGTTTCTCAGTTCTGCTGCGTTTTTTTAATGTAAAAAGCCAACACCTCTGTCATTGTGTCAAGCTGCTGTTGGATATTCAGTAAATCGCTTTGCTGTTGCGCACGTGGAGCAGGTCGGCTGTTCGGCACGGCGTACACTTCTTCCGTATTGGCAGCAACAACGGCGTCACCGTTCTGCAAAAGGCGAAGGCAGTTAAGCACACGTTCGCAACAACCTCAACGCGTTTCCGCCATAACACAGCGCGTCAACGCGAAGAAGGTGAAATTTAGGCATTTTTTCCGCTTGTTGCGTTTTTTTTTAATAAAATTGCAAAAATTTAGTGTGATTGTGCAGAGTTTGACTAATTTTCACTCCATCACTCAAGTGCTTTGTCATGCAGGAGTTCAATGTTGTTCGAAACTTCGCCACGGCCCGACTGAGCGTAATCCTGACGCTGCCTGCTTTACAAGATCGCAGCTTCCTGAAAACGCAACACTACCATTACACACATTTCCGCACGAGCTCTGCAAAGTGTGGTCCGTCAATAACTTCGCAGTCCTGCACTGCGCAGTTAAAGACAGATCCGAGTTGACATTAAACGAGCGGTGAATTGTCGGAACGCGGCGTCCGCAAGCCTGAGTCACGCTGAAAACTCTGACGTCGTGAACTCGACGGCCAACCGTGACAGTTTGTTGCGTTTTGGTTCCAGTAATGAATTTCCTTCAGGCTTACAAGCGAAGTAAAGTATCGATCGGCAAAATTTCGACCAGCGATAGTTAGCGGGCCGGGGTGTACGCGCTGTCGGCAACGCACCACAACTCCAGCGGCATTGCGCATCGGCGCGGTCAATACGGAGGCGTTTCGCGTTCGTTGTTGCGGTTTTTCAACAACAGGAAGGTTCAGGCCAGAACACCCCGATGACAAATTTTTGGCACAACATGGTCTGTCACAAGAACTGAACAACGCACCTCGGCTTGACGCTTCTTCGCTTCTTCCATTTCTTTCTTCTTCTGATCATACACGACTTGAAACAAGTCTCGCAGCGCTAGAACAAGGTGCTCGGCGATTTTGGCGGTTTTGATGCCGAAAAACTTGTGCTTTCCCTCTCCGGCACCGAAAATGTAGCCGAACGCTCTTCGGTCGGTTAAATCTCGAGCGATGAAGGATATTCTGTGCACTGGATGTTCATGTTCAACGTCCTGTCAAACATAGGGTTTTTCGTGAACTGCACTGGGCGTCGTATCGCGTGCTGGTACATGCCGTGGCACCAATCCTTCAACACCGTTCCGTGGTTGCATTAAAACAGAATTTTTGTGAATACAGGGCAAGCAATTTGTTCATGCTTTTTTAAAATCGTTAGTTGACACACCTTATTTCTTTGACACACATTACTGCACTGGCTTCTTTTTGCATCAATCATCTAGTCACGAACAACTGAAGATAGCGAAAATGCATTACTACATGCATGCAATGAGCACCTTTAGTCCTGCACACTGCTGATGCGTGCTCAGCAAAAATAAATTTTTAGAGATAAACAAAGACATTTAAGGTAATTCAATCAAATACAAGCTTAAACTTGCGATTCGTGACATTTAGAAGAGGGATATGTTAGTTGCAATGGTTTAAACACGCTGTGACCATTTAGGCTACTGAGGATTGCTTTTGTCAAATGAATAATGGTAGTGGTGCATCTTATTTTTTGTTCTTAAAAGCTTTAACACAGGACACACCGCAAGAGTTGGCAAAATCCAACGTAGCAAAAGCAATGCTAAGACATTCCGACACTTGTTTAAAAGCCAAATAGTAACACAACGTACAACATAACAACGCAACACAGAGATTAAAGTTACCACTATCATCACACTGGGATTCCTTGATTGATGAACAAGTCAGTCTGCAAGTGGAAAAACTAGCAAAAACATCAATTCAGGTTCAATTTCATTGCATTCGATTTTGTATCCCCTATGGAGTGTTACGAGCGTTCAGTAGCAATTGTCTCTGCTTGCTTGCACCTTTGGCGACTCTCAGTGAATGCTGCATTGGTGGCAAATCAATGACAGTCCCGCGCATGAACCTTTTTTGCGCCGGCCCATTTATGCCGAATAGGCTGCAAGCAACGTATTTTTGAGTCTTCGATTTTACCAGACCATGAATCGAACACAGCCTACCTGCTTTATTGGTACATGCTCAACTGTTTTTCCACACAAAATCAAGAACTTACCCCGGTCATGAGATTTATGATGCGAATTCCTTTCAAGGAAACATTAACCATAATCTTGGGTTTGTGCTGTCCAGATGCTTTTACAGCAGCCTGAATGTATAAAATCATGCACAGAAGAATAAATTACAGGCAATCACAAAATTCACCTAGCATTCACTGACCACTGTAAATTGCAACTCACTTTGAGTTTTAGAATGGAGTCTTGGCACATCTTGTCACCTCTTGACTCTGGAACATCATCAATACCAATTAACTTTGCTTTGAAACTGGTTCCAGGGCCTCGAAATCGTGCAGCTGGGTCCAAGTCAATTGGTGCAGGTTTGCCTGCTGTACAAGACCTTGACTTCAACTTCCAACAGAATAGGTATTAGATATATATATAATAAATCAAATGTGGCATTACCGTACACAACTTCAAACAACCAGCAACATTCAGAATTTTTATTTAAGCAATAATGCACATAATAACACCAAAGGAAATTCTAAAATCCTGATCTGGCCATTTATTTAATGATTTCAGAATGATTTAAACTTTAAAAATATGCAAGTACTTGTGCTTGACAAACCGCATAGCAGATTAAATAAAGGGTTTTGTCAAAAACTTACACAAAACCTTAATAAAATGCCAGTTTCCAAACTCCTTGGTAATCAACTTCTGAAAAGCAAATGCACTATTCTTACTGGATGATGGAAAATTGCAACAGAATTGTCATTAATTTAACTATTTTCCTCAGAAGTAAGAACAGTGCTCCTAAATACACGCATACCTATATATAAAAACACAACACTGCAGACAAAACTAACATTGCTAACTTAAATATTCATACACCAAAAATAGTAATTCCAGTTTTGAAAAAAGCATTGTTTTGTAGACTTTCCAACTATTTACACAAAAAGACAGCATTGCTGACAATAACTAACACTGGTTACTTGGCAAGCATTTGTAAAAAGAGTTGAATTTAGAAATTTGGGAGTTTTGGTTCCGAGTTTCTTCTTGCGTTTCCAGTCTTCACAAAAACACAATAACTGCCCATACTAAACTTTTATTCAAAATTTATTTTGAACCATGTTTTGAATTAATTTTTAGTGAAATACATTACAGGTAGTATAAACTAGATTTTATTTGAAGACATATGAAGAGGCCAAGTCCTGGTCTGTGAATTGCATTTTTCATGTTTACACAAAATTTGTGTTTCATACTACTAGGAAATTTAACAGCGGAATGGATTGTTTGATGAAGTGATTACACATCCTATTACAGTAAAATTGCCCTAAAACGTCACTTAATGGGACCAGAGAAAAAGCGTTGTTACAGCCGAACGGCAGTAAATCATTCCTACAATGACTTTAGTTCAATGCCAAAGCCTGGCAAGGGATAAAAGCGTTATTTGATCAGGATTGGCACTTAGTGCATTGTGTTTTCATGTATACTTTTTTGATAAGAAAAGTGACAAATTATTTTGCCTTTATTTTTGAAATTTGCTGTCAAGTCAACATCATTGTTGGGATATCAAGATCTTTTACTATACTGGGTGAAAAGAGGATGTCATACTTTTTCCATAATGGGATGTTGCTTCTTTTGTTTAACAATTTGGGTACTGTTCCACTATGAGCAGCAATCAGATTGCAGTCGTAACAATCCCTAATACAGTAAAACTCATGTAATGATTTGCATTTATTGTTGCTAGTGCTGATGGTGCAATATTTGATGCCATTC
>JGI24158J21664_10011688_pt1 | contig 11670 bp, 6 predicted proteins | sample Ectturendosymbi3_FD_21664 | JGI IMG/M metagenome (IMG submission 21664)
AATAGCTTTTTAATCAAAGTCACAATTGAAATTTTCATGGGTACACATCTTTTTGGGTCACCCTGTATTACAACCCAGTTCTATACTGAACATAGGCACTGCTAAGCCGCCAATTTTCGTGCGATTCGACCGTTTTTAGCAACACGCGTTTGACCGCTAAAGCACTAAGTAAAACAAAGAAACACGGGGGGGTTCATATTCCGCCAATCGACATCGTAACGACGAGAAGGGCGTTACAGGGATTGACGCAAGCGGTTTTTCGCTACGGCGAAGACCCAGTCGTAGAAATTCAAACTCGTCGAATGTTTGGGTCTGCTCTGCTAACCGATAGTGCGAACGCGTGGATTTTCAAAAGAAAAGGGTTGATTTCTAAACATGCGCGTCAGACTTTTTATCGGTTTCGCGTTTTCACGGCCACATCAAGCAAATCGACGTTTCGGGTGTGCTTTAAAACGCTGAACGGAAATAGAAGCAGTCTGATATTCTCGCTCTCGACCTGCAAAATCTCCGTTCCATACAAATCTGTTTTTTAACACGATGATCTGGCCTTGCGTAAGATTGACTTGGAACTCTGAGAAGCCTGAACAGCCTTGTTTCAAATATAACACAGTTGCCAATGTTAACTGATAAACAAAACTGTAAGGTAAATATTTGCTGCTCGTACGCACAGGCTCTTTCTTCGTTCGCAGCAACTAACAGAAAGATCTTGACAAAATCATTTCGGACAGAGAGGTGTCCAGATACAATATGCAAACAAACGTGCACGAAGCGGCAGATAGCATTCCCAGTGCCAAAATGTTGCAAGCAACAGAAACGCAGCATCCTTCTTCCCTGTATTTTTGGTCGCAATTGATCGCATGCAATGCAATTTGTTGCCCAAGTGCCGTAAGTGCAAAGCTGAGTGCGGGTTTCACACCAACGAAGCTAGTGATCGACCGAAACAACTGCAATGCGAAACACATCACCTGTTTGTGAAATTTCTGCATTATTTTCTGATGGTAGCATTTCGAATCCACGCTGTATTTGGACGTACTGAACATGGCTAGCGAGAGTTGTTTCTGACCGACACAATCTTTCCGGCAGTACGAGAGTCGCTAACTGGAACAACAGTGCCAGATCGAAGAGGTTCCAATAGCTACAAACAGCCAAGCAGCAGGTGCCTCGCCTGTTTTCCAAACGACCTTGGTTGGTGGAACACTGCACGTTGAAACACTGCAATGAACTCAACACAAGCCTAGCGTTCGTCACCAACTTCTTTCTCTGGCAAGCAAGAATTCGTCATTAGAACTAGTAATTGTTGTTCGCTGTCAATTGCAACAGCATCGAGGCACTGACAATAAAAAAATATGCAGCGTTGCCTGCATAGCCCTACGTGTACGCTTTTCTGCAACAGTTCAAACATGAATGTACGTGATGACACACTCCTGCCTTCCTTGCCGAGCATCGGTAGGGCTGTTAACATACCTACGACTGTGGCGAATGATTTTCTTCTAACCTATACAAGGCGCCAATCAGTAAAGATCGTTCAAACGCATGTACTTTCATGTTCAGCATAAGGCTAGACGTTATTAACATACGAAGGCATCCAAAGTGCTCGCTGGAGCAAACAAATCAAGATGCGAAAGAGATGATAAGACGCAATTAAAGATCTAGTTACCACAACCAGTTTTGTTGACGAAAGGCTTAACTTGCCTGCTGCACCTGAAAATACGTTTAACAGCTCAACCAAAACATGGTGCAACGCTCAGCGAAATAGCAATGCAATATCTGAAGTTTAGAACGCAACAAACTATCCTCCTGCTCCACCCAGCTTGAGAAAAGCCCGTCTGCTGCTGCTGCTGCTACCACAAGCTCCCTTGACGCAGGCCACTGCACCTGGGAACGGGCGGTCGGCGACGACCGACCGTTGAGAGTTGAGCAAGAGCCACGGGATAATTAAATTCCTAATGGACGGCAAGCGTCGCGAGCAAAAAGAACTCGGTGCTGGGATCGATTGGCGTTCGCCAGCCAGATTGCTGCAACAGTGTTGCGTTCCAGCAACTAACAATGCACTGCAAAGCACGCCTGTGGACGAAAGCGGATTTGCGCACTGGCACAAAGAATGTAAACGGCACTGCGTTTTTTGCACGTAATGTGGGCAACGAGTCATCCGAGGCCAGATATTTTACTAAAGTTTGCTGCAAGATACAGATAGAAGGAAGCACATACACCGGCCTCTTGGTTTGCACGCAAGTGCTAAGAAGCAGTGACAACAGAATTGCCGCAGCCCTGTACCAGCTGTTTTCAGAAACTGATTATACGTATAAGCTAATTTTAGTGATCACGAGTTCAACACCAGTGTCAAGGAAATCTCATTGTTACCATTAACCTGACACAACTGTTAGGAATTCTACAATCACAGGTGTTACGAATTATATAATCATCCAAACTTGATGAACACGACAACGGTAAAAAGGCAGCCTCAATCGTTTTCCAATAACAACAGCTTTCAGTGTTCTTTACCTGTTCACCACGCGTCTTGAAGACATGCATACTTCTCGATCGAGATAAGAGCCAAGTTCTACAGCATCTACGGGGGACAAACTGTCGAAGGCTGCTTCAAGGTCTTAACTGACCGTCGTGTCAACTATGTCTTCTTCGGCACGTATCTCTGGGGACCGTCACACACTACTGTTGACGGTTCACAGTCGGCCTTTTACCTTCGCAACTTTGCTTATACGGAACTTCGCTTATCTATTCACAGCCGCATAGCCGCGCAATCCACTCCTTCACTCCTCAACAGGAGCGCATTCCACAAGAAACGCCCGCCGGCGAGCGGCGATCGATAGGGTCGATGTTAAGGGGTCAAGGGACAATTATCGCTGGGGGGCGCGATGCACGTCGAAGGTTCTTACCCACGTGATCAAGCGCCGGTTTTGTAGCTATTAATTATTTATGAATAACATCGCAAATCGCTTAACACCTCCAGCGCTGCTGGTAATCGCTTTNACTGCTCAGTAAAAGCGTTTCCCGAGGGACTGAGCTATTTCAAGTACATTCCAGCATCAACACGATCTAGGCAGCGTTNTAAAAAAGCTATGGAAAATAGTTGAAAATGGCGACGGAGGGTCCCTCCGCAAAACTTANGCAGAAAGTGAATTCAGAGCAAAGGAGATTACATGTGGCCTAACCACAAAGCACTTGGAAAATGATGTTCCAAAAAACGAGACAAACAAATTCTAAATCCTTATTTTCACCGCAACGATTTCCACAGATTCCCGTCACATATAAGATCACCGGTGACTTAATGCTAAGTGCGATGAGCTTATCTGGTAAAGCGTTACTGACCAAGGTCGAAGTGAAAACAGCGACGGACGCTGCATTGACCTATTCTCGTCAAATGCTTTCGACCGACTCCAGACTGACTACAGGTTAGTGTGCTAAATTTTCCGGAGTGACTGCACGCCGGACCTGACCTCGTTTCTTGGCAACGTGTTCGCAAACCGATAAAATATTTTCTGAATTCAGCAAACCACTGGCAGCATTATGTCGGTTTTTGTGTTCACAAGGGAAATCCAGCGCGAAAACAGCGTGACAATAAGTTGCTACAGCTATCAAACAGACCTGCGATAGCCTACCACACCCACTTGCGCCCTCGTGTCCACTGAAAGTGTCGCACCCACTTATTGTTGACGGGCGCCCAAGCTACGTCTCGGGCGACCGAACACAGCTGGTTGCTCATCTGAGCAAGCAAAGTACAATCCTGGGCTGGGGCACGTTCGCTTTGCGTCTGACACGATCTTACTTTAGCATGACCCTGTCGAAATTTCAGAGGCTGCACGAGTTTGTTGCCTTCGTGAACTCGCATGGCCCACATACGACACGAAGATGTTGGCACAGTTGACGGAAGTGCATATGATTTTTTTTAGTGATCTTTTTTCAAAGTATAAACACGCTTTTGACGAAACAAGTGTGATTATGACACCCCACAACAGACCAGTGCACAACGTAAGTGACACAAAAACTGGATGCATCACCCTAAGTAAGCGCTGATGTAGCAATTGTACGGTGTACTCATGTACTGCGCACATTCATGCTTCAGTTGAACGGTCCGCAGTGAACATTCCCGGTTATCCGTTAATGTTGCAACGACACAACTGTATATACGAGGCAGGCGGTGTGATAACACGCGACCTCGAAATTAAAAGCTTGAAGCGAATCAAGCGGAATTTTTGAACAAAAAAAAATTGTTGGAAATCGCTGAATTCTGCTTAAAAATAAATAAACACTTCTTTTTTCAAGCAAAAAATTACAATTTTGTATTCGCTACTGTTCATCACAACCGAGCCAAAAACGAAACCAGGTGAAACATCAGGTGATTACTTTTCTTCATATCGGTATCATGTGACAACTAAAGGCAGGTCTCGGTCAAGATTCTTCTCGGGTGTTCTGGGGGACGTAGAGGGGTATGCTGGGGTAGAAACAGGGTAATGTAATGTAAGAGAAGCGCTTCCCAACCGATGTGCCGCTGAGCACCTCCAAGTATCCCAAAATTTTATGAACTGAGAACCACTTTGTTGAAACTATTGCACACTGGTGTACGGCTACTTTTCTACTAAGTTGCCTTATTGCATGCGACTAAGTTTCCATTAGTCGCGCTTCAGTCAATAGCTCTGGCGTGCCGCGTGAAGAAAATTGGGTTGCCAACTGCTGAGTCTGCCCAAGGCCTTCTGTTTTCTAGGAGGCCTTGGTCTGCCGCGGCCCGTGTGGTTTTCCGGAAAACCGCTACTGCATCACAGCTGACGTTGGAAACGAAGCTGTGAACTCAAAACTGCACCAGAGCGCCGACCGCCAATTAGCTTCGACGAGTGACAGAGAGAAGTTATAAATAATAACAGGATGCCAACAACCAGACATGCCAGAGATCTTTTTCCTTGTCTGGAGGCAACGAACAATGCAGTCTTGACAGTTTTTTTGCGGGCAATTTACGCTTTTGACCTAACAAAACAACCGTTCAAAAAATATTCTTTCAAGACTACGAAAGGCAATAGAAACCAATGCCTTCCGCGGCAGGATCTGTCAACACAACGAAAATATCAAATCGCTTTTGGTGAAACGAAGAAACGCGCTACTGGATTCATTTACTCTTCTTCTGGCTCGCGATGTGCGCCACATGATCAGGTGATTTTGACCTGAACGAAAGAAAGTCAATACTGCTCCTGGAAAATGACAAGTAATAAAATCTGGTCTGGAAAACAATCGTGCCGCGTTTGCATGACCTGGGAAAATCCTTATCGGACACCTCCAGACGAAAAGGAACGAAAGGCCCCATCGCAAAAGCGATATCCTTCGCGCGTCCGCCACGCGAAATTTTCACAACGCCCCAAGCAGCCTACCGTCTAGTAACTTTGAAATGGGAAAGTAGGTTGAAACATGTCTATAGTCCCCAGATATTGTCTGATATTTGCCCGTTTCGACCTGCCGAAATAAACATTGTTCAGCCCATACACGAACAGGAAACATGGAAAGCAACCGTATGTATCAGTGAACCAGCACCCCCGTACTTTCGTCCTGAAAAGCTATGGGTTTGTTTCTTATNAAATTATGAGTGCTCATATTCAAGTAACTACTCTCCACAAGGGGATAAGCAAGGAATCAATCAGCAATGTTTTTNATAGGGAATCGCGATCACGTAATACTACGTATCCTCAGTCATAAAAGCCTCAAGCAATACTTGGAGAATTAACATGTGAAAAGGGCGACCGTCGTCGCATTTCGGCAAAACAAAGCATGCGAGGTGAGCCGTCAACCGCTGAAACGACCGGAACGGATTTCAAGGAACGCAACTCGATGTGCTGGATGGGCGTGGCCCGCTCATGCGTAACAGAGCGAAGAAGATCACGATAAGTTGCTAACTGATCCACTTCGCGCGACACTGTTCTGATGCTTTGATTGGCTTACTGCTTGACTGACAAGTGTCCGCACGACGCAACAATGATCGGTTTATGGACGTAACAGACGGTATTTGGACGTGACAGACAGGACACGGAGCGCAAAACCAGGCAAACTCTGCCGGCAGACCGGAAACAATGCAGAGTACAGCCTCCTCAAAAATACTTCATCACTCCGCTGCATAAGGCCACAAGGCACCGCGCAGTGCACTTCCTCCTTCCCATGCATCCAGGCCAACCGTTGTGCTGTGTGAACCACGCCTAATGGTACGCTGGTGTGGATTCTAGCTTCTTTCCATTGTCACAATCAAAAGCCGAACACAAACCAACTTTTACGCATAATTCCGCGATCTATGCAACACGCCGCAATGAAAGGTGCGCGGGGATCGCAAAGATGATTGCTGACAGGGACATTACATCTGGTTGCAAGAAAAGTAGCTCGAAAAATGCAAACGCGACCGAATGACCAGGTGTTTGTTGGGTGCGTATGAAATGATGCCAAACGAATGACGGAATCAGTTGTGAAAGCTTCTAGAAATACTTGCTGGATATTCTGGACTTTGCTGTTTAAATTAGATTTCACAAAAACTCGCATTGAAAATTTACACGCTGGGTTTTTTACCAACTGTGATGAAAATCAAACTTGCACATCCAAATGGGTTTCAATGTGGGTCTAAAACAAGTTGTATTATTAGAGCAGCTTTTTTGTCAAACACAGTGGGTTTGTGATTGTTGATAAAACCTGTTAACATTCTTCACAATTTGCAGTGAAGAATCTCAACTTCATTTTCATCGACACCCGTTCATCGAAAACAGCCAAAGTCAAATGGTTACAGTAAAAAAATTCTGACATATGCTATGTTGGTGACAATGGATAATAGGCAGCCAGCATTATCATACTTGTATGTTTTCAAAATTGCGATAAAACAACTACATTCTCAATCACCTTCAAGACATAATGCACCTCTAATAGATCAGAATAAACAACAAACTAATGATAAACATAGTGAAATGTACAAAATAGTGAGATCATAAATAAAGTTTGTAAGCACTGCTATTTGAAACAATGGATATTTTTCCATACATTATTTCTAACTATTTAGCACGTTTCAAAAATGTACTAAAATCTTCTACACTGTGATGGCAGCAAGCATTTTGTCTTAGTAGCAACTGAAGCAAAATTATATCCATTTGTTTTGTAAGTGATCTGAATCATAATCACAAATTTCTTTGACTCCCATATACCATCAATAATTTTATCTATGCCCTGAATGACTGCAAAAGTATCTTGGACGTTTTAAGCATAGTCCAGCCTGTCACCAACTCCCCAACAAATATACAATTTACATATTCCCTTAAGTTTTACACACCAACAACGGATAATAATGCTCAGGTATCCATGTAAACAATAACAAAAAACTTGATTCAGAAATTCTACCCATCCTACAGGCAACCACTCCCAAGCTTCACGTCAACTTTTAAGGATGGTCCATACAAGATGAGCCTATGGCAAAGAACTGACTGCTTAAGGGTTCACACTGCACAGCTTGATGACAACCTGGATCTGTTTTTTCACTGAGACATTTCGGCAAATTTTTTTTTGAGACATTTTGGTCACTGAGACATTTCGGTCATTTGTCTCAGTTTTATTAAAACGTGCCATAACAGTGTTTATTAGCCTTTAATTTCAGACATTCTGGCCAAAATGACTTTGGTCATATCAAAAACATTTCGGTCTGTGACCAGAAAATGAATTTTTTTTTGGTCATTTCAAAACCATTTCGGTCTGTGACTAGAAAATGACTTTAAAAAACAGACTTGGATAGTTAGCAACTCATCACCAACTTATCAGTCACCTCACAGTACTCTCAGCAATGCCCATGCTTAAAAGAAAATCAATTTGTTACCAATGAACTTTCGACAAAATCTGTAAAACATCACCTGAACCAAGACAACCTTGCAGAAATCAACAGTAATAGCAGAAAAATGAAATTAAGTAATGGAACAACACAAAAATTAGCTCAGAAAAAAAACCTTAACAACATGACACAAATAATACAAGAACTTTCACTCAAATCAGAAACCAAAACGTTCCATGAACTTTATAAAAGAGCAAGCACTGGGAGTGGGATTCTGAAATTTTATTACATCACTTGCATTTTCAAAAAATATGAGTACAAGCTTCATTGATCATCAAATTTATAATGCAATAATCATTAATATTTTATTCACTACAAGCAATAGTGTCTGTAAATTACAATGGCAATCACTGAATACTAACCAAATATTTACAAAAATAAAAACAGACCATGGATTTAATATATAGCTCACACATATCTTTAAAGGTATTTGGATGACTCTATTTAATGACCGATGCTTGGCCCTGCACTAAATACCAAAACACTATTAAAGTAGCACTAGCTACACAATATTTTAACATCTTCAGCAGACTCAAACATTCCAACAATTGCAAATGCTGTAGTGTCACATGTAAATTAATATTGCTGAGACATTTATCAAACATATATGACTTAAAAAGTAGACCTATTCCAACAAAGCAAAAGCCACCCATATCTTAAACATATTGGTTACATACAAGATGCAGATTGTCCTTAAACTACAAATTTGAAATGTTAAAGCAAAGCATATAAGTTCTCATTGTTTGACCATATCCAACATGTTTAACATTTCAAATGACATCATCAATCTTGCACATACTTCTTTAACATGATGGTAATCTGTTGTAGCCAGTTCATGACAACTATGAATTTATCTCCTGATCAACTTTACCTTACACACTTTTAAAACTGTTTCAAATGTACTTACTGGTTTTGGCATGGTGTTCGTGTTTCTGCTGATTCAATCTCCCAGAAAGATAAACAGAAAACAAGATTATGAACCTATCTTAACAAATTGCTATCTGAAAAACAAGCTATGTACTTAAAGCCCACTTGAGTAAATCTACCTATCTGAAAAGGCAACATTTTCTCTTAGGTTTTTTGTAAGTTAAAGAGTGTAGTGCAAGGCATATTACATTTAGCATCTTTTCCGACATACAGACAGGTTTGGAAATAAATGCAACACAATGGGTGACATCTATTTGCTCATGCATAGCTCAAGGAAGTAAGTTAATAGGAAGCAACACCTACACATGCTGTCCAATGAGTCATTGGTGGTGTTTGTCATCCTTTTGTTTGTAGCTTCGTTTACTGAGTTTCTAACGTTTTTGAAACATAAACACAGAAACAAAAATGCAAAACAAGGCTGCTAACTTGAAATGCAAGTGTGAACTTGCAGTTTTGCTCCATCATTACATATTGTTTGAATTTACATGTATATATTATAGAATGTTGTGCTGGTGGTATAAATTTCATCTTGTTGCATGTGTGTACACATACATTTTAGTGTACCTACCATTGGTGTACACACCAATTTTGATCAATGGAAAAAAATTTTACTTTAAAAATAAATTGTAACACACATGTATACTGACCCACACAACTGTCATAGCAAATAATACATGAGCAACCTCTTACTGCCACTGCAAACTCTAAAAAGCAACCAAGTGTAGTAATTACTTGTAATAAACAAGACATTCACAAAAAAGAATAGTATAAACTCACCACACCCTGTGCAAAATCACAGCAAAACTTTACCATACTGCTCAAAATAACCCATTTTTTTAAATTTAATGCTACATTAATATTGTAGCAATACGCATTGTTTCAGACAATTCAATGTACAGACTAAATTGAAGCTCAAGTCACATGCTCTCTGACATGAAGTAACTTACTACTTTAAAAATTAATGAGTCAGTACAACTTACTCTGCCAGTGCCACTTCATTTGAAATGCATGAAGACCAGTGTAATTTTAATTGTGCAGTTCATTCTGATAAAAAAAAAACTTTGGGAATGAAGAACCAATACTATAGAAACTCATTCCACCCTGTAGTGAATTTAGGAATTTGACAATCAACATAATACAACAAATTTTGAAAAAAGCTCAGAATGTTAACATTCACCACATATTTATGAAGGCACTTACAAAATAGCAAGGGAGCTATTCACAAGCTGGAATACAACTGAAAAATTACACATTAACACATTTTAGGTTATCACAATTCACATTCAGACAGACACTAGATACCATGAAAATAATGTCAAACACAACTCTACTTTTGACCAGAAAGCCCAAAAAAACAAGTGACAATTTCAGATCACAATTGATGGTTGGACAAAACTGTTAATTCACAGAAAGTTAATAAGGAAACCTTCAGTGAAAATTAAAGAACAGTTATATAAAAAAAAATATATCATACAAAAGAATTTGTTACAGAATACAGTAAGTATTTGGCATATGAAAGGATTTACTACAAATACAGTAATTGCTGGTTTGAATTAACTCAGTAATAACCAAAAAAATGATGACTTGCAAAATAACAAAAACACAAACATACCTATCTATTTAAGGCTTGTAAGTATATCTTGATCTTGATCACAAAAAGAGCCTGCTAAAAGTATTGTGAAAACAGGACGTGTTGTGTAAAAATGCTGACAGGCATTGCAACTGTAGGTTTGGCTACAATTTGGAGACACTACAGTGGTGAAAGGTTAGAGACTTAAAATTCAATCAATAAAACCTTGAACAGTTGTTGTGAATGAAGTAGTTCAGCACATAGATTATTATGCTTTCTTATGTTTCATACTTTGTTAGCAGTGCATGTGAGGAGATCATCAAACCCTGGTTCCAGAAGAATACAAATTACGTGATCAGTACTTTAAAAAGGGATCAAATGTAAAGGATTTGGATCAAAGGAGTGGATAGGTCACTGTTCAAACAATAAAAACTGCCTGGATGTACTGGTGGATCCTAGCAAGCGATGGTATGACAGAACTTACACTTCTTAAAATCAAAATAGCTAACAGTTTTCATAAATAGCAACATACAAAACTTCATTTTTTATCATAGAGCTTTGTTTTGACACAATGCTGTACTCTAACTTGGGTAACAAAAATTCTGATGCGGGCCACATCAAATGTTCATGCAGGCCACATTTGACACATGGGCCATAGGTTCCCCACTGCTGACTTAAGTTGTCAGTGATAAAGACTAAATGGGCATCTTACTATATGACCCAGCACTGCTTATAATATAGTTAACTTGTTAAGCATGACACAAAAGCAGCATATACATTTTCATCTGATTTTATAATATATCATTATCATTTATGCAAGCTTTGTTTGCTGTGCAGTAGACAAAAGTTTTGTTATTTATTGTTGTTTGAAGTGTTATATTGCAGATATGTAAGATAGACAAAAGCACTTTCAGAATTTCCTACAAGCAGTTGAAGCTGACAAAAAGTATAGACCAGACGTACAAAAATGAAAGTGTGGATGGTGTCATCATCCACATTTTTCACATTTTGTAGTTAACACTGCATGCTATTACATTCATTTTTATGTAATAAAATGTGGTAAAATGACCAGGACAGAACAACTGTGCACATCAAGCTAAATGCAAATACAGGGTGTTTCACAATTGTTGAAACAAAGCGGCAGCTTCTAAAATCTGTCGATGACCTTATTCATTTTTCTCTTTCCAGATTGTCATAGGGAAATAGTTAACCTTTCTATATATTAAACAAAAAATAGTCTAATGATGCCTTGGTCGATGGAGCAGAAGATCTTTTGTGTAAAGACATATTACGAAACGAAGTCTTTCCAGATTGTTCAAGCAAG
>JGI24158J21664_10011689_pt1 | contig 11669 bp, 9 predicted proteins | sample Ectturendosymbi3_FD_21664 | JGI IMG/M metagenome (IMG submission 21664)
CCATAATTGTGAACCTGGCTCGGCTCTTGTTCAGTGTATCATGTCGACAAATAAACTGTCATTGCAAGAATAAAATCAATTAATCGGAATTAAACTGCTCACTTCAGGTTTTCCAAATTTTTTGTTCTTATCTCGATTTGCAGGGGTGGGCAAATGCCCATTTTGTCCCCCCCCATTGCGGACGCCCATGACGAAACAGACCCTAGGATGCACTCCTAAATCGTGATGATTTGCCAACAAATCATTATGCTATCTGTTTGCCAACAAATTCTACCTGCATGCTATGTCAATTCAGGAATGATGCATTGTGGGGGGTTACCTTCAACTTTAAGTTTTTCGCTTGTTTTTACAAATATCCTCAGTGCACTCAAAGCATCTGTTACAATGGGAATGAAGTCCCGGAAATCAGAGCCATCAGGAAGTTGTAGTAAGTGGCCAATGGCTGCAACGCCACCAATGTCTGCTAGCCATAAGACCAAGCCTGGAAGGCGTACAAGACAGTGAAGACCATTCGCAATGTTCATCTAAATGAAATTAAATAGCAACGGTAATGCAACAGCTCATAAAAATAGTGGCATTTCTTCCGTGTGGCAATCCATAAGGCAAAACGAAAACTTCTAGCTTTAACTGTATTGTGAAACGTCTTCACTCCCACACGCAAGGCGCTAGACTTTAAACATGCATTGCAGTAACAAGGAATACACAAATAAAAAAGACGAGGATATTAATACGTGGCGGTAGCAAAGAGTTTATACGCCTGATGGTGCTAACACATTTGCTTTGACGAAACACAAGCTTATAAGACACACGAATGAATGACGCCATCATAATTATTTACATTGTAGGGCTGCGATTACTTCAAAGTACATCAATTTGTACAATGCATGAGGGAGTGGGAGGCTGCGAAGGACCAGGGGTCATTTAAGCTGCAGACCTCCCAGTCATATTTTAAATACAAAATGGATAAGAAAAATACAATTTTGCCACTTAATCATTTGTCTTGAAGTGTGAGTATAAACTGAACAATACATTACAAAAGATACAGACCTAACAGTTGCAACTGCAATTTATATACCAGTTGATCACAGTTAAAATGACAGCTATGTTACACAGACATCAAGTTTAAAATGAACGAAAGTGAACAGATTTGAAACTGACAAAATGTCTCACCAATGTTTGAACATGAAGTGGTGACTTCTTTTGTGACAGGTAAATTAACATGTGAGCACCACCAAGAGAAACAACAGAAGCAGGTGAATCACGACATAATGTTGATAAGCCTGTTACTGCTCTAAGTTGGAATGCCTGTATATGAAAAAAGTGAAAATGTATTCAAAAAAGGTGAGCAGTATTTCCTCATTTTTTCAAAGTATCCACCATGTCATAATAGAGGTGGTAGAAGTTTCTGTTAAAGGAGCACTGCCATGAACAAGGCAGGTCCTGAGGATTTTTCTCCCAACCTTGTGCTTGAAAGGGGTGCTGCACCACTTCACAGCCTTGGATAATTTCCTGGGCATTTAAACAACAATCAAACACATGCGAGACATCTTGACACAGAGCAATAATAGTCAAAAAATTATTTTTCAACAAAAGTCATCCAAAACATCAGTTAAAGTATCCACTGCTATTCAGCTGCAAAAAGACCTTCAAATGTTGGAATACTGTTTTCTTGCAATGACTGAAACAAAGGAAACTTCTTGGAACATCTTTTTAGCAGTGGAATAAACCCTGCTAGTAATCTTGTAACTTAACTAACTACATTATCTTAAGATTATTAATAACTTACAAGGGATAGGTGACATCCCCTTACGCAATAACTCAAAAAACTCTGATTTAAATCATAAAAAAAATGTTTTTTTAAATTAAAAAAAAAACATGATTATTATTAACCCTGGTATCTAGCACTCTAGGTCAAAAAATTTTTTTTCGAGTGCAGACCAAAAGACTTGAAGTTTTTTGAGCCTTTGAACAGCTCTCTACTGCTGTCGGCGCCAGAGTTACGCTTGTGCAAAGCCACATGCGATCCTTTTTTTTTGCATGAAATCCTCGAACATTACCGGACGCGAAAGATTTAACATCTAGGCTACCCATCAATGGGGTCGCATAGAAAATTACTTTATGAAATGGAGTCACACAACTTTTTTATGAAATGGATGGCCATGGCCAATGTGTGAGATTGGCTATATGGCAGTGAAACATGATGTTTACTGGTTAACAAGGTATCGATTCTGAGAACCGAGAAAGCTATGGTAAGAGCAATGCGTGGAGTGAAACTGATGGTCAAAAAGAAACTAATGAATTGATGAACATGTGTTGGGAGAAAGGGAAACTGCTGAAAATCTGGTAAAAGGGTAGGATGGTACAGACATGTTTTGAGAGATGAGGATGATGCTCTACGAAAGGTGATAAGATTTAAGGTGGAGGGGCAAAGAAAATGGGGACGGGACGACCACAAAAAACATGGAGGAAGCAAAAAGACATTGGAGGGATTGGGTGGCAGAAGGAAGTCACCATTAATCAATGAAGATGGAGAAATGCAGTAAAGCTGATCATGTCAGAAAAGAGTCAGAGCTGGATCATAACTGGACTACTACTACCAGGTAATCGCATTCTTTCCATTGAAGAAAAACATTTCCAAGGAATTTTTCGTATTGAATGCTGTGATTGCTAGCCTCAGAAATTGTCATTGCATTATCTCAACAAATAGCAGTTAGGCATTGCATTTCAAAAACAGCTTTTGCTACAAAGAGTTAGCGTGGTGTTTGCTGCACAGGAAGCCTTATCCTACTTTTTGTAATCACAGCGCACTATAAAAGCATCAGAAAAACTGCACTCAAACTTTCTTTTCTGAAGTGTTTTCACATTGTGCATTTTTAACACCTTCACGTCTGGCCGAAATCGGGAATTCTCTTGCCAAAACAACCGGATTGCATATGGCTTTGCGCAGGAATTTCTCCAGTCCGGTAAATGCTACAGACCTGGTCAAAGGCTCAAAAGACATGGCAAGTCTTCTAGTGTGCACTCGAAAAAAATTTTTGTTTGGGGGATGTGGATTTTTTGTGAGTGACGTCATAAGTGGAGGACTTTTAGGCCACCTTAGCCCACTTCACCTGGCCCTGGGCGCCAACCGTTACAAGGTAGTATTTCGCTGAAGTGACATCTTAAGTGGAAGACTTTTAGGCCACCTTAGCCCACTTAACCTGGCCCTGGGCGCCAACCGTTAGAAGGTAGTATTTTGCTGAAGTTTTGTATTGGAAACTAGGCTACAATCCAAGTCTTTTGATACTTTGGATGGCTTGCTAGGGTTTCAGGTTCAAAAGTTGTGATCTAAAGTAATAAAAATATTTGGTTAATTAAATAATTAGATAATAATTAATTTCTTTATTTTAGATCATAACTTTTGAACCAGAAACACTAGAAAGTTGATCAAAGGCTCAAAAAACTTGGACTCATGCCTAGTTTCCAATGAAAAATTCAACAAAATGCTTCGGCCTAGTGGTTGGGCCCTAGACCAGGTAACATAACCAAAATGCCCCAAAAACTACTTCACTTACGACATCACTCACAAAAAATCTGCAACCCCCAACCAAAAAATTTTTTTGGAGTGCTTACCAGAAGACTGGCCGATCTGTTTGAGCCCTTGAACGGATCTCTAGCGCAATCGGTGGAGGAGCTATGGCGTTGGTAAGGCAACCAAAAACTGCTGGTTTTATGCTGAAATCTAGGTACGATATATTCGTAGGCCAGCTCTCAAAGTGTTAGCAATCTCAAGACTCAATTCCAATAGAGTGTGGCTTCACAGATGAAGTTTTGCAGGGGATGATTGTCAGAATCCATTTTATAAGTATGTCTGCACTTAGATAAAATAGGTTTCTCATTGCTGTATGGTGATGTATGCTGACTGTTCCATAAGCTACATGCATTTACTGCATAACCTTTGCACAAGACATTTTTTGGTCACAGACTGATTTTTTTAATGACTGAAAAAAATTAAGTCAGTTCGGTCATAATGTCCAGAAATATAGTCTAGTGAATACTGTTACAATGAGTTTTAATACAAATTATGAGACAAATGACTGCAATGTCTCAGCAAAGAAAAACTTAGTGTACAACAGAAAATATATTCCATTTAGTTTGTCAAACACATTCTGCATTAACACGTTCCATTCCGGAGTACGAGATACTCGTACTTGCATGCCAACGCTTGCCTACCGGTGTACGAGTATACTCATACTTGCAATCCCATGCCAGCAGTTGCCTCCCGGAGCGCGAGCTCCTGCTTGCACAGTGGGGTGCCAGAGACTGCCTCCAGCGAACGCGAACTCGCGTTTGGCAGAGCAGGATACCAGAGGTTGCTCAAAATCTCAAATCACAAACATAACTTTCATCATTGGTATTCATAGCCGAAGTGGCCAATAAAAGTAACATTGGCCAAAAATGTAAATGAAAAACAAAACCTTTCACCGTTGGTAACCTTGACTAAAAATGACCAAGACCAAGCAAAACTTTCACCATTGGTATCCTTGGCCAAACATGACCAAGAAAAAGCAAAGCTTTCACCGTTGGTATCCTTGGCCAAAAATGACCAAGAAAAAAACAAAACTTTAACCATTGGTATCCTTGGCCGAAAAGGCTAAAAAATCAAAAACTTTCACCATTGGTAACCTTGGCCAGAAATGACCAAGACCAATCAAAACTTTCACCATTGGCATCCTTGGCCAAAAATGACAAAGAAAAAACAAAGCTTTCACCGTTGGTAACCTTGGCCAAAAATGACCAAGAAAAACGAAAACTTCACTGTTTGTATCCTTTGCCAAAAATGACAAAGAAAAACAAAAACTTTCATCATTGGTATCCTTGGCCGAAAAGCCTAAAAAAACAAAAACTTTCACCTTTGGTGACCTTGGCCAAAAATAACAAAGATTATTTTTTTGAAAACGAGTGAAATTCGTGTGGGGTCAGTGATCGTGTGACATACCAACAACGTTAGCATTCCAGGGGAACTTTTCAAGCAATGAACATTGCACAAATGTTTTTACTTGCTTTAACTTGTTGCTTGTGTGCGTAAGAAATTTGGCGATGGAAAAAACATCTCGCGAAGAGGCAAATTATTGGTATTTTTACTCTCGCAAGAAACCCTTTAGGGACTGCAGAAGCCGATATATTGACATTACGACACAATTTTTGTGATAACTCGCAAACCGCTAAAGTTACGTTCACCAGGAAGGTATTGTAATAAAAGTTTTTTCACCGCGAATATTTTGAGGTGTTGTCAATAGCTTTGCGGCGTCATTGGCGAACTCAAACATGGGAACAACTGAAACAACAAGGTAATCAAACCAAAAGCATTGGGTATGTTCAAAAACCTGTAGAAAAATCCACAACATGTTAGAAAAATTCATTCAGCACAGAAAATGTCGGCCAGGACCCAAAGTTTGTAAAAATATTTATATAAGAATTGTGCAAATTTTTTGAAAAGTATGAAAGTGAATCTGTCGATTTTATAGGAGAGTTTTGGTCATTTTTCACATGTAAAATATCATACCTCTGGGTACCAAACACAAGTCTGAAAGTTGCAGAACATTTTTACATCTGCGTCCTACAACACCCTACCAAATTTGAAGCAGAAGTAATGAGAATAAAAAAAAGTTATGCCAATGATCCAAAAAATTTCTGACAATCTGACAAGTGTCCGAAAATTGAAGAAAAGTGACAAAAAGTGCAATGAAGCATTTTCAAAGTTTTGACTTTTTGTTATTAGTTGTATTTTTGCAATGTTCCAATGCTGCACCCGGAAATCCAGTATCGGCAGCAATTTTGGCATAAAACCTAAAAAAATCGCTTTTTTTCAAATTGCCTTTTTTGCCGCAAGGTTGTTTTTCCCCAACCCTAAAACAATGGCAAGTGACTTGGTATAGTCCTTGAAAGCACTCGAGGCCAGGTATCGTCCTTGCAAAAAAGCTAAAACGGCGGCAATAAATTTTTTTGAAAATCATGAAGAACTTTCCCAAAAAGGCAAGAAACAAAGCAAAAAAGTGGATTTTCTCAGAAATATCAAGTGCAAACATAACTTGCTGTTAGACCTATCTGAAAGATTTCACGAGAACCTTTTGTGCAATGTTTTACCTGTCAACATACCTTCAGTGGTTTGCGAGTTATTGCTGAAAAACTGACGAGCAAGACGATAAATTGGATTTTGCGGTCACTAAAGGGCCATTCCGTGTCAATTCTCGAGAAGTGGTCAAGGCACCCACTCCAATTTTCCTGAAATTTTACTCAAATTGTCATTACCCCACATGATGAACATCCACAAAATTCAAATGAAATCTGTCAAGAAATGGCATGATTATAAAGCTTTTTAGTAGGGGGGCGTAGCCAGGGGGGCATAAATACTTCATATTTGGCCATGTTCAAAGCCTTATTGCTGCCAAACTCGATCAGTGAACAACCCTAATATTTCAGGGATGCTGATAACATTGCCAAATATTGAAAAAATAACATTATCTATAATGTGACTTTCAAAGGTCAAAGGTCATTTCTCACCAACGTTGACTGTTTCTAGCTCTTGCTACAAATTTTCGAAAATTTTCAAACCTCGCCACGGTTTTCTTTATTGATAGTTTTCGCTCATATTTGGAAGAATTGTTTTCTGATAAAATTATCTTTGACCTTAGAAAATTTTATTGCAAAATATCAAACAGTTTGTGAGATCAAAAGGTTTACCATGACTAGGGAACCAAGGCGACAAAGGTACCCCACTTTTTTAGTTTTTTCATTTCGTGCCAAGTTTGACCCAAGATACAAACTGTGTCACAAAAGGAAACTGTGGCAATGTTTGAAAATTTTCGAAAATTTGTAGCAAGAGCTAGAAACAGTCAACTTTGGGGAGAAATGTCCTTTGAAAGTCACAATATAGATAATGTTATTTTTTCAATATTTGGCAAAGTTACTAGAATTCCTGAAATATTGGGGTTGTTCACTAATGTAGTTCGGCAGTAATAAGGCTTTAAACATGGCCAGATATGAATAATTTATGTCCTCCCAGCTACGTCCCCCCAACTAAAAAGCTTTATAATCATGCCATTTCTTGACATATTTCTTTCAAATTTTGCAGATGTTCATCATGTGGGTAATGAAAATTTGAGGAAAAATGGAAAGGGTGCCTTGACCACTTCCCGAGAATTGACACGGAATGGCCCTAAAATAGTTTTAAAACTTTTTAAGCTATGAACGTTGAACCAGTGTCTTTGTTTTTTCAACTTTGTGCTTATTTGCGCATGAAATTTGGCAACGTTGAAGCGATTGATGGGCTACAAATTCGAAAGAAAAAATATATCGAAAAAAGGCACCTCCATCAAGAACATTGGCAGGTTTGAATTCTGAAAGGAACAAAAAGCGCAGTGAATACAGCATAAACCAAGGTTTCGATGGGTTGGAAACTTTCCAAGAACAATACACCAATTTTGTTAGATTTTCAACTTGTTGATNTTTTGCACTTGAAATCTGGCAAAATTGATGTGGTTAGTAGGCAACAAATCGAAAGAAGCTCACGAAAACGTAACTCAACTCCACTGAGACCATTGTTAGGTTTGTTTTTTGCATGTATCATGAATCGGAATGAATGCAGCGTAATTGGAAAGAACGATATATGTAAAACTTTTATGAATATTTGAAGAACTGTGGATTGCATGAGGAATGGGTGTAGGCAAATCGGCAAGCCAACGTTTGATCTGCGACAAGCGCTAGACCGACTCTTGCGCTCTCACACGCCTCAGACGACAGTGGTGCGAATTTTTGCCCTTTGGCAACTTTTCAAAGGTGTCCTGTGAAGGTGCGAAACTTCTGAGGACAATTGCCAAAAAACATACCGGTAGGGAACGTTTGGGAATTTGGCAAACCAATTCTCAAACCCGGAATGGAACGTGTTAAACTATCACCCNTTGGCAAAAGTTGTGAAAAGGTTAAAAAATTGCCAACACACAAACGCACATTTTCATTATTACACAAGATATAATGGATCTACAATGGCAGAACCAACCAACTCAATAAAATCTGGAATTTCTCTTAACTATTGTTGCTAAGGACAACGACAATGTTTTAGCCAATTCGACAATGACCTTCAAGGCCAATGACAGGTAGAGTCAATGACATTTTTACCCTGAAGATTCACCGACTAGTTGGCTGAAACATTGGCAACAGGTTTAATAACAACAGTTTAGCAACACTTCCTAATTGCAAGAATGTTTACATACATGCATCTGCAATGCAAGTGTAACAGGTACAGATATTTGACAATTGTCACAGATCACAAAAAGCAGTCAAGGGTCTGATTAGTTTGACATTCCAGGACTGCATAATTAAGTTGCACATTCCATAAAACTAAGACAATGCGCTACCAGCACAACTCACAGGATCACTGGAGTAGGACATTGTGACACATGTGGCAACAGGCAAACATGCACTGCACACTCTTTCTGGATTGTCAAGACCATACTGGGGCAATGGAACCTTCTCTGTGCAACATTTGTTGCATAAAACCTTACCACAGCATCTGAAAAAAGGAAATATTATGTCACAGTAATTTGTCAAACACCTTTACAAACCATTTGCTAAACTACTGTACTTCATAAACTGCTCTTACACACGTCTGTTACATTTGTTCATCAACCAAGTTAATATAGAATGTAATTAAATGGGATTGGTGCAATGATGAGACGAAATACTAGGCACACTAATGTAGATGAAATATTTATGTTTTGGAAAAATGTTTCCAAAACAACAGAAATGCCTCATCTGGCTGCTTACTAGGTTAAAATAATGTTATCAATTCATCTATGCTTAAAACTAGAAATAAACAGAGTTACTGTTTGCAAAAATCAAACTATACAAGCTGTTGTCAAGGGTGATAGTAGATACTAATTAACCTAACTGCAGAATAGTATATTCTTTTGATGAGACTATTATACTTCAAGAATTTATTAGCCTAGTGCTGAAAATGTAAACATGGATTGTCATATTTTTACACTGTATGCAATATAACAGCAAAACAACTCACAGATACTGCACTGCAAAAAAGCATTTTTACATCCGACTAGCGGTTACCTCATTTGCATTCAATGCAACTGATTTTAAACATTAAAACTGATATCTCATGGTTAGCATTTTTCAGTCCAAATAATTTTCATAAAAATCAATAAACTATTCAAAATTGACAATTCTTATCAGTGGAAAATACAGTATTAAAGTAAATACAATCACCTAAAAAATTGAATTAAACCTTGACATAATGGCAGCATGGATCATTTGAAATGACAGTAATGACATCACAAAAACATCAAATACCAACAAAATATTGTCTACCAGCTACTGAATTCTAATTTATGTCGCTAAGTATTGTACAAAGTTTCCAAAAGGATTATGAGACCTTAAGACGTTTTTTACCAATAGTTTGCCCAGTGAAAAAAGCACCAGTTACCAGGTAGTCAGCCAAAAAAGTGACTCATTCACATAATCTGCCGTTCTCTCTTAACAGTCTATGTATATAAATCTATCTACTTACAAGAAAAAATGGTTATGCCTGGCACCCAGGTCAAAACTTTGGTCCACAAACCTTTACCTGCATGGCACTGTAATTTTATGACTTTACAGTGTTAAGACATGTTCTTGTACTTCAAAAGACATTCTACAACAGATAAAACTGAATGGGGATAAATAATTCTAAAGATTAAGAAATCAGGTACATCAAAGGTACCACCATTTTGTTCTCGCTCGTTTCTCTCACCCCTAGAAACAATTCTGACAATTTTCTATAAAGCAACTGGTCACCATACTATCATTCACAGCACATACTTGCTTATTCTTATTTGCCCCACCACAGGAAAGTTGTTCCCAGCAAATTAACAGTATTACATCACATTATTTCTTGGTCACAGACATCTTCCACAACATGTTTTCTACTCACATCAAATATTACCCAAGTTAACTTTGGGAGTACAAAACTATTTGGAAGAACACTTTGGTACCAGCTGACGTATATATATATGTGAAAAACCCGCCACAGTTACTGGGTGACATATATATTTGAAAATCTTCATTTTCTGACCCAGGGCGCCAAACCAACAAGCCATTTTTTGGCTCAAGGGTTTTTTAGAAACTAGGCTATCATCCAAGTCTTTAAGGCCCTTGATTGGCTTTCTAGCTTATCTGGAACCAAAATAATGGCTAAAAAATCCTAAATTGGATAGAAAATAAAATCTCACCGAAGGTATAACCTTTGTCATTTTGACTAAAGGCCATAACTCGCCAGCTGATTGAGCTAGAGAGCTGTTCAAACCCTAGTAGGTAGGGACTGTAGGTTCAAGGACTGCTTGGACTTTTTCTTTGTTTGTTTATTATATTCACCACTGGAAAAATGCCCATTTTATCAGTCAAGCATATCATTAATGCCCCTAACGTCACAAGCACTCGTCCAGGCCTTTGACCCGTTCAGCTGAAGCCCTTTCCCCCCTTGCCAGGTTCCCTCATGTCCCCAGTTTGCCCTTCTATTCCTGTCCTCCTAGGGCCTCTCATGCTCAAAAGCCATAAGCTAGAGTTTGTATTTCGTCAGGTTGAATTATTCTCATGTCGTCATTGGCAGAGAGAGCTATTTCAGGCATTCATAATTCAACAGCAGGTGCGCACGTCATGTATGACTGCATTTGTGAAGCACACAACTGCTGTTGTGCTTTGACTTGTGGTTGTGACACGCCATCGATCACGCATAAAATAATTTTTAAGGGCACACCTTGTTTCAGCTTTGGCTTGCTTCACGTTTGACTCACTTGTTTGTGAACCTGAATAGAATTTTTTTTGTGCTGCTTTGTGACATGGTAGAAACTTCTAAAGCAAGGAATGTTTTGCCACGCAAACAGTTCTAGACGTTCAGCCACAGAGTGTGCTTGAAATAGATGGCGGTTACAGGTAATGAAAGTGATGATTTAAGTTTTTCAGAATCAACTGATTTTGGGGATAATGACAAAACGTCTGACTCAAGCAGCGTCTTGCAAAGCTCGCCGGAGCCACTACACCTTGGCAGCCCAGGAACTGATGAAAATTTATCAAATGCTATTAATGAACAAACGAAAGTATCATCAACCCTAGCAGAAAGTTTTTTTGATCTAACGTCTGGCTCAAGCAGTGTGCTTCAAAGCTCGTCAGAACTACAGCAGGCGAGCAGCCCAGGAACTGATCAAATCTTTCAAATGCTATCAAATGAACAAATGAATTTTACTTCTACCCCCAGCAGAAAACGAGGTGCCTCTTCAGCAACACAGGATAATGATAACCGCAAGAAAGCATGTTTGCAATGGTTAAGATATTTCAATGAAATGATTGTGTATACCAAGAGAATTGAGAGCCAAGACGTTTTCAATCTTGTAAAACCTCAAAGATCAGGAATTGCTTTTTCTGATCTAGTCAAGAAAGCACCAAAGCAGAATTTACAACTAACAGGAAGAGACCTGCATGTGTATTTAATGAACCATCTCGTTAATAATGATGAGCGAGTTGATTCACTTCAAATTTTAAAAGTATTTGCAACTCTTGAAGAAGCAAAGGTTTTTCTTCTCAGAGCTGACACAGCTTTGCGCTTGGCTAATAAACATCTTCTTGCTGTTTCCATTGAAGCAGGC
>JGI24158J21664_10011690_pt1 | contig 11669 bp, 7 predicted proteins | sample Ectturendosymbi3_FD_21664 | JGI IMG/M metagenome (IMG submission 21664)
TAGCTAATTAGATAATTAATTTGTTTATTTTAGATCATAACTTTTGAACCAGAAACGCTAGAAAGTCGATCAAAGGCTCAAAAGACTAGGACTCGAGCCTATTTTTCTTGGCAGACCAAAAATTGCTGTTTTTTAGGCCGAAATCGAAGTACGAACATATCATACGCTGGCTCTCAAAGTGTTAAGTTATTAACCCATCATGTTGAAATTGCAGAAAATGAGATTTCTGGTTATGGAACAAAAATTTATGGAGCTGTTGGATGAACGCAAGCTTCTTGAGGCATTAACTTGCTTAAGAACAGAAATTACTCCTTTGAAAATTTTCACAAATCGGGTTCACCAACTCTCAGGGTAAGTGTGTCATTCCTTATTTTTTTTAATTGACAATGAAAAATGGAACTGTTGCTGAATATAAGTCTTGTTATTGATATGTATCTTTTTTCAGTTTGTCAAGCTCTTTTCAGTGATATAACTTTAAAAAACTTAGCATCGAAACCATGTGGATGTGAATATATTGTGTTGAGCATTTTGTCAACTTTTCTAGATGACACGAGCATGACTGCCTTGCTAGACCAAGAGTTAGTTACAATCATGATTATGGCCCTTTTCTTGATAGATGAATGACATGCAAGATTGAGCCAGCTGTGAAATTTTTGCTGCATGTTTTTATACTCGGGAATCATTGCATACAATTATTATAGCTAAATGCAAGAAGGTTGACATAAAATTCCATATTTGCACTGCACATAATATAACTTTGTTTTTGCACGTCAGAAACATTAGTGTTATGTATTAGATTAGCTATGTCCAACCTGCAGCCCAGGCAAAGGTTTTGTCTGGTCCAATTTAGGTTTTGGCTGTAGTAGAAGTATCCTACATGCTGACAACCTGTCCTTGTTTTAAGAATCTTGAATTAGACATTTTGATGCAGGTGGTCTTCAGTACCTCTTTATCACGTCTGTTACCATTGCAGTTAGGATTCGAACGCTTTCAGTGCATTAGGTAAAACTAAATTTTGTTTGCTAAAATCAAATAAATCATTCAATGTGCGGCCCTCATTAATATGCCATTCAATGTGTGGCCCTGGTTATAGTGACATGATTTTTTGCTCAGTAAATCATTTGGGTTGGACATAGCTGTATTAGATGGTTATATGTATCTTTGTGTATCTGAATTAGAACTGAGAAGCAATAATAAAACAAGCTCTAGCTTTGTACCAAGCTTGTGAGGAATCTGCCTGCTTGGATCCACTTTCATCCATGTGCAGTGATTCAAACTAGTACATATCTGTCTTTGAACAGTTGCAAGATGCAGTAGAGATGTACGTAAGTGGATACATTGCAGTATATTTCACAGGGAAACTATTTTCATGTATTTAGCACATATCCAGTCCTGCAAGCAGTAAGAAAACATACTAGCAGAAATATTAGCAAAAAGAAACTAGTTTTGTGTATTTAACACATCTTCAGTCCTGCAAGCAGCAAGAAAACTCACAAGATGGCGTAAGATTAATGTGAACTGTTTTTTAAGCATCTTTTGAATATGAAACAAAAATTGCTATAAGTCCACAATTCAATATGGCTTCTTTAGTGGATTTTTTGTGAATGGTTCCTGTTGGAAATTGAAAATTTACCAATGCTGGTTTCTTGACTAAGCAATCAAACTCATAAAATATTGATGTGAAAAAATGTAGTAGCCATTTATGTGTCCAAACATTTTATGAATATGAATGCATATGTTCCAGTAATGTTTTACATTCAAACGTTTCGCCCACCTATTCAAGTGGGCTTCCTCAGGACAATGTTCTATAATAAAAATCGCCACAAGAACTAACCGCCAGAAGAACTATTTGATAATAAAAATCGCCAGAAGGACTAAGAAGAACTTTACTTATCTGCTTGATTTGAAACCTGGTGGCAAACGCTACGAAATAACAACATGAGTAGCAAAAAGAACAGCACTTACCTCAAGTTTTCGTGATGCGCGTNCATACCCAAAAATTCCTGTTATAGGGAAATGCTGGGAACACGATCACATGCTAGAATTTGNGGAAAAGTTTTGTTCTTCCATGATCAGAAAGAAAACTTTTCTGTGTGTGAAAATATAACAAGTTTTTAAGAAGTGTTGGTTTTTATGACAGAGGTTGCATTTTAAATTTTGAATTGCCAAACTTTTGTGATCTGCGCTACCTGGTCCCTTTCATGGCTGTGTTTGTTCGCTGCACTTTTTCTAGGTTTTTGATGTTCAACAACTCACAGGAGTTAAGGAAGGCTGCTAATTGGGAAGGAAGAGGTCCCAAGTCACGAGCCAGGCTGCTAGAAAAATTGCAAGGTGGGTTATAATTCGCGTTTTCGCCCTATTGTTTCAGAGTCAGTCAATAATTACAGATTTTCGGTGGAAATAAGTTACTTCAAAATCTCACTGAAACAAACAATATTAAAAAAAATTTTTTTTTTAATTTTCCTTTTTTGCGTCAACTCAATAAATCGACTATTGGTTCAAGATGCAAGAGTCTGCACACGCATATAAATGTATATGCATCACAAATATGGCGATACCTTCTTTTGAACCAGTGAAAATACCACTACTATTGCTAAGTTAAATTTCGGTCTCCGTGAATCATGTCAATAAGAATTAGACCAATCCAACATAGTTAGTGCGCAACCGACAGTACCCGGAATTTATCAAGCAAATGAAGTTAACAAGCAAATGTTGGCATCTTGCAGGCTTCCGTAACTGTGTTCTCGCGTGTCCCTTGTTTGACCAGTTTGCGTGATGTTGCTGCTGCTCCAAACATTCCGGTATACTTGGTAAATAATTCGAAAGAAGTCGCAACACCTGGGCTGGAGATCAATGTCTCGAAAAGCTACCATTAAGGGTTTTTTTTCATTTTTGCTTGAAACATAGAAGCGTCGGTGTTAGAAACGTCATGCGGATGAAAACGTCATGCATTATTTCCGTTGCCCAACTCAAAAACTTCGTGTGTTCACTGACAGCATTAGGAAAGCACATCTCAAAATCTCTTCTCCAAACAATCCGGTTACTGATAGATGGGCATAAATGGATTTGTTAGGTTAGAAACAACAACAATTTAAAAAAAACAGCACAAAAGCATGCTGGCAGTGACATACTCTTGTTTTGTGTGCATGTGCAAGCTAAAGTGTATTTGAAATCTTACTTTCAATATGTCGACGACTTGTCAAGCATCCCAATTCGCGTGTGTAATTGCACTTCTTATCCAAAAATATTTACAAGGCGGATATTTACAAGGCGGAAAAATTAACGGCGTCTCAACTGTCACTTAAAACGTACACTTTTCTCCCATCCAGATATGCTCATACAAGACCTTTATGCGATGCGGCCAGAAGTTAGCGACAGCAGTGGCCCTGTTTCCAAATTGTGTAGATACCTAGTATCATTCTATGCACTTATATGGATGTGATGTTGACTGAAACATGGTACTGAATTTTAAGCTAGCAAAGCTAGCCGTTTTACGATTAACACGTGCTTAATTTATTTAATAATTGTCATGAATATTTTCTTGCATGTCTTAATCTCCTACGAGGTTGTTAGCTTGCAATTGCTTGTCATATTGCCGCGTAAAACATTCAATACGCAGTCTGTCTGTTACATGACGATCTAAATCTAGTAAGCTACTATGCACATGTTTTTCGTTAAATGTCCAAGTTTCGACAGTGAAGGCAATTTTGCTAAACTCGGCTACAAATATTGTCAAGTTGGAAATATGAAACATTGCACCATTTAATGCAAACTACTTTCAACATTTAAAAAACTTTCCATACATGACCAGGCATTAAGTGGGGTAATTTATTTTGACCACTCTATGAACGGATTATGGAATATGAGCAGCAGGGCTTCTAAATATTTTACTGAGACATCTCTTTTTGGGCAATGTTGCTGCTTGGATACTTTCAAAAATTGACAAATGGGGGCTTACTTTTTGCAAAACTTTGACGACGCAGAAATGAAATTCAGTGCAAAAACTGCATGGTCACTCTAATCTTTAGTTGTGTTTTCATTTCACCGTTATGATGTTCCAGGTTGGTTTGTGCCCTTAATTCGTCGAAGGAAAGTCAGAAATTAGGGAATTTAATCGATGGAAACGTAACGCTGTGATTGGATCCCTAAAGTTTCTAACGTCACTCGTTTGCAAACGTCAGTAAACTGCTTGGTGCCTGATGCCTCTGGTTAAAAAACTGCGACGCAGGAACACGCAAAAGTTCGCAACTTGTTCTTGAGTAACAAAGTTTGATTCGCCTGAACCTAAGCATTTTCAAAATTATGATCATTTGTGAAATAAGTTTGCATTTACCTGAAGAAGGTAAAGTGGCCAGTTTTGCAGTCAGTGCTTAGTGCTTTTCATATATTCTGGAAAATCGTTTTGCCTGATCACAAAACGCAGTTTATTCCGCACAGGTTATTTGCCCATTTCCGTAATGCTTCCTCCAGACCGTTTGCAAAATCTCCTCATTCAGGCCTTGCAATATCAGCAGAACAACTGTGTATACCATAATACTTGTGAACCAGTGCAGCTCTCGTCATATTCGCTGCTGTCTGACCATATCTGTTTGAGGTAAGTCGTTACTAAAATTTAGCGACTTATTTGTTTTGTGCTCCCTGTTGCTTTGTATGACAAATCATAGCAATGCACAGGCTGTGTTAGAATCCCACTGCAGGAAAACGCATGTTGAATGCAAATCAAATTGGATTTGTTGGAAACGATTGTGTTCATCGTGAGAAGAAGTAAAATCAGCTTTGTCCAACCCGCGGGCCGCATGTGACCCAGTCAGGGGCGGATCTAAAACCTACGAAAGTAACTTTTTTTACCATGATTTTGTGCAATTCGGAAAACAGCATTCGCGATATAAGGCCATTTTGCCGTATTTTGTTTTGTCACAGCAGTGTTATGAAGCATACTCCATCCCTCTTACAGAAGTGAACCGGTGATGAGACTTGGCTGTCAAAGATTACTGAAATCGCCCTCCCCTTAACTTATTGGCTGGATGCGCCCCTGGGCCCAGTCAAAGGTTTTTTGCTGCCCAGTTTGAAATTTCGCTGCAGTAAAAGTATCTTATGTTCTGACAACCTGTCCTCATTTTGATTGTCTTGAATTTGACATTTTGATGCAGGTGGTCTTCAGTGCCACTTTATCACGTCTGTTACCATTGCAGTTAGCGTTCGAACGCTTCCTGTACATTAGCTTAAGCTAAATTTAATTTGCTAAGGTCAACGTAAGCCATTCAGTGTGCGGCCCTCATTAATATGTCACGTAATGAGCGACCCTGGTGAAGATGGTGACATAATTTTTGGCTCAGTGAGCCATTTGGGTTGGGCATAGCTGAGTAAAATGCTTAAGCATTGCTTATCGGTTAAATTTGTGTTTTGTTGATTGATTTTTCGTTTTCAATAAAAATATTGTTTCGATTTGTGCAAAAGCAGAGTTGATGCAATCTCGTTATTTCTGAAATGCAAAACTTTCACATTTTGCTGTAATGATTCAGGTTGTCACTGGATTGCGATTCGTTGTCTCAAACAGTTATCTGTGGTGATTGCATTGTTTTACCACCTCCACATGCAGTCAAGTCCTTGAAGTGTGTACAAAATATCCGCATTCAAAATTTTCTATTTTCTCGCTGCATCCGCTTTGTGAGAAAAACACGTCAACATTTTGTAGTCAGATTGATGATGTAGTGGCGTCATGCATCGCTTCCAGTTGATTAGATGTTTCATTGCACTGTGCGATGAAGTGCGTAATGAGTTCGGCGAAATGCTGGTTAAGTTGTGGGCCAGACCAATCAGTTTCTTGTGACTGTAATGCGTTTCATCGCTCCCCGCTCAGCGCGTGATGAGCATGAGGATGGTGATTATTAGAAAGATTGCGAATTTCGTCAGGCAAGGCTTGACTAGCAAACAGTGCCTGTAGCCTGAATTATGGCACTAAACTTGAAGGTGAAAGTTGCTCATTCAAAAGCGATATATGGCCTTTCAGTACGGCAGTTTTTTATTCTGAGTCGTGGCTGAAGAAGCAATTATCTAGTGTTGCATTCAACAACCTTTTTATATCATTGCTGTGATCGCATTTGTGAACTCGGGAAAATCGTTGGATTGGTATCCACCAATTCAAAGATGAAGGCACTGTGTGTTGAACAAAAATTTTGTAAATTTCAAGTGCTATAAAAAGAAATGCAAAATGTGTATTGCTTTTCAGCAAATCTGTGAAGAAAGCTTCCTGTGTATGATGCAGTGGTTGTAGTTTGTGGAAACACGCCGCTCAAAATCCTGATGTGCAAACAGTTTAAAAGGATAGAAGAAAAATAGCGTGAAATGTTTGTTTGTTAAGTAGGGTTTCAGCATTCTCATTGTATTTTTGTGTTTTGAGAGATAGCTGACCACGAGCTTATTGGTATAACATGGTAGTTTGGTGCGCGTTATTCCATTTTGTTCTTGTGGGGTACAGGAAAAGGTAAATCAGATTCGTTTTTTTGCTTCGCACTCACAGAAAAAGCTTTCCTTCTGTCACCAAGCAAATTCTCCACGAGCATTACGATGATGTTTGGTTTTGCAAATTCTCCAACAACGGTAAAATGTTGGCAACGGGTTCCAAGGATGCAAACCTCATCGTATGGAATGTCGACCCTGTAAGTAGCTGCCACTAATAGGTTTGCTATTTGCTAATACGCTGATTTCTTTTCAGACCTAATTATTTTCTGGCATTCACCAGTTCGTGTATATCGCGCGGTCAGTCACTAGTTTTTGCAAATTAGCATGGTTCTTTGCGAAAGAACGAAGCTTTTCCCGGTTAACTTACCCGCTCATTTACTGACGGCTTAACGACAAGTGCAGACGCTTACAACAGTTACTGGACCTATTAAGATGGTTGGATTACTCAGCCGCTGCAAAGCACCCATTTGAAAATTAATGCAGACTCGGAACCTAATCGGAAAGAGCCGGTAACTGCCTTTAAAGGGCATGAGGATATCAAGTTAGTTTCTACCATACCACTGCGTACAACCAATGCATAGCAATACTGCAATTTTTCAATGAACCTGGTACTTCCGTTGCTATTTAGTACTATACTCATATCCATATCCATCATGCTTGCCTCTCACGGTAATCGTTATGACAACCATTAATTTTGCGAGCCCTGCAATACGAGACGGACTCAGCTTTATATTCATCGTAAACTGTGCACTTTAAATTAGTGTAACAGATAGTTACTGTAATGTTTCGATGAGAAGTGGGAGAAATCCTTGATCCCGGTGTCATGCTGTCAGCTGTGCTTTGCTTCAGGTCGTCACATTTCATTTCGTTGATCCAAGCGCGATGAAGGTCATAGCCGTTGAGGCTTACTGTTTGATTGCGAGCTTTAATCGATTGTCGCTCTTGTGGCCGAAACCTTGTTTCAGGTGACGGATTTTTCTACTCTTGCTCAGGTTTCGCACGAGGTCTCGCACTCCAAAACCCTTTCGGGACACACCTACGGTGTGGCTTGCCTAGCCTGGAGCCCGGACGACACGCACATTATTTGTTGTGGAACGGAGGAGTGTTCCGACGTCTGGCTATGGAATGTGCAGGTAGTTAGTTGAACTTATGCACATTTTCCATTTAGAGTGGCAAAGAACGTTTCTTTATTCATATCAATCAACGTATGTGTTTTTGATTTCGTTTACGTTATTAACCGTTAATTACTGGGCTATCTACTACAAAAGGTTTCTGCGAGCCATCATCATAAGCAATACGAGGGTGACATTTACCTCCAGAACGAGCAAGTCCACCATGAGGAAGCCCAATAGTAATGCACAGCGCAGTCACTCGTAACTGAAATGCGCTCGGAAGTGAAGCGTAACACTCAGATATTCCCGGGTCCAGTTGTAGAATAAATAAATGACACTGCGACTGCACTTCATATTAGTGGCTGTTTTTAAAATATTTATCGATAGCGGGAAAGCTAATCTAATAAAGTAAGCAAATTATCCCACTGCCACACACTCGTTTGGGCTGGTCGTTTGCGAACTTTCAGTTTATTCGATTAAATTTTTTCTAGTTGTCGTAGAACTTGGTCAATGCACACAGTAAGTTACTACTTGTGTGCAGATCATTAACATTTCTAGAGAAACTTCGTAGCGTAACACAATCCGCATATAATGGAACACTCGACTAATGCACAACGTGAGCATATCAAACACTTTCACTGAATGTTTTTTTGGTTCTGGTGTACTTCCATGAACCGTGGCATTCGAATTAATAATTTAGTGCGAAAGCACAAAATGAACATAACCCCCCAGTGTTGCTGCCTGCGAAAATAAGCACGAGACCGAAACCACTATTTCTGGAAAATAATAAATCACGGACCGCTGATTCGGAATATGAAGTTGTGCGTGTATGTGTCGTTTGTTGAGTTGGTGAGAACAGTCGTGTTTTCCAGACAGTACTCAAATGCTGCTCCAGAGGTTCTCGTTGTGAAACTTTTCCAGTGAGTTTTGGTTGGAATCGTTAAGTATTGGTCAAGGAAATTAAACTCCGTATCTGTTACTCACCGAATAAACCAATGTGCAAGCCATTCTTTTTCTTTATTGCTTCAGATGCGATCATTGTGTCATGACAACCACTGTGACGCAGTGATCACTATGGCAGTTCATTTTGTTGCAGGCGTCTGTTAATGTTTATTTGATAAACTGTGAGTGTTTTGAATAATAGGAAGGAATTAAGCATCAATCTGTAGATGTCCTGCAAACCAGTTGAAGTTGAAGCACTCTTTATGCGTTTTGTGAGATCAATGGGACTAGCTTTTGTGGTAGAATCGCTTGATCCTTGTCTTGGTGGTATGAGTTGCAGGTTTTCCCTAAAAGTTATTCAGTGTCAATTGCATCGTACGTGTGGGTATTTATTCAGATCACAGTTGCGCGAATCTGAAAAAAATAATTTTTTTATAAACACTAAATGGTCAATGTAGACTTGTGCGCTGAAAATGGTAGGGTGATAAAAAAGCAGCGTACAACCATTTTACTAAAATAATAAATGTAAGTCTCATGCGGGCTCTGCCGTTTTAGTTGCATATGAATAATAATCTTTGCGTAGTGATAGCGTGCCAAGAAAGAAATTGGCAAAACAAAATCGGTTACGCCAATCTCACAGCTTGTTTGTTCCAAAAATATTGCCTAATCCTGCCTCCGGTAAGTGTCATCGATTAAAGAGCTGTCGGCGACGCGCAGAGCCACCTTTCCTGCATCCAAAGTTGCAGCTTCACCTGTTTGTTTTTCTAATACGCTTTGATGTCACGAGCTTTGCATGTTGTTAAACGAAAATGCACGGAAGTCTTTGAACTGGCCTGTTTTATCTCAACAGTAAACGCACTCTCTTTGTGAATATTAATTTGCAATATGATTGCTTGAAGATTTGCAAAGGTCGTATTATGTTTTGCTGCCGATTCACAGACAGGCGAGCTTCGGATCAAAATGAGTCATTCCACGGAGGACAGCCTGAGCTGCTGCTGCTGGTCGAAAGATGGCCAGAAGTTCTACGCCGGCGGAACGAAAGGGCAGTTTTACCAGTGTGTAAGTTGTAAACGCGTTTCTACCAAAAGTTCCTTTTGAGTATGTCAAAATTTCCTGCTAACGGTCTTGGAATTGTTGTCTACAAACTTTACACGGTTTCCGAAAATAAGCTGTATTTGTACGCAACCCCCTAACCAGCATCTTAATAACCAGGCTGAGCAGTGCTTTCGAGAGCTCAAGCAATTTGTTGTGTGCACTGAAAAATAAACGATGTCAGCAACGATAAATATTAATCCTTTCAAATGTTTCATTTCGCTGTTGTTTATATGCGGAACATTCGACACGAGCAGACGCGCGCTCAAGCGAGCTCTGCATGTTTAAAACATTGAGGTCTCCCGTACGTCAAAACCAGGGGCGGGGAACTAGTGTTAACACTTTCAAGGAAACTGATCTGAATGGAGAGCGCTGCAGTGATGTTGTGCTTCCGCTCTCGCTAATCACATTCTTTCAGCCGACATCTCCTGATTGCATGATCTTTCAGTTTCCGCAAAAGCAGCAAGCTCGTGTCGATGTGCACGCGGGTTCTCAGTGCGTTGGCGTTTCTTGTGTGATAAGGTTGCATCAGCATTTCGCGAGCTGTACTAATTTTCGACATTTCAAGTTAATGTGTCGTGTCCGCTTAACGGAATCATGCTGGTTGTATGTGTGTCGGCTGGTGGTCCTCTACAATAAAATGTCACGACTCCTGAAAATTGGGTACGGAGACCGGGCGTTCTTGTCAGACATTGCAAGGAGACGACACTGCCTCCAGCGAAAACATCTCAATTACACTTATTTCTATTACTTGAGATTGATTATACCCTGCTCCCATTTTTTAACAGCCGCTTATCGACACAACTTACCAAATTGTGCCACTAACACTCATCGTAAAATTTATCCCTGTGACGAAATGCTTTACGACCTTGTATTAGTTGTGCAACGGCTTAGATTCGTGAAAGTTGCCACTCGAGTTGTTTGACATTGACAACGTGCGGCTACAAAGTTTTTTGGAACAGACAGATGAACAAAAACGTGCTCTGAAATGCAATTTTCCACGCTTTCGCTTTGTGAAAGGTGTTTGGGTCCCTAATTGCAAAGGACAAGATAGCGCCGCACTGGCCTAGCTGTTGTTCGTAAATACCGTACTGTGTTGGGCACTAAGTGATTGTGGCTTTTTCGTTTGTGGCCTTCCGAAAACGTCGCTAACATTGGTCACAAACTCTTATCCACCTGCACATTGACCACAATCCGTTGTGGCTATCGATTTCTGGACCACCTCACAAGCAGGGCCGTTAAAATCCACAGCAAAGCCGCAATATGGAGGGAAACTTAGCAAGAAAACCACAATCGAAGCAAAGCCACAATTCAGCCACAATGAAATACGCCATGTTGTAAACACAGTAAAGGAGACACAAAACCTTATTTAGTGCAGTTGCTTTTCATCTGCTGTTTAGCTTGCGACCTGGACTTGTAAAACATCGACTATAAAGTGGCCGCAAGAACTGATCTCGCTTGCTACAGTATGTTGGCCTGCAATGACAAAGTTGTCACTTCCGTGGCTAAACGTTTCTGCCGAAATGCTATGCTTATTGAAACCTACACCTATTAAGATAAAAATACCTTCACTTCTAAACCTCGACCGTGACCGCATTACTGTGACTAGGGAGTGGCGTTGACACTGCCAATGCTCCTGATAACGCCTAGACCAGGGGTGTCAAACATACGGCCCGCGGGCCAAATCCGGCCCGTTGCGTGGTTGGATCCGGCCCGTGGGATGATTTTGTGAAATAAAAACTTCCTTGTTTGCTTGAAGTCTATCCAGTTAATACTTCAATAACTGGTGACCATAGATTTCAATTACTTGCAACCTTAACGTAATTGCTTATATTTTATTGTTTTTCTGTTTTTTTCACGTGAAAATTTCCCGTTTTCTGCACATTTCCTTTTGCATGTTCACACCGGTTTGATCTTTCAAACAGGTATGAACGTGCAAATGTTCAACTACTGTTGATAAAGTTTATCACTAGAACTCCGGGAAAAAACATACCTTGAGCTCCAGCGATGTCGATTTCGAAACCTTCGGAGTTCTAGGTACAACTCTAATTGAAATTTGCT
>JGI24158J21664_10011692_pt1 | contig 11666 bp, 5 predicted proteins | sample Ectturendosymbi3_FD_21664 | JGI IMG/M metagenome (IMG submission 21664)
TCCACCAGAGAAATTCAACTACTATCATAGACTTCACTTAAGTAAACCACTACACGAAAATGTGTAAATGCAGAGTAGACTCAGGTTTTCTGCATCAGTGCAACGTAGTTGTCAAACTGTCTGATAGACCTGTTGGACAATTTGAGCAATAGCAAAATAAAATATAACATTGCAACTTAGGAAATATACTTGCAAGATGTCCTGTAGATGCCTTGGTATATGTGTTAATGTCAGACATCCTTTATCCAGACTACATTGTTTCGCCAAATACTGTCGGTTTAGCGAGGTATCCGGATAATCGAAATCGAAAATATGAAGAGCGAAATTCTTGCCAGAGCAAATGCCAGCAATGTAAACAAGACTGACGATGTGCAATACAGTAGAACTCCACTAAGCGGACGCTCAAAGGGTAACAGAAAAAAAATACAGTAGACTTCTATGAACTGTCAACTTCAGCAAAGATGTAGACTGCGTGTGGAACATGACTAAATGAAACACTCAGTGCTTTTTTTGTTTGGTAGCAGATCCGATCGATATACGTAAGCTAGTATGCATTCAGAATGAGATTAAACGCGGAAAAGAACTGTACAAGAGACCTAACTGCGTCCTGCAAGTTCTGCTACTGTTGCATTTATTATGCATAAAAAATTTTCTTTCACACTTCCATTGTGATTTAATAAATAAATAAATGACAGTTGGCACAATCCGGTTCAGCGTTTTTTTCTATTGATTTGACACATCTGTTCCTAAATTTCCGTCACGGACCGAACCCTTTAAGTCTCGCGCGGGCCACTTTTTTGTTCCGACTAGATTTGATCAGCCATGACGTCTAAATGGATTGAGCTGGAGAGTCATTGAAGGCATCATTGGATCCGTGATACTGCGCCACATCTTTCGAGATAGGTCACGCGCACCCGCGACTTGATTGTGATGTAAATTTAGGGCAGGGGCTGGGAACATATTTACCATCACGGGTGGAATAAATTATGGATTTTATCCCTGGCGATCCGCAAATAACAACAGATTGTATCCTAAAATTCTACCTTTGTCTTACTACGAGGGATAGAGGCCTCTTATGACATACACTCTTAAGGGATAGAGGCTTCTGACTTACTGTCTAAGTATCTGCTCATCGTGGAGCTTCATTTTGACGTGATCTTGTGCTATAAATCGGGTAACGAAAATTCTGATGTGGGCCATATCAAATGTTCACGCGGGCCGCATTTGGCCCGCGGGATGCAGATTCCCCACCCCTACTTTGAGGAAAAAACTGTTTTTCGCTCAGGCTAGAAACCCTATCTGCGTCCTTTCAAAGGGCTGTAGAGTTTAAACCAATCAAGGTGGTAATAAACTTCCTTCACAAAAAGTCTCGGTAGAGACCTTATCTTAGCAGTGATGATCAAAAAAGGTGAAACGTTTTTGGTGGAAGGTCCTAGCGGCAAAAAACACAAATTTCGGGATGTTTTGAAGTTCAAGCCACTTTTCTGCCAGCCAGCACCCACGAACCCCACCAAACGTGCAGAAAAGTTGTATTTTGGGTGTTTTACAACATCCCACCAATTTTCAAGCCAAAATATTGACAGATAAATTTTATTGTTGAATAAAATAAAAATATCCACTGGGTTGAAGTGCATTGGGAGACATCCGTTCGTAGCAGTTTTGTTTCAGAAAGCGGGGATTCTAGTTATTCGGAGTTCGAAGAAGCGAGGTCTGACCCCCCTGCGCAACTGTGTTGATCATCTAGCAGCTCCTTCCCACATATATGCACCACCACGAGTTGAAACTGGACAGTAACAAAACTAATTCAACTGCTGAGGGGCATCGACTCGAAAACCTTCAGGTTCCTTCAATGACCTGGCGTCCGTGCACTAATTTGTGTTTTTTTGAAGCTGAATATTAATTATCGCCAAATAAACTCAACTCAACTCGATATACTCACAGCACGTTGGCTGCGTCCTGCGTTTGCTGAATCGTACCGATTGCGACGTGTGACTCCATCAAACGAACTTGTGGCTGTTCATGTTTGAAATGCACCTGATCAGTGGCATAACTGACGAACCTCCCCCACTTGCCAAGCCAAATGCAAAAACCGGGCCCCTACTTAGCTTGTATTTTGGTATTTACTATTCTTTTGGTTTCAGTAGATTGTTGTTTTTTGCGTTTTTGGGAGTGTTTTCCGGTGATTTGGGGTTTTTGTATAACCGTTCAATACCGGGTTTGTTATCGTTTCTCAACTATTTTCTGAGTGTTAGCCAGTGTGCTACCTTCAGCTAAATTTCCCCCTATTGACGTCACTGCACCTGATCAAAGCAAGATTGAACTGCAGATAAGAGCTATACGTAGGGCTAGTAGCAGTATCCTACAATAAAACCATAGTTGTTTCTTAGGTGACTGAGCAATACTGTATTTTTGCCAGCGTTTGTATCGCGTATAGCTTGATTGGTATTTTTAGATGTGATCTTGCTCCATTTGAATTTTCTTCAGTAAAGTCATTCAGAAGTCAGAATGCTATTGAGTACTTGCGCAAGTTTGTACCGCTCCCATGCTAAGCAAATCAAAGAAGATCTTGATGATATTGAATAGCAAGCAAAAGCCACTTTACCAACTGGCAACCGCAGAACTCTTTCCCAACGACACACGGAAACAGCAAAAAATGACAAAAGCGCGTTTGGGTCTGATGCCTTACATTAGTGGTTTTTAGTTTATGCAACCACACGAAGCTTTATTTCTTAGCTTGATGGTCACTAATTGCTCAGGCGAAAGGTCCTTTTCAAGATTCAGGAGAATTAAAAATGAATGAAAGGGCCGCAATATTCCAGGAGAGGTTGTTCACACTAAGAATTCGGTACATTAATAGTAGGGTATAGCAATTCTCACGAGCAAAACAATTTTTATAATTCCATTAACCTAATACAGTCGTAGAAGAACACGATTAATTTAGTTACTCGCTTTGGCATGGATTCTAACAGTTTTTGACAGTTTTCCGTAATTTACATATGCACTGTCCCGATGCCATACTTGAATGATTTCTTATATCAGCTTGGTCATGGTGGTGCAATCGAATGTTTGAAAGCAAGATTTTGCTATTGACCACAAATTCTCAATGGGGTGAAGATCTGGCGATTTTCAAGCCTATCTAGCACAATTAATTTTGTTTCCTGAAAATCGTCTTCACTTTACAGATGAAAGACACGGGGCACGATACTATTAGAGTTTTCCTCTATCATCATCAAATTCCCTTCTCATAACAGGAATTACGTTTCCTTCAATTGCACCAATGTATTTGTATGAATTCATCGCACCCTCAACTGACATAAATAAACCTTCTCCTGAAACGATGAACTGCCCCAGAACATCTTATTTTAGGGTCCTTTACTACTTCATTGAAATGGGCAGGACTTAACTGCTTACCACACCTGATCCTGAAAAATCTGCTTTGCTTCCTTAAACGAAAAAATGACTTTCATCTGAAAACAGCACTTTTTTCGGTCTTCTGCACACCAGTGTATTTTTTGCACATTCTAGTTTTATGTTTCCATTTTTGAGCAAGAAACTGCTTTTTAGCGGTTTCTTAGTCTTTCTACCAGCCTTCAATGGGTGGCGTCACACTGTAGCTGAGTTTATGTGAACTTCAGCATGCATCAGATTTTTTGCACATCAAAATTCTTCTTCTTCTTGGCATACCATTTGCAATGGTTGTTCGGGAATATTCTCAGTGTTACGAAAGCCTAACAATGCAACTCCGCTGTCTAGATGTGATACCTGCCATTAAAAATCACAGAAATTGCAACATGTACAACTGTCAACCAGGGGTGGTTATTAGAATTTAGGGCCCGAGACAAAATCTCAAAAACCTGACTCAAAACATCGCACATATTGTGATATTTCATGTGTACAATTAGTGGTTTCAAAAAAGGGCCCCTGCCCCATGAATTTGTTAACGTTACACAAAAAGGGGCCCGTATATTTTGCACATGCTATACAAAAGCTTTATTTCCTTAAAGCGAATTAAATTTTTCATGCTGTCTGGGAATGTTCGTCTGGGTGAAAGTCAATCCATTTCACATTGTAAATTGTTTGAAGTCATTTGATTTGATATTGCTCTTTGTCTACACATTAAAGTTGTTGATGGACTACCTTTGGCACATTTGCACATACTTTTTGCTTTGTTTCGAACAAAATATGACTTTTTAGAGTTAATGTGTCTCTAGAGTGGTCATCAGCTTTTAATGAGCTCAGTAGAGTTGTAAAATGAAGCCAGTTCTTGTTTTGTATGTAGCTGAGAATTTGAGAGCAGGGGTACATATTAAACCAGGCGAATTTGACTGTCGTCTCGGGCCCCTCTTATTCTAGAGATGCCGTGGGACCCCTCATTGGAAGTTTCACACTTGGTTTTTGCAATGTTTTGTTTAAAGTCGTGTGTAACGTCAGAAAAACGTTTTTCGATGTTTCCGTCATGTCACGCAGTATTTAGTGCATTGGACTACCAATGAAACAGCAACAATTGAGATATTCCCAAACGCACAGCAAAAGAATTAGCGATGCATTGTACCTCGACTTAAACAACAACTTTAATCGATAATGTGCATCAGATTGTAGAACTATGAATAAAGTTATAGCAATAAAAACTTTGTGCATAATTGCCCATTTCAATTTTAAACTTTGAGGTTCACGGGCGTCCTAGACTCTAATGGGACCCCGGTGCGGCGTACCGGCTGCACCCCCTCTCGTGGGGCCTGACAAAAACTGCACTGCTGGTTTCTAGCGATCAAGTACGGGTTTTATGATTTAATAACGTTCGTATAAACTGCTCAAATTCAAAAAAGAACTTGAGAATCAGTAGCCCAATAAATAGCTTAATTAAAAACAAGATTTATGTGAAACGTTATCGCTAATCTCTGGTTGCCTCATCAGATTTCTCCGTGAGTGAAATGGAATAAAACTCACTAAGCAGAACACATCTGCATATTACGAACTAATGTTATTGCCTTTATAAGACATGTAGCAGCAAATATTCAGGCAGCCACAACCATCGAACCTCATTGAACTGTATTTTGCAGAATCTCTTAAAGCTTGACCTGCGGAATACAAAATGCTTGCATCCGAAACAGAAAACAGCTTCAAAAGAAAAATCTTCTCGGCTTTAACTAGCTACCACTTAAAAAATTAGACACACTATAACCGTAAACCAATGACCATTGCCACGATTATTGCACGAAATATTATAAGAGCGTTAAAATACGAGCTGTCAACTTTTGCTTTGCCTTGGCAACGGGCCCCAGTTAAAAAAACTGTGATCCCGCTACGGCATTACGTAGAAAGTGTAAATTAACCCAACTGTGTAGGCGTAGAGCGGGTCCCCCTTTGCCCTTTTGCAAGCAATCGGTCCAATCTGACCGGCTCTTCTGTAATACCATCGCTGCCAGTGTTGCCACTCCGTTATTACGCAAAAGTACTAGATTTCATGATTGAAAAACACTAGATTTACAAAAAACACTACAGTACAAACTACTGATTAATCTTCTAAAGTAATTCACTGCAAGTTATCTGTAAAAGCAAAACTCAAGCGTACATACAATGGAATGAATACGGCCAGCAAATGCGTGCAATGCAAACAAAGACATTGCACAACTCATTGCAAGACTGAGAAAAAGGAAACTGAAGGTAGCAGCAACCCTTGTGCTTGTTTGTACAATTAACTGAAACTTTTAACAGATGACCGCAGTGACTTTGTAGCGGTTTAACTCAAAACAGGTTATATGCTGTTGTGTAGTTTAAGATGTAATTATGGAGAAGTTTTAGCAAATTACAATTACAATCACTCAAAGTCTAAATTACTGTTAAAATTACACAAATGTGTAATTAACATTGTATAATTAATTACATTCAGCTAACTCATGAAAAAAAACACTATATAGCCATGAAAAACACTAGAACACCTTGATTAAATGAAAAAACACTAGATCTAGTGGAAAAACACTAGAAATGATACCACTGATCGCTGCTCTAAAAACATGTACAGTCAGTAGCAAATTGTTGTGCGGTGCTGCCACAGGGTTCTCGGCAAAAATCACTACATTCACAAAAAAATTCACTAGATCTGAGAAAATATCACTAGATTTAAAATTTTTGCGTGGAAAATAACAATTTTTCTTGAAATGATGTATTTATTTACTTTATTGCCCATAAACCATCACATCATTTGCAAGTTTGCTAAAATAAACCAAGTTGAAGACTGGAAAAGCTCATCAAACTAACAATAATCTTCATGCTTTTCTCAAGAGCTGAAAATGCCACCATTCGCGAATATTTAGAGCAATCAGCCTAACAAGTAATTAATTATTTCCTCTGCAGTGTTCCTGCTAAGAGATGAAAACACTGTCATGGCCAATAATGTAGCAATTAACTCCAAACTGCACGGAGGTGCAAACGATGAGAAACTCAAATTAGAAACGCTTGTTCGTTCTGTTGGTGCAAATCTTCAACCAATAATTTCACATAATCAATTGTTTACGGATAAAAAAGGGTGAAAATCTTTCAAAAATGATTGAAAAGTTAGAAAAAGACAACCGAGTTTCTTCAAATACATACTTGAAAAAATCACTAGATTGCAGTCACTGGATCACTAGATGAGCCTAAAAATCTCTAGATCTTGTGAAAAATCACTAGGCGTGGCACCAGTGCTGTTGTGGGCACTGTGAAGGCTGGATTCTCGACCAGCTGTGGCGAGACTGCAAAACGAGAGCGCAGTCAGAAGGTTCGCAACCCCGGCTATTTGAACTTCCGACTTCCGACTCCGCCCTTTGCAAAATTTCTGACTCCTCCTCCCGATTCTGGCTCCTGAGCATAACATGAATGAAGTTGGCTGTCAGCAATTTGTATCAACTAGCAATCAATGGAAATCCTGGAGCACTGCAATAATTCTCTGTTTCAATGAAAGTTTCAAAAGNCATTGTACCATGTCAACAGGCACGAGTAAGGATTACTAATTCAGGAGTGCATGGAATTTGATGCAAGCTGCCAACTTTGATTGCCCGATGTTAAACAGCTGTATCACATAGCCCGTAAATACGCGGTAAAATTGTGAAAACTTACACATGCGAAATTGTGATTGTTATGATGCCATTTACATTTTCATTTTTGCTGAATAACTACGATGTTTTTCATTCTGGAAACAACGAGACCGTAAGAGCTTTGGAAAAAAATGTTCTTCCATGTTTATCCCTCAAGCCTTGTACACAACTCACAATGACCTACTAGAGGTAGGAGATGGAACTTAGTCGGCTGCTCATTTGGTGGTGCTAGTGATAAAGTTCAGGTTCGATGACTTGTGAGCCCAGATACCTTGCATTGATGGTCGGACACACAAAAGATCCCAACAGCACGGAGATGTACTTTGGGGTAATATTTTTATTTTTTCAAGAGCAGTCAATCGACATTTGTATTGTCAGAGATTGTGTAGAGTTTGCCAGGCAGGCCAGAACATGCCAGACTCGCATCACGTTGCAGCGGATACTGACACACGAAAATCGTGCCCCATCGGTATGAACAGCTAATAAAAGCAATTAGATTTACTGTGTTGTGCATTGACTCCTTGACTCGCTTTCCGTTTTAATGTTTCAGATGCAGAACCTTCGCTTTAGTCGAAACTTACCTTAGTTTAATAAACTCAATAAGCAGAGCTCGCGTTGGTTGAAAATCGGAAACTCATCGCAAATGACAGTCTGTGCCTCGCTTCTAACACCACCAACATGGTTCGTTTTTTTCAGCACCAAACTGCATTGATGTGTTCCAGATCTATCAAATTTAGCAAAAGCAAACTATAATCCAGAACGACGACAATGAGGAATGGACTCCGGACAGGTAACTGATGGTATTTCACTTGCAGTGATGCTAATTTGACCTGCTCTGTTCTAGAACAAAATAATCATGTCCATATCATCCCCATAGGTTGAAAACTTACCCATGATGAAATTGCCTGCCTCCATCTCAGTGGCGTTAACCTTCTTACGGTTCATATTATTGTAAAGCAGGGGTGGGGAACCTGCTGCCTACGTGAATATTTGATTGGCCCGCATCAGAATTTTCAATAACCGTGTTAGATAAAAGCATCGCGTCAAAACGGCGCTTCATGCTAAGCAGGTTCTTAGATAGCATGTTAAGAGAAATCACTCTTCCTTGATAAGTTGAATAAGGGTAGAATTTTGGGATAAAATCAACTGATTTCGTGGCTCGCCAGCGATAAAATACAATAAAATACAATTTATGGGACCCGCGATAGCAAATGGTTTCCCCCCCTTGTTGTAAGTAACAATCATCAAAATATGCAAATGTCAGGAGAACAAACACCTGCACAAAGTCTGCAATGTAATTTTATACTTTGCTTTATCTTGTTAGTAGTTCCGATCAAGGATATGTTTACAGCACTTTAATAACTATTGTAAAACATTTGAAGCAAACACCAAATCCTCCAATGGTTGACATTTGTCAATTTAACGATTAACATTTTGTTTGTGCCATGTACATTTATTCATAAGCAGCGCAATCAAATAACTTTTGTTCAATTCTTGCAGAGTGTCGCGCATTCTTTGCTTCATGGTTCCTTTGCTTCAAGGGAAAATCACTGCGTGGGGCGCCGAATGGCTGCGGGTCGCCGAAAAGTCCCAACAATGTCACAAGTACTTCCTTCAGTACAGTGCATTTGCACTTGCGTATACTGAGTAAATCTACAACGAGCTTTCGTTAGAAACAATTGCTCATTTACGGTGATATTGGCGACAGGTTTGTAACACGCTACTGTATGCTATTAGAATTGAAAGCATGCCAAACCTCTGATATCAATGCATATTTGTCAGCTTGAAGGCGAACTAATGACCTGGTTGAACGCAAGTCGAATCACAAAAATCTACGCATTTCTCAAGAACGGTTTCTGGACATGGTCTGATAAAAAACCGAAGCGCCCCAATCTTTATCCCAAAACATTTCAGCATAAACACTCTTACCACCACATGAACCACGGCCATACAGTAATCCAATAAGTGCCTGTAGCTCAAACAACGAAATTTTCCAAAAAACATTTTTCAAAACCTTTCAAGCTTCTGTTTCTGTACGCTTTTGGATATGAGAGAGCATCTTCTCATCAACCAAAAATTGAAGTCACTGAGTGGAAAGTCTATCATCCGTTTTGTGCAGTGCGTTAGGCCAGGTTGCATTGTCAAGACATTTTTAATAGATCGACTTCCTGTCTCGTTAGAGCCGACATCGATTAGATTCTTATTTTTTCCATCTTTAGCAGTTTCTTCCTGGACTTCGACAGCGCTAATCAGAACCGTCGCCAGAACGTTTTGAATGAGGGGTCTTTACATGTCTTTAGGGGGGATTTACATTCTAAAATTTGAAAAAAAATCCACCGATTTACAGTGCTTCAAAACTCCATTTGGGGGTCTTGGATCTTTGGTTGGGTGGCTGAATCCGCAAAAGCTGCCCGTGACGACATAAATGGTGCTAATTACTGGTGCAAATTCAGAACGCATGTCCTCTGATCCACTCTCTTTCAACCCGTTCATGTTCTGACGTCCATCAATCCAAATTGTTTTCACATTCTACTCCTCAGTCACTCTCATCACCTGAGTTATCTTCATTTACTGTAGTGTGGTCATCAAGGCAACTGCTTCTTGAGCTGAAAACCGTTTTGGCCTTACCGACATGATGACTATTAGTGCATACGCCTTGCGCACTAACTGTCCATAAGAGAGTAATCTCCATTTCTAAGTCAATGTAAACTTAAAATAGGAAGTGAAAAACGAGGGTGTGAAGCTAAACTAATTGAGGTGCGAGTGAAGTGTTAAATGCATAGCTGTTTCACATCTGTTGGTCCAGGTGTGGAAACTCTCAGTCGCAGGCACATAGCTTTGAAGAGAAGGTTTGAACTTACGCGAAAAGTAACCAAGGGTGATAATAACCCTTTCTAGCGGTTCAGGGTGGCGGTGGTCATAAAACATTTATTAGTGAAATTTTCTATTTTAAAGTTTGAGGTTTTGAGTTTTAATAACAATTAGAAAAAGTCACGAAGTTTCACCGCGCTAGCTTTTTCACAAACACGTTTATTTACATTCAAAAATCAAAAATGGTCAAAATGATCCCTCGGTGGTTCTAGCGTTAATATTTTGCGAAAGAGAAGATTGGCTGAAATGGAAAACTGCCTTGAATTTTCTCCCAACGTGACTTGGCAGGAGATTTTCATGTGCATCGTGCAGACTTGCTTGGCTCCGCGGTTTTGCTAACGTGACAGGATGTCTGAAAACGTGCCACACGCAACTTCAAATAATAGTTGAGGCTGATGGGCAGGGAAGCAAGAAGCAACATTTACACTCAAATCATCTGCCTTTGTATGTAAATGCAGGTAACGCACGTGCCATAAATGATCACCAGGCCAACATATACTGAGAACCAAGCCTTACATACACATTACTGATGTGTCATTGCGTGAAAGTTACTGTAGGTTCATAAAACCTGTCTGTCACCAAATAGTCTTTCCTTAATATGGTATTTAATTTTCCTTGGCGCGTTGGTTGCTTCGAAACGATTCCCGTGTTCTGGATCTAAAATTAGATTCCAGTTTCCGTACAGATGTTTTCCCATGATGTTATCATCACATATGTTAACGCTCAAATTGAATTGTTGATCTTCTTTTGACGCCAGTTGCAAAGCAACATTTACGGAATGAGTACACCTCAAAACGTTTTTGGTACAAGCACATTGTTTCAGTCTAAGAGCTGTCCTTGCATTAACCGGAGAAACTTGCAAACCACAGTTTCAAAACCAACCAATGGAAGAATAAAGTCAATGGAAAACGCTTCTTTAAATGCAACAAAATTTTTTTGTAAAATACCAAAATATTTATTTCCGTCCTCAAACTACCTTAGCTTGGAAAAAATGTTGTTTCATATTGTTGGGAATCAACCTGGAATATTAGCGGTGCAAATGAATATCAACGTATGTCTGTTTTTGTTTGTTTACATTTCTAATGGGCAAACGACGTCGTGCAATCAGGTGCAAATATTTTATGGCCTCTTGTCTGTCATTTCTTTATTTAAAATTACACGGAAGGTCCGGTCCTCGGAGAAACTTTTGAAATTCGCAAACTTGATTTATCAGCTCTACATGCGAACTCACAGCTGCATACAACCAATTCCATTCAATTGGTTGTGATGAGTTTATGTCTGTATGCAACAATTTTATTTGGTGTACAATAATTTTTGAAATATTTGTGCAGCAATGTTTTTATAAATAATTTGTAAGAAATGTAGATGTAAGTTTATCAAAACCATTTGCAGAAGACTTCAGTGTCGCAAAATAGTTCAAAACATAATTTCCCCTATTTTTCGGCTCAGTGAAGAAAAAACATAATACTGTATGCTTTCATGCGAGGAAATTTCTATATTTCACACTTCCTGTTACTCATTTCGCTACAGGAAATAGGTAAAGTCATTAGCAAGGTGCAATTATATCAAACATGGTTCAATTGTTTATCTCGTTTGCCGTATTGTCGACGATAAGTTGTGTATTATTTAAAAAAGAAGTTCTTTTTTCATGCCCATATTGTGGCGAATCTGGAGAAAGAAGTCCTGGTGGATCACCTGGGACACGCGGAAATGTTGGTCCGC
>JGI24158J21664_10011694_pt1 | contig 11664 bp, 6 predicted proteins | sample Ectturendosymbi3_FD_21664 | JGI IMG/M metagenome (IMG submission 21664)
GGAGAAAACTGCGGAACAAAGCAAGAAGGGTGGAACGAAGTAGGGGAAGGCTTGAGGGCGAAAGTCGAAACATAAAATGCCTAGAGCCGCAAGGACTAGGAGGCGCTTCTTTAGTCCAGTCGGTAAGGCATTGCGAATTTGGCTAAAAGAGTTAATCTCTCCCTGCGAATCATGATAGTTCGATTCCCGGCTTGAAGTGGAGCAGGCGGGCAAAAGTTCCTCTTCAGTAACAAGACAACAGTCACCAGACGATTAGGTATGCAGAAATTACATTGTAAGCCAGATGGGTATGTGGGTATGTATGCAGGGGCCGACAAGGGGAGATTGAAAGGATACATCCTCTACCCACCAGCAGTAAAAATAGATTGAAAGCAATTTGTGAAGTAGGCTACACTAAGTTTAAACCGAAATTTTTGCTGCTGGTAAGAGGATATCAATAGAGGTTTTGGTAGGGGTGGGGCTGGATGCATGATGCCCAGTAGCAAACGCAAGCAGTAGCAAAAATTTGTAGCTTTCTCAAATAACGGAAATGTGCAAGAAAAATATTTGTCGTTTTTTTAGCTTTAAGCAACTTGAATAAGACATCAAATCGCGCTGTAACCCACACTTCTGATAAAATGCATGAAACTTGATGTGTTCTACCATAAGAGTGAGATGCACGTGCGACCAATGCGATTCAGCATTTTGCGCACTCCACCTGACAGCTCTGATAAAATCCAATTGATGTATGTATTCTACTATATTGCTGCGCTTGTTTGTATCCAAATGCGATATTAATACAAGCAGGCTGAACTACAGCATCGCATCCAGCAACAAATTTTTAAGTATTTTAATTTGTAAATCATCCGCAAAAATAAAGCAAAGCGTGGTTAGTGTTGCTTTCAAAAAACACCTCTAGAAACATGATTGGGAATCCGTGTTTATAAAACTTCACTTCTGCATCGACCCGATGACTATATTGATTTCACACCAAGCTGTCCCCCCACATTTTACAACAAAATTGCGCCTATGCAACTATACTGTATATTTGCAAGAAGACGCTGGTAAACAACAGTCAATTCAAGAGTGAGTGAGCCTCAATCACGAAAAACACCCATTTTAGGATTTCACATATTTAAGATGAAATAATGTGAAAAACTGGGTGTGACTGTGTTGCATAATCTTGTTCTAACAACAAAACGGATTTAGTTTTTCTTGCGGTGAGACCATGGCAGAACTATTTTACGTGGTTAAACCATCTGCTTTTTACAGAAACCTTAAATTGTAAACAGAAGACGAACGCGTCAAACACCAGCATAGACTCTTAATCAGACACAAGCATAGAATCTTAAATGCATGCTTCGTGAAGAAATGAAAACCTCATAAAACAGTTTTTTTCGCTGGGTAAAATTACAGTTGAAATAACTTTAAATGTACAATTTTTACACCGGGGTTGGGGTATGATAGGTATGATACTTGCTAGCCCAAGTCTTCCAGATAATAAAAACATCAGATTGATTCCTATAAGCGCTGTTCGGGCAGATGATTGCAAGGATATTCAAATTAGGGTATTTAATTTCTTATACGTTTGAGTGTTCTGTAATCAAATAAGAACAAGAGATAACTAACTTTGTGTTAATGAAATCAATCTCACTTAGTGTAGAAATACTTATCGGTTTTGCTTCGTCTTCGGACAAACTTAAAGTGCTACTCTGTAGCGCTTACGTGATCAGCAACTCCGTTACACAGTAATCAATTCAATCACTGACCGTGAAGAAAACCATAAGGCTGAAAACATCTTTAGGCTTTTTGACCTAATGCTGATTCAAGCTGTTTAAAGTGTCATTCAAAATGCGGTAGCTGCTCACACAAACGTTGTATACGTCCGTTGTTGAAATGCATAACTGACAGGATGACCTCAGTAGGGTTGCCGCTCTTGGTGCTGCTTGCTGCATTTAAGACCAGAACGTTGTCATTTTGACATTTCCGCAAGGGCTTTCAATGAAAAATCCGCACCTGATTTAGAAGGCGGCGACTGGACAAGACACATTGACCGGGCGTCTTTTTCATGATCATCATCAACGTTATCTGAAAGAATTTTCGCCTTTAGGTTAGAGACAGTGTACTTCAGAAACGGAAAATAAATGTTTAGATTCATTTTTGTCGCTGGGCTCATATGGGAAGAAATAAGAAATTTTGACATAAAACAAGTCGAGCCGATTTCAAGTGTTTGTCAGATGTTGTTCATTTTAAAATTAACTAGAGTTAAATAGGTCGCTGTATTTATACTGCGTAGCAACAGGACTTAGGGTTAAATCGACTGAAAAATTTCAGACCGACAAACAAGCGGGTGAAAGGACCTTCAATACACAGTAAGACAGCAACGAGTAATTCATGACTACGTGTTAAGGTTGCCAGGTTCCATAAAATACCGACCTTTTGTCGCAACTGTCAGATTAAGGCAGACGAAGAACCAGGATTGGGCTTTGGGAGCAATTGAGAAAGATGAAGACGGACAAATTAAAAGGTTTGCTGTGTGTGTTGTGCGTCAGGGAGTGAAAAAAACAGTGCGTTTGAAGGGCCTCATTCGAATAGGGCGAATCTTTCGGGAAGGCAACAGTTCCAAATCAACCCTACACCTGGATCTGCTGCTAGATCCAAATAACGTTGAAGTTTTGAATCCCACAGCCTCTGTTGCTTGATGCCAGCATAAAATGCAGTTACATTATTACAAATCTTCTATCAAGCGCGCTAATGTGAGACTAAAAATAAACAGAGTGGTGGAGTTAAACCACTGCAGAGTAAGCCGTTGAAGTCAAACCCTCGTGTGTCTGATTTGCCTATAGCCAGTGCCCAGTGGCGGATTTACGCATAGGCCAAGTAGGCCATGGCCTAGGGCTCCGCGTTTTTGGAGCCCCGCGCACTGGCGATTCTAGAATTAAAAAAGTGGGGGAGCCACTGTGGGGCCAAGAAAAAAGTAGGTGGGGCAATATAAATGTCTATCTTGCTTGGTGATGTTTCGTTGTTTTGAAAATTACATTGCTATGCGTTCTATAGCGCTCGGCATTTGATTGTTGTGTTGACCGCTGTGAAATTGATTTAATGTCGACGCTGATTCAGAGTCTCAACTTTCCTGAATAGCCAACTCGACGCCAAATCGATTTCCTACCAAAATAATTTGCTGATTGATTCCTTGTTTCTCTCCCTTGTGGAAAATAGTTACTTGAGTATGCTGACAAAGTGAATTTGTTTCACAAAAGTTAGATGCGGAAAGATGTCCCGAATTTTTCAAGATATTTGCTTAGCTCCCTCTTCAAAACTGTGTCATAGAATTTTAATTTTCTATCATAGGGTCCTTTTTTACATATCTATATATTTTTCTTAAATATCAGTATATTTAGGCTACGACGGAAAAGGAGAGGTCAAACAGACACTTTTGCCAGCATAAATGATTGTTTTTGACATTTTGTTTTATTAAAATTAAGTTTTAGGTGCTTTTGGAGAGCAATGGAATTAACAGAGCTTTTTTGTCTAAACTTGTGGGTAAAAATGTTTGACCAGCTTTACTTACATGCAGATATGCTCCTGATATAGGCACAAAATTTCATTTGCAAGAATTGTAAAAAGATGCTTATGCGCACTTTTGTTCCAATTGTACATATTTTGTGGAGAGTAATGCTGGTGTTTGAATTCTGGCGGCTTGCTCAAGTCTTGGGACAGATTGATCCCCCCAGAAATTCTGGGGACTTCGGAGGAAATAGTAAGTGATGGCTACTATACAGTAGAATTGTGCTAATAACATTGGGCTTCATGATCAGGTATTAGCTTTTTGCGGATAACACATATACAGTAAGAGAACTTTCACTTTAAAACAGCAAATACCGTTATTGATATATAGGGCTAGTACAATTTTCTACTAAGGTTTTTCAGTATTTTTTCTGCAAACATTAAACTTTCCTGTGAAATAGATAACTATTGTTATTGCATGCATAATTAACAGCACCTCCAAAACATAAACATTCTATTTAAATCAGGTAGGTTCCGTATGTGGCAGCAGTCAAAGCTTCTACAAACACAACAACTAACTTTGTTTCTTAATAAATTGATATAATACTCTCTTTAGCGTTTACTCCAAACAAAAAAGCAAATACTTAAAAATGAAAGCAAAAATTTTGACTTTGGCAACGAAAACAAGCGCTGCATGCGATTCATTCGTTAAAGATTGTTTTTTTTATGTATTTAGCGCTAAGTATAGCGGAAATGAGAAGCAATTTTTTATCAGTAATATAAAACAACGCACAATGCAACAGAAGCAGGAGCCATGATGCAAACGTTCAAACGTTGCCGCAGTCCCGTCGCCATGGGGGCTTTGGTGGGCGTAGCCCCCCCAAACAAAGCTCCAAGCCCCCCAAATTGAAAAGTGAAACACTTTAAATCAGTGGAGTTTTTTTCAATATTTATAATGTCAAGTCCCCGCACAAACTCCAAACCCCGCCGCTTAACCGCAAAGACCCCTATTGAAAACTTTCTACCAACGGTTCTGCGTTGCTGTATAATCTACTACCATCTTCAGTTTGGTAAACTGTGTCAACGCATTTATGATGATAAGCACACATTACCCAAACGCTTGCATCATGCAGCATCTAATTTTTCTACTATTAAACTTTCATTTAACACTTTAATAATGTTCGCACACGTTGATTTGTACGTTATGTGCGTGTATGTTTTAGAGCGTTACCATTCTACCAAATCAACAAATTTTTCGTGATTATATTATTTTTTCATAATTGACAAAATGCCTTCGCGGGCCGGATTTGGCCCGCGGGCCGTAGTTTGGAGACTCCTGCTCTAAGTTTAAATTATAAGAGTATTCAAATGAAGCAGCGGTAACTTAGCGCGTTGCGGCGATTGCTTAGCGTTTGAGCCCGCCATTTAATCGAAAGGTTGAGTGGTCAATCCCCGGCTATTGCATGAATAGCCACAGTGCTCCTTGGACAAGAGCGTTAACTTTAACCGCCACCCGCCGAAGAGAAATAAAATTCTTCTTGCCGCCAGTTGCCGTCTGATACAAGCAAAGCAAAATTTCTTCACTGAAAAACTCGAAAAACGTGTGTTACTTCTATGCTTCCTCTAAGTCAATGAGGAATTGTTAGTGAAAAGGTAGTTCACCAGTTAATGGGTTAACTAGCAAATTTTTCGTAGTAGTTTTTGGTAAAAAAAGTTTTTGTAATAGTCAATGTGCTTGTGGACACATCCAGAGGCTTCCGCGGACTTAATTGAGTCCGCGGACTCGGGTTGGTAAACACTGCTCTAAGCACTTCCTTATAGAATGCCTGCAAACATGATTTGTACGGCTATTACATTTATACCCAGTCGTTACATTCATTAACTGCCTAGTCGGCGCTGACATGTTTTGCATTATCTCATATACTACAGAAAAAAGTTTGTTGACGTACATAAGTAAGTTCGTTGACATTCGGCAGTTCCCTTAACGGTCTCTCATTTTTTCAGAACCACATTGCCTTGCGTTGGCTGCTCCTGAAAATGGCCGAAGACACTGTACGAATGGCAGCCATTTTAACTCCGTCTGCCGATTTAGTTGCACCGTGAGAACGCAACTTTCATCATTTTGAGTAGAAGTACATTTTAATGTATTTTTGGGCCCGGTTGTGCTATAGCCAGTATTTCGACAAAAATTAACATTTCTTAAAAGGCAGGTCCAAACCTTGGTGAAGCAACGCAATTCGTTCCACAAGCAATCACCACAAAAGTTGCACCGAGAGGCACAACAACTTTAAAAGTTCAATGCCACGCTATAAAAGATAGCCTAGAATTCGCTCTGTTGAAAGTTAAAGGACAACGCAAACACATAACACGCTTTTCGTACTGTCACAAAAAAGTACAAAAGATGGCAGAAAACTTTCGCTTCGCTACGCCATTGGCAATGCTTTGGAGACTTGCCTGTAAGTCAAGCTGAAACGTAACTTCTTTGCTCAAACATGTCATCAAATCTGTTTTCCTTCTGTGATTTATAACCAGGGCCGGCCCTGGCAGGTGCGGGGCACAGTGCAGGACCTAGGCACAGGGCCCCTCTGGGCAGTGGTTTTATGACGTCATCATGTTCAGTCAACCGTGCTATACGATCATGGTAGAACGCAAATACAAAGCGAGAGTTGAGCACGTTTGCTAGCGTTCGATAATAGAGGAAATTCATCGCTAGTTCTAACAAGACCGTTGCTTGTTAACAATGAGATTTATAAGCCGTTTCCACTGAATCTCACGCGCAAGGGGTATCTGGAAAAAATGAACAATCTACCTAAACGCCATGGCGCGGGGCCCCCAGTGGCGCTGGGCTCAATGCAGCTACATCAGTTGCATCGGCTTAAGGCCGTCCCTGTTTATATTACAACCACGACATTACGCGTAACAGGCGCTAAAGCTAAACCCTTGTACAACAGACATGATCTCAGTTGTTATAGGCATTATGGCAAAGTGAAGAAATTCCCCGCCAGGAACAGTCTTGCATGACAAAATAACAGAGAAGTTGATGCTTTTGATTAGCCACTGCTTGTCTATTTGAAACGTATTTTTTAAAAGCATAGAAACATGCAGCCGAGCTTATCGGTTTGCAGGTAAAAACTTGGGAGATGTCAAGGATTTGTTTTTGTTTTCTTCCATTTTTGCTGCCTGGTGTTTCTTGCTGAGTCTGAAGTTACTCGGCGAAGATAAAGTGCAATGGTTGGTTCCACCAACGATCCTTTATTCTTCGCGTAGACTGACTGGAATAGTGTTTCGTTTGTTCCTAAGAAAATTTACCCAAAATATAGCGCATGAAAATGATTTTATGTTTCATCAGCACGCTTGCTTTGATTGTATTTTTTATTGTTCAACTTGAGATAACTGTGTCGCTGTGACTTATCAAGTTTTTGTACATACACAGGATGGATTTTCTTTATCTGGCGGCTCGAATAGAAAATGTCGCCGAAACGGTTTATGGTCTGGAAAAACAGCCTCGTGCCGAGCCAGTGTTTGTCCTGAACTTCAAACTCCCGAAAATGGAAGAAAAAGGTGAAGAGTTAAAAGCAAATCCCGTTTGTGACGGCATCATGAACGTTGTTATAGTGTAGCATGTCTCGTTGCAGCACTTCGAAGAAAAACTTGCTTTGTGATCACAGTCTGGGCAATTGGTCGAGAAAACAGAATGCATTTTTTCCTAACAGCCGCTTTTCCTCGAAAATATAGCAGATACTTATATAAGGATATATTTGCAAAATCATCAGATTTTTCGCAAAAAGTTGATGTGGGATTTTATTAAGAATGGCATTTAAGTTTGCACTTACAACAAAAATGAAATTTTGTATTGGAAAAAATTCTTCCCTACCAGATACTCACGAAATTTTCTGAAGATAAAAAACAAAATTTCAAATAAATTTAAACAAATGTAAGCATAAATAAATCAACGTTAAATAAATTTTAAAGATAAATGAATTTTCTGGAAATAGAAATGTCTGGTCGTGATAAACAAACTTTTCGTCATGAGTAGGAGACCAAAAAGTAACAAAGCGATCAAGTTAGTCACAAAAACGATGACAGAAAATAACGAGTTGTTGCAACGTTTTCAAATGAAATTTGTCCATCATGTTGCGTATGGCCCAAACGCTGCAAACATCTATCCACCGCAGAAACAAAATCTCGTCTATTACAACACGGGNATCTCAACAAACGCATGACTCTTGCGTGGCGTATCCGTCGTGGTAATATCAATACTAGAGCAANGGAACGTTTGACATCATTTATTTTGATAAGCAATCTTTTTCAGACTGCTTGCGATACATTTTAGCTATTGCTATGTTAGTGAGAAATTATATGTGAGGACAAACATATCGCATGCCCTTAGAAACCTTATCACTGCGAATTTTCCTATTACCTTAATCTTTATATGCTTGTTTCAAAGTGCCATCTCCAAACGAAACCTTGTTTGACTACTTGCAGTAAGTACATTTTTCTATCGTCGGATTTGAAACCTTTTATTGACTACAACTATTCAAATATAAAGTAATCCCTGATGAGTTTAGTGTCAGTGTAGAAGATTTTAGGAAGATTCCTACCTCAGATATTAGCATCAGTTTGCGGTAAGAAAATATTTTTGGGCGATTTCAAGCTGCTTTGCCACATTGTTTCTGCAAAAATTTTGTACCTTATAGTGAGACCAGGTTACTTTGGCAAATGTTTTTCGCAGTAGAAGGTGCCCTACTGTAGTTTGTCACTACACAAAGCTAGCGAAAAACTCTTCCAAGTGAAATGAACTAACATTCTTGTGTTTATAGCTATAACTTTTATGGACTTTTCCAACAATTTTTTGCAAAAAAAAATTTTTCTGCTGTAAAGAATAACAGTTAAACTTTTCCCAACTTCATTACATTGCTTTATCTTGCATTTAAAGCTGTTCAGTGAAGCGTTTCCAGCCAACAAAAAATGTAAAAACATGTTCATTCACAACGGTCTTGTAAAACAAGTTCCTTATGAAAATCATCTGGTTTTGCGCTTTGTTGCTCACATTTAGCTGAACATTGCAAAGCCAAGGCTGTTAGTTGTTTTGCAACAAAAGGAAACTTGGAGATTAGTGAAATGTGAATTTGAGTGAGTTCCAGCATTCATCAAGCAACGTATCTAACCAACTGAAGAACATTTGAGCAAAGAGCTTGCATCCTCGAACATTTCACGGAGATTTGTATCAAATCAAAACTACGCAAATTGCTGCCAACAGGAAAAACTTCTATTTGAAATTCCATGTAGTGTAAAAATGTGTCACTTCCTACTTCCTATAAACCTGTGATTGATAAAATCTGTAACTGGACCACACAGGTTGCAGACGTTGCTTTCTTGCCTGCTGCTTCCCTTTTTCAGCAACAACTTAGCAACTTAGCTCTGCGGTACTGCTTCAAAAGAAAACCCCGTATCCGATCAGCGATCTTCTCGAGACATATAACTGAAATGAATATATGGTGAAGCTTGATTGTGGCCTTTGAGATACTTCGGTAAATTGACTGGCGAAATAGTGTTTGCTAGTTGAAGAGCTACTCACATAAGTTTGGCTTTGTTTACAAGTATTGGGCTGGGGTGATAGTTGTGACTTTAGGTGGTGCAACAACTAAAAGTTCATAGCATTTTGTTGTATTTGCAGGTGTAGAAACGGAATCAACTTTGGATCAAAATGTCGGTTCTCATGTCAAAAAGGCTACAGTTTGGTAGGCAGCGTTCGTAGAAGATGCAGAAACGACCACTCGTGGACTGGAAAAACGGCTTTTTGCCAAAGTAAATGTTTCACTAGCAATCTAATATTTTGTCAAACTGCCCACCAGAGTAAAGGTGAAGATAACATATTTTATCTGAAAATGAAGCATAAGGTGTGTAGTTACATCAAAGTCAACTTTTAAGCTGTTGTTTTTACAATTTGTGTTTTCTTTATGAGGGGGCACGGATCCCAGAGCACAACCGGTCATACTTATTTGTTTCAAATCTCTTCCGCTTGATGACATGTCGAGGCGATGCCCTTGTCCAAAATTATTTCTTGGGAGCAAACAGTCGAGTTTCATGTTAACACGACTACACCGAAATCCCGTTCTAGGTAATGCTGCCGTGGCAGATAATTTTTGAAAAGGCACACATTTAATCGTGTCTTGGGAGAATGGACTCCGTTCTGATTTTGTACCCAACGCCAGCAGGACAGTTAGCCCATAAACGATTTACATGCTTTTCTTTCATTACAGAAGCGTTGTTGACTTAATACTGTTCACTGTGCACGTACAGTTTGTATTGGCAGTTATCACTTGTCCAGCGCTGAATATCCCAAGAAATGGAGTGAAGGTCTGCTCGGATGGTGATAACTACAAATCCACTTGTGGAATTTACTGCAACGTAAGTGGTTACCCAACCAAAGCTTCAATTACGTGTAAGCTGGTGCTGTTTTATCAATCTGAATTATCTAGTTCTTCCAGATATTCTGATTAAATTGGTTTGTATCCTATTAGGTCAAGTATTTACTTTCTACTAACCGGTGAATAAGTTGAAGACGAGAAGCTCATTTACTTCGTTTCTGTGGGTTTCAATGCAGTTGGTGACTGATATGCAGATTTGATTAATTGCGTGCATCCTGGTGGTTTGCGCTTTAAAAACTCTCGCGCTTCTTCACTTAGGTACACATAGTGTTTACTTACGGCGATCGGGCAGATTCGGGTGCAAATGTCCACAATAACTAAAGAAGCATGGCAAGAATGCCTGGATTTTCCCGGATTGCGAAAATTACTACTTTACCCTGACGAAGAAGTTCATCCATCAACTCACGCTAAAATTGCAATTTTGAAGCAATTTACCACACGAAGGGCGCTAAAAAACATTCACTTGCATCCTTGATTATTACCAGGGATCCACTAGAAGGGCGGGGGGTGCAATGTCCCGGGGCGGCACTTTTGGTCAAAAGAAGGAACAGTAAATGGTTTTTCACGAATGAACCTGAAGTTAGATTTAGGTTTTAGATTTCGGTTAAGGTTGGACCTACCACACGTATGCCCGGGACTGTCCCGGTTTAAACGTCTGTCCCGGTGTCCCGTCCCGGTTAGCAAAATGTCCCGGAATTTCACTGCAGTGAAATTTTCAAAATTAACTCCAGCCTGATGATCCATTGTTATGAAATAATTCCGTCCTGAAAGGCTTGACTTTGCTTTAACCCGTGCCTTGGGGGAGCGGCACTTTTCGACTGTGGGTAGTGGCGTAATTGACGGAGGGCAGGGGTTCCCGCCGCCCCCCTGGCAAGCTAAATGTAAAAATGCCCCCCCCCTTTAGAGATTTCATGAACTGCAGAATATGAAAGAGCTTTTACAAGTTTTGGAAATCCGTTGGTCTTGACGTTTTAAATACTGAAATAGTGCAGTGTTTAGCATACTAACAGTCATCAAATGAATCCAAAATCGAAGTTGTTGCAACGGCGTGCAGTACGCAGTACATCATCTTGAACGAACGTGCATAATGTATGTGATGTAATAATCGCCTGTAGTTGTGGAACGTTGCCGCATCTGCAGCCATTATATTTCTGCTTACTTTGGAGTGTGTGATGCAGTTGCGAATACGTTTATGTTTGAAAATTGTCGTGTACTTTAACTTGAGATTAAACAGAGACCTTGAGATTAGAATACAGAGAAAGTTGGGTAGCGACACTACAAGTTTTTTCTTGCTTTGCAAAGCCAGTTTAACAAAGCTGTTGAAATTCACAGCTGAAGTTGAACCAGCGGTGTTCATTTCAGCATCTCGGCTGGAGGTGGTAACTTCGTTTTCTGGCCATCCCAGCAGTGGGCACGGCAGTTATCGTCCGCGCAGCGCTCTTGACACCTTGAAGTATGCGATGAAGTGATACACATCTACAAATTAAAACAGGTTTAGAGCGTTTTGATAGGTTTAAGCGCTGAAGCCAGTGGTTCCCATAGTGTGGGTCGCGACCCAAACAAAGGTTGCGATTTCGCAGAGGATCAGAAAATAGGTCGCGCCGAGGCGATCAAAACCTAAACATGAGTTGCAATTCTTCAAACTTGTTTGCTTGTCTGTTTGTAGTGTAGCGTAGGTACTTGAGAAAAGAGTAAACTGCTGACACTGAAAACAAACTTAGCAACCTACTGCCAAAAATCATCCATA
>JGI24158J21664_10011695_pt1 | contig 11663 bp, 8 predicted proteins | sample Ectturendosymbi3_FD_21664 | JGI IMG/M metagenome (IMG submission 21664)
AATTTTCTGCAAAAATTTTTTTCCCAGATTTTATTCAACATTCGAACTTCGGTTCGCGCTGAAACGTGTTACGCCAAATTTTTTACACTGGGAAATTCTTCTGCTGCTTCAGGACGTCGGAATAATTTACAAAAAAACAAAAACGGAATGCCGCCCGATTGTTTCCGATAATTGAAGACCTTTGCACGATTTTTAATGGCGATACTCACGTCTCGCTTATGTAACTTTGTTTGCAAGTGCATAAATATTGCCTGTTATACAGTTTCCGTGCAATACTGTATATCCCTGTACGTACAAAGGTTCGGGAGAAACCAAAATAAACACGGTCGGAAGACAATGAGCATAAGACAAAAACAAAGGTTATCTCTGTAAGGCCATTGTGATTTGCCCGAATACCTGCTATCCATATAAACGCAACGCCAGAAACGTTGTAGATAGTGTGCAAGTAATAGATAGTCGCAACTCGCAACAGACANTATTTTGCAGTAGCTGTTGCNACTACAAATTTCCCTAACATGGGGTCATGGCTGGTGCTAGATCATTTTTTCCAGACAGCGACATTGCGGCATAATTGAAACTTACGCTGTCGCAGCAACGATTCTTTATCGTAGACATCTGCCATAAACAAAACTAACAGTATTGATTGACCTGGAGAATCTAGGTAAGTTCCTGTGAAACGATTCTTCAAACACTTATGTAAAACGTGCTATGATAAGACGAATGAGATGAACACCAACACCACGAACTTCGTTAACAAGCGAAATTCATAATGTTTTTTAATAAGAAGCGAAATTCGTGATTTTTGATGTGATTCTCAGGCACAAATAGAAATACCAAAATTAAAATTATACGCATGTTAAGCGTTTGAAATACCACCTCATTCAACGTAACTAACAGTTTTAGGAAATTCGGTCCATCACTGCCAATATCTCATTTGCCACGACGGAAAAACTTGACTGGATGATAAACCTTAACGCGAAATACATCACGCGCCGCTTTCTCGATATCTTCATCGCTTTCAAACGTTTTCTCCTCCAAAATTTTATCAGTGAGCGGGTCAACATTTTCTTTTATGGTATAACTAGAACCAAACGCTACCCTGATGCTTTTCGGTTCGTATATGTGCACAATGACCTTGTCTTGCATGTAAGTGATTTTTGTCGGGTCGTGGTGAAAATCGATCATGAACGTGAAATTTTCCAGCTCCACTATTTCATCTCTTGAGAAGGTGTGCAATTGCACCCAATGACTGGAATCTACCTTGCAGCATTCTTCGTCGCATTTCCCAGAAATATTGCCAGCGGGAGCCGGCCCTTCTTTAATGACATTTCCTAAAAAGTACAAAAACTGTAAGTTGCCTTGTTTTGGTAAAGACTACGGTCAAAACGTTGGAATTCACTGCCAACTGCGTGTTTTGCTTTAACTTCTCGCCAATTCCGCTTCAAAGCATTTAACTTATTCCTTAACGAGGTAAGAAACGTTTGGCATTTGCACGGTTGCAACACTGACACAACTGCAAATCTTGCGCATGCTTCGATTGTGCTTCAGCATAGACGTAGTATCGATGGCCAGTGGCCGCTACAATCGAATTAACCAATGCGTGTTTCTGTGAAGACGGAGCAACATATATTCTTTTATGAATGCCCTTCTACATACACCTCAGGCCAACTTCTATTGCCGATGATTTAAAAGATTTTTGTGTAGACGAAAGTGCCATTTTGTGTTCGACGTTTAGGTGTTGAAATTAGAAAGAGCTACTAGAAATACTTTTATTCAGACTTCCCGATTTAACTAGAGATGCGCCTGTACATCTGTTTGGGCAGACGTGTTTGTTTTTCTTTAAACAACCGCTATGTCAGATACATATTGAAATCACCTTTCTTTCATGTGCGTGCATATATGCTGCTATTATTATCAAACATTTGTTTGCTCATTTTGTACAGTATGACATCACCGCGGTGCCTTATCTGGTTTGGCTTATTTATGTTATGTTCGTCTTCTATATGTTCATATCGGGTTCATCTGTTTTTTCACCACTGTTGAAATCAGCCGATGGTCGTTTCCGGCCTTGGATATCACTGACATTTCCCAATAAACAAACCATTAATTACCATCATGGTCCAAAACAGTCTTCTTGTGTCGCTCCAACCTGAACCAGGAACCGTCTTTTCCGGGTATGTTGACTGCCCGATAAACATTGTGTGTTTCAACGTGAACAGACAGGTGGGCCACTCGTATGGGACCAGTTGGAAGGAATCCAGGGTCAACCAAGTATTTATCACCGTCCAGGTGTACCTTCAGCAAAGCATATGAAAGCAAAAATTACACCAAAACGTCTTAGTCTGTACTTCGCTAAATATTGTCGCATGATTATAATTGAAAATCGTGCGAAGCAAATACAACGAATCACCTCAATGCTTAAAAATAGAATTTAATCATAAATGCATTTACTTAAATGTGGCGCTGAAAGTTGTCGTTAAGCTAGCAAGCAATGTATTTTAACTTCAAACTGGTAACGGACTGACGTGTGGAATCAGACGAGTTTTCATATCTCTTCGAAATATTTCACTCGAGCAAGAGGGTCAGCCAGGTGTAAAAATGTGGGGCTATCATTTCCTCAATGCGCAAAACAGGCACCATTGTGAAGCGCTGCAAACGTTCATCAAGAAACGTGTTTTTTTAACTTTAGTGACCTCGATTGCGTTCGATTTAAAATGACTGACGAGACAACGGTGCATCAAGAAAGAAAAAGAAATGCAGTTGGCGTCACACAAATGCAACACGCAGCGCAGTCGCTTTCAAAGTCAGCCTTTGCTTCACTCGATAAAGGATTTTCTATTTCGTTCAATGGTTCATATGGTAAGCGGCAATTACAGCGTTTTGGTTGTGCAAATCGGAAAAAAATAGTGAAGCCGAAAATTTTCAAGTTTCTAGCCTGGGTCTCGAACCTTTAGGTCTCGGACGTTATCAATGCTCCCTCTAAGGTGCACAACTGCGCAGTACAACAGTAACACTTGTGCTGTAAAATCTCATTCTCGTGCATTTGCACGATTCGAAATTTGTTATCGTATATACACCACACATTCCTTTTACCGCATGAAACGCTTCACTGGTTGTGCGTCTGCATGGTTGCGCAGTTGCATGCTCATTGAAACCAAGGCCTCCTAAATAAAATATTTTCTAGGAGGCCTTGCTGAAACACACATTTGCTCGGTTGCTCGGTGTAAAATTTTCTTAGATGGAATACTGACGTTATGGCTTCGATGACATCACTGTTTATATACTTCCATAGCTGGACGTTTCACCTATTGGATTTGAAAACTAGAAAATAAAAAAACAGCACAGAAGGCACTCACACCATGAAAAGCAACATAATCAATATGTTTGTCAATTTCTGGTGCAAATCCAATTTAATTTAAGACATGCTGGGAGATGTGGCGTGCATACTAAGCCAGTAGCTTGCAATCTGACAAGTTTATTCAATCGCTCGTCACTTGCAGTCGACTTGAAAGGTATTTTTTCAACTTTTTATAACCGTGATTGAGGGCAATTAACAAAATCGTGTTCACGAAGCGATGTTGTATGCAACTAAAATCCACTAACTGGCGTTTATGGTTTAAACTTTATAGCAAAAATTATGAAACACACCGTGGAAAGTGTGAAGGTTGCACAGCTTACCAGCAATATCATGTGGAAGTAAGGCACTGACCATTCCTGATATTCAGGCATGAACCAATTTGCTTGTGTAGAAGTGGCCGTGTATCCGAGTTGACGTAAAAGCCATTGGAAAAGACCATTTATTTCGTAACAGGTTCCTCCGCTTCCTTTCACAACGATTTTGTCAAAAAGAACTTCAAGATCTAAGTTAGTTATTGGTCCACCAAAATAGTGCAAGTTGGAATAAGGTACAGCGAGTTTGTGTGCTAATGAAAGGGCTTCCAGGTTCTCCAAAGTTGGTTCACGGGAACCTTCGTAACCAATGCGCTTCAAATACCTTTCCACATCCATGTCACTTCTGACAACTGCAAACTTGAGTAGTTTCAAATCTACTTGTGATAAATCTGAAAATGACACATGAATCACGAAAATGTTGGGTACTTTGTGTTTAACACGTGTTCGAGCTGATGAGTACGTAAAACGACACAAATTCAGCGCAAGTATTATAGTTTAATACGCATGGATGAATTACTTTTCACTAAAGAATTGGAAAAGTCTTATTTCATTAGGTTAGTGGCCCAGTGGGGGATTTTTGGGCAATCGTCCACCAAAACACCACCGTGCCTTTTTCAGCAAATGCATCTATTTCTTGGCATCTCACAGTGTATCATACACAGAAGTGCTAGTGTCACATATCAATTTCCTTACTGCAAAGTAAAACCATCACCACCAGGGGGTTCATCAAGTTTCAGTTAAAAAGGGCCCCACTATAAAAGACTAAAAAATCTTATCAGAAATGTCTACTAAAAATCTTAGCATCTATTTGCAACAAAAGGGGCTGCAAATCGGAAGGCTTGGCACTGCAGGGTCTTTATTGGCTGTGAGGAACGCGTTGTAGTTTACGATTCCCAGAGATCCCTACTGATTGAGGGGTCAACCTAGTTGTTCTGAGAACACGGGTCAATCTTCCAACTTAGCGATCTCACATCTTGAGATTGCTCAAGCCAAAGCAAGGCGAATCAAAGGCTCTCACCACTTTGTTCCTTAAAACGCAAACGCAAGGTTATCCGGTTCGGTATAAAATGGCGCTGAGTTTTCAGCAGAGCGATCGGAAGCCGTGACCAACTGCCGTGGTGTAGGTTAGCAGGCAATCATGCCAAGTGTTAAGCTATTCATAAACAAATACATTGCAATGGATCATTAATAGAATACTGTATTGCCTGAAATCACGGAGAATGAAATAAAGAACGATCAAAGCACGAAAGCACGTATGTATCCACTACAGGACTACGCAGTGCCAAATACGACGACCCTGGGCTCAAGACAATTTCATGTTTAGTAGTTTTGGTGGCAAAATTGTACATTTTATAAAATTTGTGCTTTTGAATCAATGTGCCGATCGAAAACTGGGAATTTGTGCCTAATGCCTGATCTATACTGGGAAGTGACGGGAAGCGGCCAGACGTGAGCGTATGTGAAGAGGTTGTTTTTTCAGTCCGCACTTGGAAACGACGGTTTCATGCGTCGGTGACGTAATAACTACTTTTTCGCCAGTTGCTGCGTCTGATCTTCGAAGGTTGAGGTAGATCAGAATTCTCTCGAAATTATAATGGTTTGCCGGCATTACTTCAATGCGTGGCTAAGGAAGCGAAGAAAACGTGCAAAACGCCGATTCCGGAATTACTGGGTTCATCCCATTTTGCAGAAAAGGGAATTAAGGATACAAGGTATGTCACTGCTGATAACAGTAATTCGGTTTCCAAAACCTTGAAGTAGAACAACTTTAATAAAAGAAATCATTTAAACAAGCTGCTGTATTTTTTAAAATTTGTTTAGAAAAACTTTATATTCGGGTCACTTTCCGGGCGCTGAAAGTAACACGATAGTTTGCAACTGTGGCGAAGAAGTTGGCGAAGTTAGGAAACGTGTTTGGTCATATCGCGAACATTTTGGTGTCACTTTCATTTCACAAACTGCGCTTGCTTGTTTTTATGCTGTTTGTAAGTTCGAAAATTATTGCGACTTCGCATAAACCTACCGGAGCAACTGGTTCTGAATAATTCTTTGCAGACGTCAGGTACTGTTCATTCTGGATAAAAACGTAAGGCTAGTCAAATAGCTTACAATAGCAGCTGTCATGTCTATATACCTGTATATATCTTGTTTCGGATTTAAGCATTTAGATAGGTTTTCTGGTGGGTGTGTGTTTTCAAAATGTTTCGTGACCAACGGCAATGTATTATCATATGCTTTTTAACGTAATAACCGTTAGTTGTTGGCTGTGTTTTTGCAGGGATTACCTAACGTGGATACGTGAGCCCATCACAAGGGGCTCGAAACGCGTTTCTTAACGTCAACGCTATAGTGCCTGTTGTTGAGATCAAATAATACCCCCTATACAACCTAATCAGGTGTAGACTTTTGCATGGAAGGGTTGACCATATTTGGTCCCGCACAATGCGACCTCAGGCAACACAACATGTAATTCGGAATCAGATCGTGTCTCAAAAAATTGAGGGTTCGTGGAGGCATTTGACATCAACAGGAGTTTGTGGGGGGATATCTTTATAGAAACAAACAAACAGTGTTGAACTCTAACAGGATAATTTTTGCTTTCCGGTGGTTCAACAGATGGAGTTTCCCTCCAGTCAGTTACGAAAATTTGTTTTTGTATACTTTAGTATAGGCCCCCAACCAGGGCGCAACCGGGCAATTGCCCTCCCAAAATTTTCAAATCAAGTCACGTTTAGTTGTTAGGTACCACATCAAGTTTCATTCATTTTGACCTCACCCGAAAATGTCCTGGTTTGCGTACATTTAATGAAGAAACATCCAATACCAATCGTTACTGAATGTCTAAGCGTCTGTTCGTGAGAGCGGTTTGAGCAGGTTGTATTGTCAACCGCGGAACTATGTGCACTTTGTGCTCCATTTTTTGAGCTGGTTCAATCGGCCATGGCCATCCGTGCAGGAAATCCGAAAAATCTTTAAAGCACATTCCAGCCATTGCAAGAAGGTTCGCCAAGGGGGAAAACGAGGTTGCCACAAAAATGTCACCACCAAATCTTCCCTGATGTACATGGTCTGCCGGCTTAAATTTTCACACTTTGACCACCGGGCCACTTGTGCGCGACGCGTTCACCATTAGCCACGCTTGGAGTGACAATTCGGATGAGGAATTCGGACTCGTTTTGCGCAGACGCAAACTCGTAGTCACTCACTTCAAAATCACTACGCTCCACATTCATTAGGATGCCAGCTACTTGCGAAGCATTTATTTTGCAAAAAGTACTAACTTTCAAAGCTTGGATATTACATATCTTAAGCAGTTAAAATAAGCGTAAAATCAATTATGTTCTTCATTTAGGCAAGTAATCACTCGTAATAGACATTGTGCTTCAACTACGAGCTGACCTACAACTTTCCCAGAACACAGAAAATGTTTTTCTCAAAACCTTCTTCTCTGTTGAGAGACTAAACTCCGAGCATTTTCGTACTTCCAGGAGGGAAAGGCTAGTGCCGGCAAGTAACAGTTGGCTTTTTAATGTAAACATGAGGTTTCTCGAATGCCGGAAGAGAAGTGCTGAAACCCCGGCACGAAGAATTATCTCGTAAAGTGTTCAAACACGCATTGTCAAAAATTAATTCCGCCTCACCGAGTCACCACATTGCTTGAAAGGCGGCGGTGCCGTTCATTTTGCCTGAAGCGCGAGCGACGCGCGGCTTATAAAAGTATTCCTTTCTGAAACGTCATGAGAGAGTATTTGACAAATGCAGTTGCCTTTATTCTGTTTTTAGGGGAGTTCAGCACTTTCGGGACGACATGTACAACTTCACTACTTTTCTGCGAGGACCTTTATGGCGTTGATCGCTTTCAAAGCTATACGCGATGAATGAAACACGAAAATGAAGACTACAGACAACCAGAACAGACCCTAATGTATACAAAGTCAATGCCGAGTAACTCACGTTTTGGTGTGCCCTCCCTGGAGGAGTTGATGCGAGTTGCACAAAACATTTGTTAAAAACTATTGAGCAAGATTTCCTCGGAAAATTTGGTCCTGAACACGTTTTTCAATATTATTTGTAAAAAGTTGTAATAAAATGGGGACCTCTGCACCTTTTCGTGACGCCCCTGCTCAACCGCACACATTTCCTAATTTTGGAGTTTGCAAACATAGAAAAACTTCGGTTTGACCAAAATCTCACCCTATTGGGGGATGAAAGGTTGGGGATTCACTGCGTAACTACTGAAGATGATTTTTGGTTGGTCAGTAAACACATTTGGAATCCAGCAACGGAAGGAAGGCAATTCGTTAACGGTAAATCACACTACTCGAAGGCCTTTCAAATCAATCTTATTTGGAGAAGCAATACAATTGAGTAGACTCAACCAAAGGAAAATAATTTCCTTACCAGCCTAAACCGACTTGAATAAAAAGTGATCCGCTCAAACTTCCCTTTGACATGACAAACGACATGATAGAACTCGCATCAAATTTGAAGAAAGACTGCGCTCCCCAAAATGTGACAAGAAAGATTACTAACAGATTTTGGTTACGTCATTCCCACATCTGCTAAACTCTATCACTTAAAGACAAAAGCTTGAATACGAAGGCAATGGCTACCCTAAAATCACCTACCACAACTGGACAAAAGCCAACAAACGACAAGCAACTTGCATTACGTAAGGCAAAAAAAGAAACCAAGGTTCGTAAATTTGTTCCCATTGACGTTTTGAGATTATTATACTTTAGCTTCGTTCATTGTCATTTACAACATTGCGTTATTTCATGGGGTACAGCCAATAACTCTGTTCTACAACCAGTCAGTGTTACAAAACAACATATTACGGAAAATGACTTCTAGCAAATATAGATGTCACTCTTTGTACAAGAACTTAAAAGTATTAAAACTGAATGACATTTATCAATTGGAATTAGCCAAATGTATGTACAAAGTTCATCACGGAAAATTACCAGAAATATATAAGCAGGGTTTTTTAAGCCGTTTTAGGGACCCGATTCGGGTCCCTAGAATCAAAGAAAATTATCATCGGGTCTCTAGAATCAGAGAAAACGGGTCGCTACAGGTCCATACTGGGTTCCTAACATTTTCCTTAAAAAAACATGACATAAGAAATATTTTCAAGAAACTTCTTCTGTTCATTCTTATCAAACCAGATTTGCAAATATGGAAAGTTACTTTATTCATCGAGGTTCAAGCAATGCCGGTAAAAATCCATTTCGTATAGGGGAGCTTCTCTTTGGAACAAGGTGGAACAACATTTGAAGGCTGTACCCTTAAGCACGTTTTGCAATCAATTACAAGAGTTCGTATTCCCACAGTATTAACTAAGCAAAATAAATTTCATTTCATTGGCTCCTATTAAATTTCATGAGGTATTACTTTCATTTTTTGTGTTTTGTTTCTTCGTAATTCTGTTTATATTTTGGAACGTGTGACATTATGTCACATTACTATTTACATATTCGTATTGCAAGGCATTTCATAGGACATCTTGACCAGATAACCTTAGGCTTTGACGACGTCCGAGCTTCGGAAAAAAATATACACATAAAAAAGAAAATAACGCACTGTAAAAAAGTAAAGACTGTAGGCCTATTTTTATGTTTTGGTGTCAACTGTAGCGCTTGCTACGTATTATTTTCATTTACATCGTCTTTCTGAGAACATGTGTGTACTTTACTCACCGTCGCTAAATACATCCCTCTCGTCAGGGCCTTGCAAACGCTGTGAACTTGGTGGTTGCCATGGAAAACCCAACAAAATCTATGGTCCCAACTGCTTCTCAAATACTGCCAAAAACTATAATTTTCCCGCTGAACCAAAGCCTGACATATTCAAACTATGGCATTTATGTGGCGACATGTGTGATACGCTATCAACAGTATTTCAAATGCCCAAACAGAAAACAAATTTTCCAAGAGATAGCCAGCGCACGAGGCACTTGGAACAAACTAGATAAAAGTGACCAATGCTCTCATTGCGGCACTATTCAGTGTTACATGGCATCATAAATAAATTGCCTACTTATGAAGCTTACACTGTTACTTTTGTGTAGCAACCCAGTTTTAACACAAATAAATGGTCTAAAACCTTGACGCACAAATTAATATTTAATGCATGGTTCCACCTGAGCTTTCGTGAAATAATTCATGTACCCTTTTGCGCTGTTCACTGAGTTTTTCATTCGGCATTATCCACTTGTTTGACCTTTTTCACCCATACTGTACATGTAGTTATTGATGTTGGTAGCCTACCTCCCCTCACAATGCTTTCAGCATTTCGTTTTGAAGGCGCTCCCTAGAGTACGTCTACCAACCTTGCGACCGCATTGCAACTTATGCATTCTACCAACGTTCTGGTTTGAATCATTGCGGCGTGAATCTATCAACATGGGTTTGTTGCTTGGTGACTGACTTCTGATAGTCTTTTAGTTGCAGCGAAACCAATTATTTCGGAACGACGCATTTTCCAGATTCTTACTTGCCGCAGCTTGTGCTTTGATTGATTTATTTTATTCTTGAGTTTGTTTCATTCTCTGGTCTTGCTTCAGCCTTTCAACGTTTCACCCGAAAGGATTGCTTGCAGATTCATTTTAGGACTGAGGATGTGTACTACTACCTATTTCGTGAAATCTACTTTCTATAAATAAAATTTGCTGATGGATCAGACTTTACTTTAACGACGTCATTTCTAGACTTCTTCAGGCAAGCTCCTACAAGCGGTACAACTGCAACCACTCACTATTCCTGACGCTTTTGCCTTTGTGACAATCAACAGCTACAATTTCACGCTTTTTATGACTCATTTCAATCTACTGCGTTTCACGTTCTGTTGCACAGCACGGAGGTACAGTAGACTGCTGCACAACGGCAATAACGAGGGGCTGCTCTACTGACAGTCACAGTGATATCACTGCAACTGAAGCACCCTATCACTGTAACCAGGGTTTCTTTTAAGGAAAACCTTAGGGTACCCGGTATGGACCTGTGTAGGGACCCGATTTCTCTGATTCTAGGGACTCGGTTTCTCTGATTCTAGGGACCCGAATCGAGTTCCTAAAACACCTTTCAAAAAACCCTGCTGTAACTGAAGCAATTTTTAAATTTTCACCAGCACTGTATCGGCGAGTGTTCACTCGTTCCAAAGCACTACACGCATAACAGCGTGCAAACGTGACTAGAACTACAGATTGCGTCCGGTCATCTCATAACGGAAACCACTGATGCGTAAAGGTTGGTAAACCTTTTTCTTCGGCAACGTGGACTCGCTATAACGAGGCTACCGCGATAGCCTCGCCTATAAACAGCAGATACGTGATTGGCGTGATGTGTCGGAGCTGGCTTCGACTCATGAGCTTCTCTCACTGCTTTCGCTGAAAAATAGCCCAGCACGCCCGAACAGCCAACACCAAAACTATTTCCAATCGCGGTTGCGTTTTATAAGTGGTGGATAACACGAAACCTTGTGGTAGTAGGTTCAGAGATACAAGGCACTATGAAGTTTCTTGACTGACAGCAAGTTCTTTTGCGTTGATGCACCTGATTCGGTCCTGATTTGTTTTCTTTGCGGTCGACCTTATTTCCCTCGTATGTCTGCCGCGTCTCATTTGCGGCTGGTTACACCGCTTTCCTTGACCAACCCTAACTTTTGAAATTCTACTTAGCGTTAGAATAAAACTTAAAATATGCAAGTTATTCTGTTTTTAACAAGCTTTCGCCGAACTTGTTTCTTGCCCCGGGCGTCAACTGCCCTCGGTACGCCCTTGCTCATATCACACAAGAAATTAACAACTCTGAACGAAAACGCTGCAACAGCAATCCAGAAAAAGTGCTCTCACAGTTAGTAAGCTGTTTAAGTATGTACTTTCCACGATGGATGCAAGCAAGGAATCGATCAGCAAATTTTTAATAGGAAATCGATTTCACGTAAAATTACGCATCCTCAGTCCTGAAAATTGCAAGCAAAGCATACAGGTG
>JGI24158J21664_10011697_pt1 | contig 11662 bp, 3 predicted proteins | sample Ectturendosymbi3_FD_21664 | JGI IMG/M metagenome (IMG submission 21664)
TAGGCTGGGCTTGATTAAGTGACTGCTTTAGCCGTCTTTCACCCAACCTGTGCTGTTTGTTTCAAGCTTTGTCGATTGAAATGTGTTTTACTGCTGACTACTTACAGCGCAAACATGACTTGATTTGATTTGACTTGACTTGCACCCAGGGCCGTCGCCAGCGGGGGGGCCAGTCGTGCCCGGCCACCCCATTTGAAATCTGTGCCTCCCATTTCACGTTTGGCCCCCTGGTTGCTGCATACATCCAATACAGTATTTTTAAAATGTGGCCCCCCCTTCTGGTTTTGGCCCCTCCTGTTTTTTGGCCCCCCTGCTGCTAAATCCTGGCGACGGGCCTGCTTGCACCCACAACACTGGGTACCCAGTTAAGAACCACGGGCGTAGAAGAAAACGAATATGTTGAACGAAGAATTAGACAAGTAAAAATTTTTTTTATAATTTACTGCAGATTCAACTTTGTTTGGTATGAAACCACATGAACTTGTGAAATTTGCGTGTAGGCCTACCTTGTGCGTTTTTAGCATATTAAGGCTTTAAGCAACGTTTTTCGCCGGACCCATGATGGTGCAGGTGAAACAGAAAAGTAAGATTTTTGTTCAGTGGCTATTTTTGCTGTGGTGGTTGGGTGCAAGTTTTACTTCAGGTACTTGGATGAACCATGTACTTGTGAGTTCAAATCATTTAAGTTCTACCTTGGCTGTCCAAATCGCTCTCACACGCCTGAAAAAACTGAAAATACCTTTTACATAAAATGAGAACATTTTTTATCTGAAACTAGTTCTAGGGTTGTCCAATACTAGTGAAATTACCTAAACAGTACTGCGATTCAGTACTGCTGATTAAAGTGGAAATGAACACCTCTGACTAGTCACGCCTATGATTTTTCACTTTCATGAATTGTTACCTTGAACGTTTAAATACGTTGAAATAGAAATACTTTGCGCAAAAAAATTTTTTGCCAACAAGAAACATTTTTGGGGGGAAGATCTGACACGCAGAAGTTGGCAAACAAGACAAGTCACTAAAGTAAAACTTACAATGAAACATTTTTCGATTATACAGTCCAATACATCAGATGGATGGTTTACCTATCAAGTCTACACTGGACGAAAATACCCTGAATTTACAAGTCTCATCACTACTTACGAAGAACAAAAGTAAGTGTAAGATTGCACATCTTACAAATCCGAGTTAACCAACTCAGCTGTAATTCAATCGGGACAAATGCAGAAATCCAGTCAAGAGTTATTTGCATTATACGCTGACTATTTCCGTTTTGTTTGCTCCTAGTGCCTACACGACAGTAACTGCCTTTTGTTATGCAACAAACCATCCAAGAGTGTGCGGGTGCAGTCTACAAAATATTGGTCAAGGTTTGGGATGTCGTTGGGAATCATTTACTTTATTAAAACAAAGTAGAGATTTGCCTTATGTCAAACAAAATTTTGGGAAAGATAGAAACCAAGCTAAATTTGGAGCGGATGTGGCTACCCTGGCGCCCCTTACCTCCGCTCCGCCTACAGTTATGAATTCACAAAAGTATTTGCTTGGGGCCACTTGTGACATGGTTGAGATATACTCAAGCCTGAAACTNCCCTATCTCATTGCTNTGTGCAGAAACAAATCACGGCGAGAGCAATATCCAGGCTCAGCCTGCCGCCAATCGTCGTCATCCATAATCAGCACGTCTGATGTTCTCACAAACAATTCAGCAGATTTATAGAAGACAAAGAAAAAAAATCTGTTTGCTCATGGAGTTTTGCCAAGCATGATTTGATTTGGTAACAATGTCCTCAGCAACTCAATCATAAGGGGCTACACTACAGTATTTATGGAAAAGTTTCAAAAGGTTTTCTGGAGCTCATAGGGAACTGGTAGTTTAAACAGATCTTTTTGAAAATTTCTGGCATCTTTTATGTCTCAAATAAGCACGTTGAATGATATCAATGAATACAAGATCAAGCCTCTCACGGTCAAAACAGACAATGGTAAAATGCTTCATAATCCCTACTGATTTCTTAAACCTTTGAGAAACTTCATTGCTTGTGCTTACAGTAACGTTTCCTGCTGCTTTATCTCACTTATTGCGAAATCATTACGATTAAGCCAGCAGTTCAACAAAACTTTAGCCCTTTATCTTGAAAACTGTAACAAAAGCTGGGTTTAAAGTTACGTTTACTTTGTTTCAGACAGCTGGATTACTGGTATGGTCCGACATGCAACTTAATCAACGGCACAGGTGGGAAAATTACTTAAAAAGTTGTTGCTTAGGTTTTATTCAAATTGCATGATTGGCCGATTCGAGTTGTAAGTAAATTAGACAAGTTCTGAAAATTAGGTGACGAATGTCAGTGGCTGTCTTGTTGCTGTACCCGAAAGATTAGGCTTTTATGTGAATGAAATAGAAAATCATAGGATTTCATCTGGTGTAAACTTTTTGATTAATGAAAAAGCTTACCAATCGAAATGTAGTAAGCATTGTGTCAATAAGATCAACATCTACAGTATGCTCCAGCCTAAAAAAGATAAGAAAAGTGCGAGTAACAACTACATCTAGTATTTGGCGTTTTACGAGACACTCCACACCATGTTTGCAGACGGAACGTCCACACCTCCTTTCATGAAAAAAGAAGACAATGTCTTCCTCTTCGTTGACGACATTTGCAGGTTTTTAACGTGTTTAACGTATTGCAGTGAGAACAGGTTGCACATCCAGGAATTTAATGTTTGTGAAGATTCCAAAGCCTATTGTGAAATAAATGTTTTTGTTTCACTGAGATTGCAGAAGAAAACCATTAGCAAGAGCTTATTACATCGTCCGCGCAAAATAGGCGAGAGAAGAAAAAGCCTACCACCTATGAATTGGCTCATTTAGTAATCTGTCAAAAATTTGAAAAACTACGAGTGTCATTGAGCTGATTTTTAAAATATTTTTATCTCAGCTTTAAGACATTGCACCGTTTTCCTTCTCACATAAAGAAAAGGCCTTTCTGATTTGCAGCAAAAAATCACAACGTTAATGATGTAAGCATGTGTCACAAAATGAATCCATAATACATATTAATGAAAACATCCTATTTATTTACTCTCTCAGCTTGGCTATTTCGGATGATACATGTATCCAATTTTCGTACAAAAACAGGACATCTTGTGTCTGTGTTAAAGGTACTGGTTCTTCCTTTACATGAGTTTGTCGTTTTGAAGATTACGGTGCGTAGTCACGGGACTCATACAAGCCATGTCTAACCGTCACACAAATGTCTTGACTTTCACTATTCATTTTTTTCGTAATTTGCAATAGGATAAGCCAACGACAAACGAAATATTTTTAGGATGTCCTAAAAAATGCCGCAAAGCTGCAGTAAACAACTAAGCAACTTTGCATTTGTTAAAGTAGTACGCATTTAAGGTCTCTGTCCTTATTTATTCCACCAAAACAATACGCATCGTCTAGAACAAAAAATCATATCTTACTTCATTGTGTTGTTGATTCTGTTTGAATAAGAGCTGATGATGCTTACTTAGTAGGCGAAATATGCTCTGTAAGATCTTAGTGTCTGAATCTTTGCTGGGGAAGGATTCCTGTCAATGTACAGTATATCTCACTTCATGTTTGCTTTCACTGAAAGTTCCACAATGTCTGTAAATCAGTATTTTACTTTATGCTTTTCAGGTCTTTGTATGCTGTTTACGAACAAGAAGTAACAGTCAAAAATGTTCCCGCTTGGAAATACATAATTCCTCCAGAAATTTTCGAAGCGCCAGCAAAAAATAAGAATAATTACTGCTTCTGCCCCGATTTGGAAAATGAACCACTTTGTCAATACAACGGTGCTGTTACTTTAGCGTCATGCCAAGCAGGTAAGTGGAAGTATCTTTACAATGGCAAACTCAAAATCTTACAGTTGTTGGTGCAATACTTGAAATTTCCAGTACGGTACAAGGACAACAACTTCGCTTAGGCTGACATTCGTGCCCAACTTATCGCAGGCTGCTGCAACGGATGGACACAGTTTCAGCTTTTCTGTAATGGATGTGGAAGAAAGCATCTATGCCACAAAAAATAATAATTAATTTTGATTAATTTACCATCAGAACAATTATGTGAATACGGCTTTTTAAGTTCACTTTGGCATTAGTAGAAACTTAATGACAAACAAAAAAAGTTGCAGATAAAACGCCAAGGAAAGATGCTGCCTATATAAAAATAAAGTACTTCGTTAACAACTGAATTTCACACACTTGAAGAATACAGCTTTGAAAAGGTATTAACTTTTGCACTTTAACAGCACGGATACATTACATTGTTGATCACCCCGTTTGCTCTGAAGACATTTACGTCATCTTCAAAAAATCAACTTAGATCCAAAGAAAATTTGTTTCTGCTTTAGTCACGAAGATAAACAAAATCGTTTTCAACACTTGATGAGTATCTTACATCATTCGATTCTCCAATCCTATGCTGAAACCCAAAATGAAACACAAATTGTATTGCGATTTACATGTTTGACTTTTGGTGTATGTATATCAGAGTGATCGTATTGCAATACTTTGGTCATGGTTTCACTTCAATACAAAACAAGTTGTCAATGACACTAAATAAGCGACACTTAAAAAACTTTATTTCTTTTCGAGAGCATCAACTTTTCCGTGCAAACAGTCGATCCAAGGAAGTTGTTTAGAACAACACGTCGTTTAAAATAAGAAAGAAAGAGAGAAAAAAACGTGATGTTTCTTGATGTTTTTCGCATTTGTTTGTGGTGATAAGTGATGCTAAAGTTCATGACTATGATGTGGTACGTTCAGCTACTGGCAGAATCTGTGTCTTGTGTTCGTCATTGAGGTCGGGAAGAGGCTCTTTTGAAAGGGTTGATTTAAAGAGAACGGTCAGTTTTTGGTTGAAAATGTTTCCCGGTTTTCAAATTTCTAACAAACTATTACCATCACTGGCCTTTGCTCACATGGCAGCTCTAAGAAGGTTGAAGATAGACAAGATTAGTAATGGTATTTGAAACTTTTGAGCAAATCTTTCTCTGCTTAACAATAACACACGATTGTGTTTGCACATGAAAGGAACGCCGGTTTTTGTCAGCTCCCCACATTTTTTGTACGGAGATGAATACTATATGAAACAAACTGAAGGACTCTCACCACCGAACAAAGAGGAACACGAAACAGCTCTTGTGTTCGAGCCAGTGAGTATACGTGGGACGTCTTTTGCCACGAAACGACGACCCTCGTAGTTTCCTGTGATATTTTTCAAACTTATTTANGGGGACAGGTCATTTAAACTCTCATTGCTGGCGAGACAGGCCACTAAAAAATAAAGATTTGGAATACAGAGAAATNAGTGGCTTAACTACAGGTTTGATCCAGGGGGGCTAAGCTTAGCTGAAGGGGTGCCACTGGTCACCGTAAAGGGGCCCATTAGCCAAAACTTAGAAAAGGGTTAAGAAATGATAGTGAATCTCTGGATGTTGTGGATGTCCATACTAGATTAAAAAAAAACGAAACCACCCCGAAACACGTAGAAAAACAACAAATTCAAGAATACTAAATATCAAAGTTTCAAGTAAAGCGGGCCCAGTTTTTACATTTAGCTTGCCAGGGGAGGCGGCTTGCCCCCTTGCCCCCCGTCAATTACGCCGCTGGGAGCAATTGATTTTGGTTGAAACTGACCTGTACTATATTTTTGCAGTCCATGACTGATTGTTTGAAACCTTCGTGTGGCCCAATCAACCCCATCGCGTTTGTCATTAACATGTACAAATTAATTATATTTCATTTTAGATGAATCCATTAAAGCGTTTTTCATGTGCGGAACGGAACTGTTCAGTCAGACGTGAAATACTGTACAAACCACTGTGTTTTCGATGTATTGCGATAAACATGATATACGAATTCTCTGCTTTGACAAGCATGATTTGCCCAAGCGTACGTTTGCTATTGCTAATTTTGTTCACTTGGTAATAAGAAAACCTATCCTCAAAGGTGCTTTACTTATCTTAAAACCTACCAACTGTGGTGGCGGGTGCCCAACCAACTGTACCATACTTAGCCGGTTCATTCAAATCATCACAACTGAACATTGCACAATGCGAATGGTATAACTGCACATCAATGTAAGCAATTCAACAAATGTTACTTAACTCTTTCTAGTTGTTTTACTTTACATAAATTATTTCAGTAACACTTTTTGTTTCTAAAATAAAATGTTTTTGTTTAGAATTCCGGCATTACGCTCAAAGCCGACAAGCGTATACAAATAAGCTTCTTGTTGCGCCACAAAGAAGGAATCAAGTATGCACACCTTATTGGAAATTTTAATGTAAATGCGTCTGCAAACGTAAATGCTGAATAAAAAATTTTTTTTCAGTATGTTTGAACAGATTGACGACGACATCATCATTCCTGTTGTGTGGTTGAACGAGAGCGCCATTGTGGGTCAGGAAGATGCTGACATGCTCTATGGGTGAGGCATGATGTGCTATTCCAATACTAAACTCCAAGCGTTTCATGCTAAACAGTAGAAGCCATGTTCCTAAAAAAATAAAAAATTGGGTAGGCCTTGCTTACATGATTTACATAGATACTAACAATTTTGGAACTTAGTTTTGATCTGTGCAATATTTCTGAAAAATGTGACGGTTGTAGGTCACAAATCATTGGTTAGTTACCCTCCTATATGCGTCATTATACGAGCATTTCACCTTGACAAACGGGTTGTACGAATAGGAGATACAATTTTAAATGAGTGAGATGTGTTTTATTGAAAAAGTGCAGATGAAAAAAAACAAAAAACTTCAGTGTGTACTTGCTGATTTGGTGAATTCTCTATTTTTTGAAAAAAATTTTCTAATATATTTTTGTACACTTTCCAGCTAGGTAACCTATACCCCGAAGTCACTTACGATCAGTTTTTCTCTTTTTTTCAAATAACTCACGTTGCGCGACAAAGATGGTTGAACTCGCTGAAATTGAAGTAAAGCCTCTTACATTTTGTCACGGTTTCAAGTGTAGCGATGGAGAAAGCAAGAAGGCATGACAGGCACTTTTTCTTGTTTTCATTACTTTGAATGCTTTGGAGCAACCTTGAAGTTTGCTACCTTTAAACGCTGTTAAAGGTTTAAAATTTTCAATAACGTAAAACCGAACCGTAAAGATTCTCTGCAAAAGCAAAGGAAAATGTAACGTTAAGTTGTTTTGTGTCCCTCGTGTAACTCAAACATGATGCTCTTCACAGACTTTTGGTCGTCCCGAAGGATGTGGTTAACGTCTTGTACATCGTTTTCCTTTGCGTCGGATCGGTGATGGTGGCCGTACCTGTCTTCTACGTTATCATGTTAAAATTAGGCGTTGCGAAGTCTCCCAGCAAGAAGGTAAGTATAGCAGTGCAGCAACACCTTCGTTCAAACAGCCACAGCATCTGCTTGCCAAAAACTTTAAGATTAAGTCGACAAGCGCAGTTGTCCAAAATGTTATTGAAACAAGAGATAAAGTTGAGGAAACGGATGTGGACCAAGAGACAGCAAATGCCCTACTATGGGTTTCTAAACAGCAACATGACACTGAAGACATTTTGGATTCGAGCTCAACCACCCAGCTGCTGACATGAACTAATTCTTTTTTGTTTAAATTAANCTACTCCACATATGCTCCTCGACATTCTACAACTACTAATGAGCCCAGAAAATAATACTTCTCATTTGNTTAGGTTGCCCTGATGCAAATAGAAATTGTAGCTCAAAGCTAATGCAACACAAGCTTTGGTATATGTTCGCCCAAATTTNTATTACCACAGCCCGTGACCTGGTGACAAGTGCGTCCGTCTTCGGTGCTGGTAGATTTGGAGCCTGACTCTCGGCCCGGTCTTACCAAGACCTTGTAAATTGGTACTGTGGCCTTCTTTCCAGGCGCACGGTGTGCGGAAGAGCTGCAGGGACTACCACCTAGAACGCAAAAACAAAAGCGAATAAAATGATACTAGACCTTGAACAAACTCATTTGTGGCGCAGCAAGACCACTGTAGTTATGAAGAGCCATCAAAACGCCATATAAAATATAAAAAAACGTTTGTTAAATATGACTGTTGTTCGTTATTAGGCTCAGTTGCCATGTGAGCTTTGTTTCTTTTCTTTGAGCTGCGATTTGCGTTGAAAAACAATAAAAAGTTTGCGTTACTGATTTGAAGTTTAATTTTGATTCAATGTGACTAGACCGAATGCTGCAAACTGATAAGCTTGCCAATTTCCAGGGCTGAACTTCACAAAATATTTCACGATTTAAACTGTCGCATGTTTTTAAAACTTGAAGCGAAGCCGGGCTGACGCCCCTATACTGCCTTATACTATCAAACAGAAACAGCGAATCTTCGAGTTTATGTTGGCAATGATTTCCACTTATAAATTCTGAACTAGCGACTCTCAGGAACGTTGGGTTGAAACTGGTATGGGAAAGAGCTACTGTCCAAAAAAGCTAACATTCAGAAGTGGACACACTCATAAACCACCCTTGTTAAAATGTCATTCCTCGTTCCGATTCCCCATAACGCCTGGCTACGTTTTACATCCTCTGCTCAGCTGATTGTGTTTTACCTCCTCAGCGTCAAAACCACGTGACGTCGTTCCGACCGTGACTCTCATGTCGGTTGTGTTGAGTGTGGCCTCTGTACAGGTTGCCGCATGCAACCAGCTTCATTTACAACTAATGCATCGTCAGTAATTCAAACTACATTTAGAAAAAGAAACTTGATAAACCTCATCGTCGTTTCCTTACCAGATAAGGACATTTTTATTTCAAAACGACCTGGCGAATTCCTTTATAAAAAAAGTATGATTAATTTAATATTCGTAATAAACAAGTGACTTCTCAGACACTTTTTCACAATTGTTACGAGTAAAATTTAGCTTTGCGTACCTATAATTTTACATCGTAAAATTAGCTTACAGAAAAACGTGTATTTTTCATTTATTCTGTGTATTTTCAAACAGCGAAAAGGCAGCGATAGTTCTTCTGAAGCATACACAAACAGCTCCATGGAGTCGCCAGATGAGAAAGGTGTGATCTCACGTTTCTATTTTTTGTGCTGATGTACGCCTCGGTTTTGTGATCAAAAAGTGTTCTCTAAGCTGAGTAGTTATAAGTAACAAGCAGCCGGTCTTAGCTCACGTTTGCAGCAAAAATGTTTGTTTCAAACTGCATATTTTGAAATCAAAGTTAAACCACCCTTGCTTTACGTAGATGTATTTGCTAATTCTTTAAAGCTGAGGAAGGAATGTTTCGCGTCAAGGCATAGGAATGCTCGTCAGGTCAAATAAGGAAAAACTCATGACATTGAGCACAGCAATTCTCAAAATACATATATTTCTCAGGCCTGTGTTAAAGATTGAAAATCGAACCGCGCAAACTTTAAGAAAACCAGACGTGATGAAACTGACGAATAACTCAGTTGAAGTTTTGGAAATGCTGCTTACGTAGCCTACAAATGTGACTTCAAATTTTGTGCGGCTTTCTGTTTTTTTTTTATTGCAGAAAGTCATGACCAGTGTTAGCTGTCCTGAATTCGCATTGAAATAAAACTTGTCTCTTCATAAAAAGCATTTTTGTCAATGTTAATCTACTCTTTAACTGTTTTCAATAGACTCTGTCCTAAAAAGACGTTTTTTCGCAATTTACCACTGTGTACTCGCATTATGTATTTACCACTGTGTACTCGCATTATGTAGGTGAAAAACCTTCGGGCTCCCACGTGACCCGATTTACTTCAACGAGTTCGACCACTGAAATGCTGAACTGAGTCTTGAATGCGAGGAGTATTGATTTATCCTGCCGTCCATCAAAAGATGACAAGCTTTTCAGCACAATGTCACTGTGTGCCTTTTGGTCCGTTACTTCGTTCAGAGTCGTTTCTAAAATGGGAACGACCTAATTGCTTCATAAATACTAAGCTTTCAGTGGTGTGGCATTACGGTTCCGCCGTTTGTCTACGTTTTGTTAACAGTACATTGTCGAACTAAATGTTTATAGCCGCATGATTTATATTTTCGAAAATATTTTGACTCCACTGGTACAGCAGCACGGGCGTCGGAAGGATTTTTTGCAGGGGGGGGGCACTAGGGGATTTTTCCAAAATATTTCCAGGGGGGCCAAAAGTGGTGAAATTTGTATTTTCCTACTCTAAAATCAAGAAAACAACCTTTTTTGCATAAATTTTCAAAATCCAGGGGGGCCTTGGTCCCCCTGCCCACTTTCTCCCGACGCCCATGTGCAACAGTAGCCTTATTGTTGTCCTTACTTGACAAAATACGCGACCCAAGCTTTCCGTTTTTGTTCTGTGTGTCGTTTTAACACTCCGTGATTTGTCGTTGCACCTGGCAATTTATCTGTCCAATGGAAGAGCCCTTCTTTCAAAATTTTTCATCAACGACATTACAGTTATTTGTGAATGCCTCCTTTCCTGATGTGCAGTGTTTTACTAAATTATAACAAGAAGATAAGAAGTTTGCGAAGGAACATCACCGATAGCCCGATTTTCGAACCGTAACAATGAACCATTCAGGTCCGGCTTAAGGGGGGGCAACGAGGGCAATTGCCCTGGCCTTCCGCTCCAAGGGGGCTCCCGTGATGACGTTTATTTGTTTCAAATAAAATATTCGTTTGAAAAATTGTCNTGATTCAAAAGAGATACAAGAATACAACTCTACATTCCGATGTTGCGTCGAGTATCATTGATGATTTTTCTGCAAGTTTGACTTTCTGCCAGTTTTAGTAATCACTACTTAATGTAAATAATTTCGGTTTTGTTCAATGCAAATATATTTGAATTTTGCTTGTAACTTTTCTTAATAATCGTTCGTTTGGCATGGGTTTATCTACTCGTGCATCACACCTGCTGCACAAATGTCGCGAAACGATACTATTTGCGTGCTTAAGCAGCAAAGCTAGTTCTGCTGTGGTTGCTGTTTAGTATCAATGATTCTTTTCCTTAACTTCTTGTGCCGTCTGGAGGTAGCCGCAGACGAACTGCGACCCTTTGGTTTGTCATGAAGGGTAACGTATGATGGCAATGCACTTTTCTTCCGATGGCTACTATTCTTGCGTTACATCATAAACATATGAAGCTAGTCAAGCCATTTACGTCACATGTTATTGCGTGTTCCGTCAGAAAAGGTTTTTGATCAGTCGTACTGTAGAACGAAAGAGCAGAAAGCGAGATAGCAGTGTTTAGCTAGCACGATGCCGAAATCGGTAATGCCATCAGGAGCCAAAAATGGCGAAGTTTGTAAGGAAAAAAAGCACAAGAATCTGGCAGTGTTAGCTAAAACGACGCGACTGAAACGTTTTCTTTCTAGCAAAGCTTTTAAGCAGCAACGTTAAAACAGTGGCGTTAACCAGAGCACTTGAAAATGTAGGTGAAAATCACGACATAAGTTTCGAAGCACCTTTCACACTCAGACCGGCTGGCCATATTGACATGTTATTTTTCCGGTGTTTTCGTTTGTAATCTCTGGTTTCCGCTTATTGTTCAGGTGAATGTTGTTTCTTGCCGAGTCACTCTCCAGCTTGTGGAAATATTATTTCTTAGTAAGAATGCACTGTAGTGTTTATATTATAAACTCTCTTCTCATCTCGCAGCTAACTGTATGTGCAGTTGAACACCGTA
>JGI24158J21664_10011698_pt1 | contig 11662 bp, 11 predicted proteins | sample Ectturendosymbi3_FD_21664 | JGI IMG/M metagenome (IMG submission 21664)
GTAACTCAAATTGCAAATTGGCGGAGGTGAGCAGGAATACATGACTGGACGGCCAGTAACAGGCCACCGTCAACAAAAACGCGCAACCCAAAACTCTCCAAAGCTTTTCACGAAGGACCCAGTCGTATGCTTTTTCGAAGTCGACTAAATATGTGTAGACGTCTTTGGCATACTCCCAAGTTATCTCGAAAATTTGGAGAGTGAAAATATAGTCCGCAGTTCTATAGCTAGGATGAAAACCGCCTTGGGTATGCTCAAGCTTTGGTTGAGTTAATTCGCGGGAATTTTTTTCAAGGCACTTGGCATACGCTTTTCAAAGGAGGCTAGGAAGAGAGATGCATGGGTGTTTAGTGCATGTTTATCAATTTGGTAATTCCAAAATAGACCACGACCTTCCTTCTTTTCACCGCATTGTGACTTTCATTTTGTTTCTGTGTTCTTTGTTAGTTTAGTGATGCTCATTTTTTATCTCCAAAAGTTTTAAGTACTTTCAAAGCTAAGACCAATCACATGTTGAAAAAGATGTATTTGATTGTGCACAAATGTTGATTGACTTCAAGTTTTCGAATGCTGTTTGCCCTTTCACTGTCTTGGCATTTTGCATGGTACTTTGATGGAGTAACTGTAAGTATCTACCCAGTGAGGAAAATAAAAAGAAGTTTTACGGGGTCGCTAAAGTAGCCTATGAACAGCACACTACAAAAATGCTGACAATCCTGTAATTTCATGGAACGAAATAGCGAACAATTGGATAGCCAGGCATTTACAGTCAGGGGTGTAATGGGGCGAGGACGTGTTCCCACACTTTTCTCGTGTTTGCGTTGACAGTGAAATGAAAATTAATGCTTTATTAAATATTGATTTAAATATGAGTTTGAAGTGCGGTTGGAATTGAAAATGGCAACGTTTTTTAGTTCCTTCCCACATTTTAGCACTCCATTCCGTAGTTCAGTTTCAGCGATTTGTACATGAACAGACAAGTTCACGCCGCTCGGCTGGCCTGACGAGAAACTTCCTGACATTCGTCGACCAGATACGCCGCGGGAATTCACTTTGCACACAGCTGAGTTTTCCATTCCTAGCATTCCTGGTGAGTGAGATATTTAGTTTTCTTGTAATTCGATATGATTATTTGACTTTTAAAACGTTCAAAATGTTAGGATAGGATAAAGAAGCAGATTAAGGAAAACTTTTCAAAATTATTCTCAGAAGCCACATACATTTTCTCAGGTTGCTACGCAGTGGAAAGTAAGATTCAAGACCTATACCGTCAGCCATTATTTCAGTGGAACTGGTGGTTTGAAGTAACTTCCAACGACAGAGAACTAGATGCTAAGATGAGAGAAGAATATTGGAAGTATGCAGGTTTCGTTGATGTTGTTGCCAATGCGCCGAAGAATGTTTAAATTTTTTCTTTGAAAATACCTCATAACATGTGTGTCAACTTGTATTCGAAAGTGCAATCAGAGCACTCGGCAGCTGATGTCAACTTTCGTCCATGTTTACAAGTTTTCATGATGATGTTGATTAAGGTTGATGTAGTACAATAATAAGTGTTTGAAACAGTGAAAAAAGTTGAATGCTTATGGGAACAAATGCGTGGTAAGCTTAATATTGATGGGTCTGTTTTTCATCAAAACAGCTATGGTCGCAATGAAATCTAATGGTTAACAGCAGCTTCCCAGAACTAGGAAAAATCGCAAAAAAGTAGTCATTAGATTTTATCAGAGCAATGCTGTAAACTAATTCTCCACAATGATGACAAACAGAGAACCCCTGAAAACGACTTAAGCCACTAAAATCACTCCTGTAAGTCAATAATAATATCTAACGTAAGAGATTTTTGGGATAATTCGTTGTTCCGCGTAGTTTGTTTAATAACTCACAAGCTGCAAAATATTGTGTCCTAACCAAATGATTTTAACGAACTCATCTGCAAACCTGACCCTGAAGTAAAAAAACACCAACACACTTTTCGAAAGTTCAGTAAAACAATCTCAAAATGTTTTTATGCCAGTTTATTCACCAGAATATAGAGGCTCAATTCAAGGTTTCGCGTACCTCCACAAACCTATTTTTGAAATTAGTAACTCTTGTTGCCAAGAACGACGTAGAAATCACACGCAGCATTTTATTGCAAAGGGGTTGAGATAAAAAGTTTGATGTCGTCTTCCTTTTTGAAAGGTTTCTTCACGTATAATTATCCAAAGACTATCCACTGGATCTGACAAATATGTTTATCAAGCATAATGCTTACATAAATTTGGTTGCTTTTGGATATAACAATTAGCTGGAGGCTTTATTCCTTTGTTTTTTTTTCTTGCTTTCCCATATGCTCTGTCTCAACTGCGCAACAACCACCTCTGGAAATTTCTGAGTGAAACCAAAAAACTACGAATGAATGCTTTCAAAAGTCTCCGAATTTTTTCTCGGAATCTCTGCTTGAAGCATTTTTGTTTTTTTTCGGACGTTCGAGCGCATCACGAGAATAATCTAAATTTTTAGTATGAACCAACTGCTTCACAGAAAAGCGGTCGCAGTTTTAAATAGTTTATCTTCATTCATTCAAAGACGTTCAAGACCAAAAAATGTGCGTTGAATTAGTGATAAAAGTATGGATTACTCCAATCTTTCTCCGTAATGTACATAATGTTATAGTTCAATAATGAAAACCTTTTCGGCATAAAAGTTCAATAACAATGGTTTACTGTGACAAAAAGCAAGATTTTCTGCAGAAAACAGACGAAACCAATTGCAGCTCTTCACAAAACATCAAAAGAAGAAAGCGCAGCTCGGATTCGTGAAGCGCGGAAGAAAATGGAAGAATTCAAACATTTTCTGAAGTCGGATTTTGAAAAAAACACGGTTGTACTACGCGTAAGTGTGTAATGACCCAAAGTCGGTTTTTGTTTCATTGGTATTTTTTATTTAACGACAATCTTGCAACAGACCGTAGCTTGACTGGTGTAATTTTGTCGTGTCACGTCGAGCGTTCAAAGAAACAACGACACAAGGAAACTAACAGCAAACATACAGAAATAGTATGAAATAGAAGATTATAGCCAGTACAATTAGAATCTATTGCAGGATTTCAGAAAGTTGTAGATTTCTAGGCTGCAGGGAAGACATAAGAAGACAAAATTAGGTTAAAAGAAGACTGAAAAAATTAGAGTACGATGACTACAAATTTTTAGAATTCAATTGTAGCCTAAATTGGCAAAACCTTTGTATTTGTAGGGTTTGATCTATTTAAAACATGAAATACATTAAATGACTCGAAGGTAGGAAGGAGTAAGCGATGATCAGCATGGAACTTAAGAGGTGGCAAATTATGCGTATCATCAGTTTGAGTATTTGAAATTGAAGCAAACTATTCATTGAAAAGATTGCACTTAACACGTTCGTCATGCACAGGTGTTCCGTTTAGGTTAATGGGTAGAAATTTTTTGTTTGTTTTCCAGTGTTTATTTACCAGATTTCAGTAATCGGAATGAGAGGTAGGCCTACTATTGATATTTTGTTTAATTATAAAGCTCACGCTATATCTTTGTTTAGCCAATTTGACTTTGCTTTGAATCAAGTTTCTAGACTCAATATAGAGAAGTTTCTGATTAATAATTATGGTTTTACGTTAATGTTTGTAATAACGAGATCGCTTGCGAATTAGAATTGTAACTGCGTGATTAAAACAAGGCTTAGTTTTTAGTAAAGTGAATCATTTTCTTAGCAATGAAGACATCAAGTGTTTGGCTAATAACGATTGTGATNGTAAGTGGAGCGGAGTCAACCTTGAGTGATTTCGTGATAATAAATTCCCAGTTAATTGCATTACAGAGCATTATTGGAATCTGAAAAATCCCGTTGGCATAATCCCATCAAAAATGGTTCAAAAACTGTGCAACGTTCAAGTGAAAAACTAAATTCGATAAAAATGTGATTATGAACCAAATTTCTGATGGGGTCTATAATATAATGAGAGAGAAATCAAGAACCTTACATTCGCGAATAGGAGTGTCAATAAACTGCTGAAGGCCGAAAGCTGACAAGGTGCGAAAAAAATCAGTCTTGAAGCAGAATAGCTTTGCAGAATGATCGTTTAAACCACCAATTAGCAAAACACAGCATTAAGTATCAACGAGAAGCGACTCAGTAACACTGGATAGAGAATCGATAGTGTTTCCTTGAAAGAAAGAGCTGGTATTCAACGGAAAGAAAATCATTCCATAATATTTTAACGTTGGATAATTCGAAATCACAACGGTGGACATAAAAGATACTGTTTTGAACGTAAGTTGAAACACCATCTCCATGCCGATTGCGATTAATGCGACATGGATCAGAGTCAGGGACGTCGGAGCAGCGGGAAGTCAAGCGGGTAGTAAAAGAGTTGAGGGAAAAAGAAACTATTAAAAAGCAAAAGAATCGACTTGTTTTGTTCAACAGCAACGTTGACCTCATAAATAATAACAAAAATTATGGAAAACCATTCTGAATCTTCTGGGTGAGCGAATAGCTGCAATAAATTTCTTTCAAGTCTAATAAACCATGAAATGATCGATGATACTGTGAATAGAGCTATTGTGAGCAACCAAGTTTCTGGTATTCACATGAAGGACCGAAAAGTCAGATGCTTTTACCATGATTTCATCGGTTGTAACTGATCAGGCCAGACTTTAGAGTAAAACAGTGGTCAACGCCTTCAATTTTCTATCTTATCTTTTTCCTAGAAGCAAACTGTTCAGAAGCTTTCTTAAAAAGAGATTTACCTTGTTATAACATAGATCGAAGTAGGTGCATGGTAATATTTTGTTGAATTGCTTTGGTTTGCTGCCAATTAGGAAATCATATTTCTATCATTCATTTTAATAAATTTAACAGATATTGCTNNAGGGTGAGAACAATTTGCACTTTGGATTGCAGTGGCGAAGTGTACCNTGGCACAGTCCCGTCGCCACGTGTAAGCGTTGGTGAGCTTAGCCCCCAAACAAAGCTCCAATCCCCCCAAACTGCAGTATAAAACACTATAATTCAGTGGATTTTTGTCAAATTTAGAATGTCAAGCCACTCTGCTCAAACCGAAAGCCCCCCTACTGAAGACTTTCTGGCGGCGGTTCTGCTTTGGTAGNCGATTAACGTTGGCGAACANAACTCGGCACCATNAGACTCAGGAAACCGCAATGAGCTAATGAGAAAACAACCAATGACGTACTCACTCGGTTCAGGAGCCTCTTAAGAAGAATNTAAAGGCAAACGTGAAAAGCAGATTGAATTCTTTAGNCCGGATTCCTGAGGTTATTTCAGATTGTTTCGTTTCAGCACGTAACTCAGCCGATTATTTTTAAACACCACCAAGATCGGATTTAAGATCAGAAATTGTGTTGTAGTCATGTTCCAAACTAGATTCTGCCAACAACAAGCGATGGTTGCTTGACTACAGATATGTGCAAGCTTGAATCTTCGCAAAGTGCAGAAAGCAAACCCCAGTCGACTGATTCCGCGACAGCTTGCAGTAAGCCTTGAGCGGTGTTTCCCAACCGGGGTGCCACTGACAATGCTCAGGGGTGCGGCGAGCTAATACGTTTTTCAATACACCCTTAAATAATACAATATCCAAATGTCATCTAAGCTTAAAGCAAATTGATATGAGTTCACTACTGGGTGCTGCGAATTATATTTCTCTACTGTGGGGTACTGCAAGCCACAAAAGGTTGGGTAACACTGGCCTAGAGTTTCAAGTGTTTTTCTGAAATGGTTCTTCTTCATTTTGAGAGAATAACTCGGTGGGGCAGCAGGCCAAGGCCAGATACGAATAAACCGCTTACTTAGTCAAATGAAGTGGCGGCCGTTAATTTAGTTCAGTGGTTGGATAAAGTTTTGGCAATTCCAGAAATTTGCAGATTAAGAAACCAAGCAGAACATGTTTTTCTCACTTTATTGGAACTTATGGGTGAANGCCATGCTGCCATCCGGTNGAGTTAAACCAGCGTNGTCCAACTACAGGCCCGCGGACAGAAATTNTAAGGCCCGCGAGGTTTCTCAGCATTGATTGTGTGTATGTTGCAGTAGGCAATTTTAATTAGAACAAGCATAACACCTGTTAATAATAATGTACAATATTAACGGCGTTAGAATAAGACCGTAGAGAGCTCTAGAAAGTAGTTAGCAAAGATAGGTTTATCAAACAGAAAGATTTCGCACTAAAATCCGTTTGATGTTTGGAAGCGCATACGTGTGTGAGAGCACATTTTCTACGAAGAAACAAGTCAAATCTGAAAACCGAAATCGAATGACAGAAGAAAAATCAGGCCATAGTCTCCGACTTGCTATCTCTAATATATTGGTATTGTTGAAAGGAACGATAGTGTCAAGTAAGCCTCAACCGCAGGCATCAGATTTATGATAAATTGTTTATTGACATTGTTTGATAATTTCAATGACACAACCATACCAAACTCATCTATTTTCTCTTTACAATTTTAAATATTGTGAATCTATTAATTCATACATCATTTTGTTGGAAGTGGCCCGCGAGTTGTCACGTCTTTGTAAAATGGCCCGTAGGTAAAAAGTAGTTGGACCATGCTGAGTTAAACAAACGGTTGGATCTGTGGAGAAAACGATAACGATATTATTTGTTACTTCAAAAATTAGCAATCCCTTCGATATCGCCCAACAAGGCTTTGTTTCCGTTTCAATATCAGCATTGCAAGGAGTTAAGCATTTTCCTAATATAAAATACGTGATGTGGAAATAATATTCAGCCTGTACCGAATCGTAGAGAAAATCAAATTAAGTCATTGATAAACTAAAAAACTAATTTAAATCCTGCTCAGGTCCATAGGGAGCGCTAACACCGTTGGTACCATAAGCTAAACTGGCCAGAATTTTGTCCCATCATCTTCGAGGCTTTCTGAAACGTTTTAGGCGCACATGTGGGATTTTCAACATCTCAGAAATTATTCTCAAGCTCGTCTGACCCAAAAAACGAACTTGTTGGATTTAGAAAATTTTGTTTTGTAGAAAGCATGCATTATTTTCTCCAAAAATTGTGGTGAAGGACCTATATTAAAGTGACCAAGAAAGCAGGAAAAATGAAGAGATGTCGCCAATGCTCTTATTGGGGTCGGTCGGTTGAAGACCAAATTTGCATTCTGTTCTGAACTGCGGTTGTACATGCAAATGAAGTAGATTAAGTTGAAACATGAAAATATGTTATTTTCAAAGATATTTTTGCATTATTCAGCAACGTAAAGTCCTATATGTGCAAAATGACCAAAGGAATTAGCTCACAAACAAGAATGATACGCAGTGCAAGTGCTACTACATGCCCAATTGTTACACATCATGTACCCGTGCCCGACTTGGGGATATATCGTTTTGTTACTCGACAAGAGATGGAGGTGACCTCGTCTCAATAACACAAGAGGTCACCTCCATGATCGGCGTATTCGAACCTCTGACACAAATCGTCAGACGGCGCAAATTACAGTGGTTTGGGCACGTATCCAGACACACGGATTCTCTCGCGAACACTATAATGCAAGGATCATTATGAGGTAAACGAACTCGAGGTCGTCCAAAGACCAGCTGGATTGACAATATTCACTCATGGACTGGCTTGAACCACGAACATTGTTTGAGAAACTGTTGGAACCGGAATAACTGGCAAACGATCCTGCATGCTGCTAATACGCCATTGGCTATGGGAATGAACGGCCACTGGCTATGGGAATGAACTGAACTGAACTCGACAAGTACCCAAGGTCAAATTGGCCAATTCAACCCCTTTACCTCAAAACACAAAACGTATGCAGATTTTGATAGAACTGCTTGACAGAGCACATAAAAAGCAGATACTGAAAGAAACGTTAATTCTGGGTATTTCTAAAATTAAGTTGAAGACTGCTTTTGGCAAATTTGGCCATGTGGACCTGAGCAGGGTTGGAAGATAATAATCAAAATGAAAGTGTAGGAGGAAAGACAAAAGGAAAAATACTTTAACCAGAAAAAAAAGATAGAAGTAAATCAAATGTATGTCAAACATTCAAACATGGGTGTTGGAAAGGGGGCAGGGTGGCAAAGCCCCCCAGGATTTTGAAATTTGACATTTTCCTATTACAGTTTTAGAAAAAGTGGTTGTCTTCTTAGATTCAAGTGGGTGAAAATAAAATTTCACCACTTTTGTGCCCCTGGAAAAATCTTTTTGGCTGCCGCTTGAACAATCCACTGTTGACCCCCTGGAAAAAATCCTTCCGACATCCATGCATTCAAAATTTATATGTAAGTGGTCTTAAACATGAGTCTTGTTCAGAACGATGAACTGAAAATCCAAGAAGAGCATCTCCGAAGATCGTGATGGAACCAGGCTGCAGACATGNTTGCCGAGGTNTGTTGTAGATCTTTGTGGTGAGCGTTTTTCAAAAGAAGCAAAACATGAGCGCACATCCCATGAGAGAACAAACACAGGATTTGACAATATTTACTGAAAAAGTCATGAATGTAATTTTTCCCAAAAGATCAACAGTAAAAAGCTNTACAATCCTTTGAAAGCCTGAAGCTACATGGCAGTTGAAAGCGAAGAATTCAAAAAGCTCTTAGCATTTAATGATGATTATGCAACCGCTCCATGACCAAGCGGACCATTCGCCTGTCAGGTAGCAATCGCAGTAACTTGTAGGTACAACCTGCTTTAAAACTGCAGTGACTGATGTCATAAAAGTGTCTGTTTGGTTCAAAACCGTCTTTTATTTCTCCACAGTAGGTAGGGTGAACTTTTTGCCATAATTATCATTTATCTTTGTTGGGGAGGAATTGATAGTGTTTGGGTTTGTAAGGGAGGAATGTGAAAAAACTTTGAGAACCACTGTTCTAAACGTATAGGCAACAGGAATGCCGTCTGTTTATGTGGGAGCTCAGTACGCTTCTCAAATTCACAGTCACTCGACTTGATGTCATCCGTATCGAAGTACGTAAGTGATAATGCATTTTTCATATTTATGATTATATCTGGAGTTTTTTTTAAATAAATGAAAACCCACCAGAATTGGTGGTCATTCAAAAATGTTGTTGCAGGCACAGGACAACGTTCACGAAGATAACTATGAAGATGAAACTGAAAATTTTGGGAGCATCGAAGTCTAGGATCCCCAAAAAACTGTATCGCCTGTGGTGCAAGCCTTGTCGAAAAAAGCAGTGAAACCTTTGAAGAAATAGTGAAACCTTTGAAGAAAGCGGTAAAAAAATCGTTTCACGCCGCTTTGCCTCCGCATCTGCTAGAAAATCAACAGCTAGTAAAAGTAGCATGAGTTTTACACTAGTCCGGTTATTTAGGATTTTCGTTACCAGAAGCAAAAGTAGAGAGACATTTTGTTAACACTGTCTGCATTCATAAAGCCACGACCAACCAAAAAAGTAGTATGTATGCAGTGTAAGGCTATATTGATACCCCCAATTTTTTCCAAAAGATTTTGTTGTTTTTCGGAATTTTTTTCAAAATTATAAATGTGCTTTAAAAAATGTGATTTATGTGGCATTGTGACCAGATAAAGAAAACTGCTTCGTGTTTTTCTGGACATTTTTCTGAAAAGAATGCAGGTCATTATTCATGTAGAGAAAACGAAAAACGAAGCTCTCTATGTGAAAGCTTGAAAGGTCATGAGGATCTATACCACACCACTGATCTTACACAGGCCCGTAACCAGCTTGGGACACCAGGGGTGGCGAAGAGTTTTCTGAGAGGGGCCGAAGTTTTTTCAACTACGTCCAATAGTTTTCAACTATGCCCAACACATTTTTCCAGGTGTGGCGAAAAATATTGCAGGTGGGGAGAAGCCCCCTGCGCCCCCCTAGTTACGGGCCTGATCTTGCATCAATCTTGGTTGGCGTTAGCGTCTCGAGGCCGCGGCAATCACATTCAGAATCGTTTAGGTCAGGCCTGGCCAACGCACGGCTCGCGAGCCGCATGCGACTCTGTGCTCGCTTTCATGCGGCTCTTACGTAAATACCGTATTTATTCTTGTGTAAGTCGCAAAAGTTTGTACCAATTGTTCACATTTGAAAGTTGGGGTTCCACTAAGTAAAATGCATAGCAATAACTGGCTTGTACATTTCTTTCACTATCATGTTGTTGTGTGGTATTTACAATAAATCTGAGCAAAGGTATGTGTGTGAGCAAGGCCTACGAGAAGGGGGCACAGGAGGTACATCGTACCCGGGCCCAGAAGGTACTGGGGCCCGGGAGGAGAAAAGCACACAAGCTAAGTTTTTCTGTAATCAATCCCAAAATTGAAGGTTGCTTTTTCCAATTGCAGCGCTGGTAGATGTTGGCTATAACCAGTGTTCTTTCTTAGATCTTGACAAATGTGAAATTGCCCAAATGGTAGTTTTAATGAAAATTTTCCCATGCATTAAGCAGCTAAAGGTGTTTCCCAAACTATGTTACGCGTACCACTTGCGGTATGCGAAGTTCTTCCAGGTGGTACGCATGTGACTCATTTAGGTTTACCAGAAATCAAACAAAATAATAGTAAATGAATGCAATGTCTTCTATTTAGCGGCGCAGTGGCGATTCCAGAATGAGGCCGAAGAAGCCATGGCCCATCCCGACACAAACTTGCCAAGATTTTTACCGGTGCTTTATATCAATTTAATTGTCAACTGTTAGAAAATAAGCGGAAGGAACAGTCGGACTCAAGGCGTCATTGACTGGCCCCTCCCGAACAAAATTCTTGGCTGCGCTGCTGCAGCATCGTAAACATTATTTTAATTTACACCAATGAATGAAATACAGTAGATAGCGAAATTTCACCCTTTGCTTCACTGGTGCATCAGATGTCTGGCAACCTTAGCTTGCCATAATAACCGCCATAATTTAAAATCGACTTCAACCAGGAACCGAGTTTCCTAGAAAACTTTGAGGGGACAAACTTTGAGTGATATGCATCTTGTTGTGCATATCACACAAACCTAATATTATTGGAAGCCCACTTGAATAGGTGGGCGAAACGTCGGCTAATAATAAAAATCGCCAGAAGATCTAATTTATCTGCTAATATTATTGTTTGCGTTTCGATGACGTCATCATGTTTAATCAGCCATGGTACGACTTTTTGTNAAATTGTCAAAATGGGAGGTAATGATGGAAATGATATGTTTTGGAGACCATNGCCCAAGTGCCCGCCTGGCTACCAGAGATGAGCGGACTGTGAAATTTTTCAGTTCGAGTCCAGTCCTGATCCGATGAAATTCAATCTGATCCAGTCCTGATCCGCAAAATTTTTGAAAATCATCAGTCCGATCAAGTCCTGATCCGCCAGAGTAAAAATGTATTTTTATTTTGCCTCATGAGGCAAAAGAACTACTGGAGCTATTTTGCCTTTAGCCAAATACGATTGGTTGAAGGCAAAATATTTCCAGCAGTGCTTTTGCCACATGAGGCAAAATAGACACAGACTTTTGGCATTTCCAAAATTTAACAAGGAAGTGTCGTATAGGCATCAGAGGGAAAAGCACTGCTGGAGTTATTTTGCCATTAGGAGAATCTGATCGCTTGGATTGGTCAAGTGACAAGGACGATATACTTGGATTAGCGTAAGGTCCTTGTTGCATGACCTAAAACCCTAAACGTAAAACCAAACTCAAAACCTAAACCCAAAACCTAAAC
>JGI24158J21664_10011700_pt1 | contig 11661 bp, 10 predicted proteins | sample Ectturendosymbi3_FD_21664 | JGI IMG/M metagenome (IMG submission 21664)
GCTTTCGTTGAAAACAGTTCATTTTTCAATTGGAAATTCAGTTGTCTGGCTCATAGAAAACTTTACACTTGTCCTGAAACTTCCAAACGAGTATATTTCGTGAAGCAAAAAAAAACCCTCACTAAAAATGCAACTTTACTTTTTATTACTCGCAACGCTGAGAGATGAAAAACCGCAAGTAGGTTACGATCACCCCACAGAGGTGAAAAACAACTCTCGCATGAACAGTTCGCCTATGTTGCAAAAACGTGATTAAAAAATATGCGACCATCGCTCCATCTCTGGACGTGCAAAGTTTTTGCAGCTCTCGTTCTTGGTCAGAATGAGCGTTGCCATTTGTATGTTCAGGCAAGCTAAAGTTTTCACTAAATGTCGCTTTCTTCAGCGAGTTTTTCTTGCTCGGGCTTAACGTGCGCTCTAATCATTGCTCTTTGTACCGATTTGCGAAGGGGGGGGGGTTTACGACGTCTGAAAATGCAGTTGCTAAACTGCAAACTGCTGAAAAATCAATTCCGACCAAAACACTTTGCAAATTGATGTAACGAGTGTTTAGATTGGAACTACGGCGGAAAAATTCTTCAAACTGCACTTTGCTACCTTGCTGTTCGTTTCTGCTGTGTAATCCGTGACAGTGTCATAACATTGTAAGGTGTATGAAGGCACTATCACTTTTTATTTACAACGAAATTTCAACGTCCGCACTTGTAAGATGGCTCTCGTAAGATGAGGAAAGGTTACTATCGTCTGCTAAGGAACATGTAACAATATATCACTTGACTGAATATCAAGTAAAGGCGTTCCGTGGTACTCAAACCATCACAAGCATGTCCTTTGGGAGGTCGTGCTGAGGTCGTTATGTTGCGATGCATCCTCAAGTATAGGAGGATTTAGATTATCACCAGTAGTAAACCATGATTTTACTATGAGACAAAACATGAAAAACGTAAACGTTTATCACCAACATGTGTTATTTTTGCAACATGAATCGTAAGGAATCCTTTCAAAGTAAAGAATCGAACTCCATGTGGTATTTGCAGAGTATACATGACATGTTTCCTAATCCCCAGCTCTTGTTCAAACAGAACATTCAAATAAAAAGATCTATTTGCACGAAAGCTGTAAGTGTGGAGAATTATGAACGACGGGAAAGACTCATTAGCGCAAAACGCTTCATTGAAGGATGATTACGGTCCATAGTCGAGTATATGTCCGAAAAAATGTCACGATTTTAGCAAGAAACATTAAAATACACGACCATCGCACCATCTATATTAGCTTTTGTTCAAGCCAACCGTCTATATTAGCTTTTGTTATACTTGTAATAAGGCATCGTTTTTTTCGTATAGAACTTTCCGTACGACGGGATGATGGATGGCTTGATTCGGCCATCGCCAAAAGTTAAGGACATCGTCGATCGAGTGTTGAACTCTGACCCTACGCCTAGAGGCGGGAAAGAATCTCAAGTAAACATCCGCACTGTGGCGCTGGTGATTCGAACAGGAGAGAACGACTACAACCAGTTCCTGTCGAAAGGCGACGAAACGAACTTCGTAAAATGCTTCCAAAGCTACGCGAAGCAGCATGCGCAGAAGGCGAAACGTCGCGTCATGTTTCGCGTGTTTGTGACGTCAGACTCGGAGCAAGTGAAGCGAAACGCGGTCGAGCAGTTGCGAAAGCCGACCTCGGGCGATTACGAGATCGACGTGGTCACCCTCGGCGACTCCATCATCCACGTCATGCACATAAAGAAAGGCGAGATACGCCAGGAAAGCGTCCTGGAGCGCGTGCGAAGAACGTACGCCGAGTTCTTTCTGATCTCCCGGTGTCAGGTGCTGTTCTTGACGCACGGCAGCCTGTTCGGTCGCACCGCGGCCGAATACGGGCGCCAGGACGAGTCGGACGTCCATTTCATCAGCGACAGTCGCTGCGACGGACGCCGGGAAAAGTATTCCTACCTGGAATGCCACGAACCGAAATACCCGAAAATATGCGGCTTCAGACAATAAGAGGTACACTTTGATTGTGCGGCAAGACCACCCTTGCTCCGCTGCGTCAACCGCAACTTGCATGCGACCACTTTAGGTAGTTATTTCCTTTGTTACTGACGCGTCTGCGGGCAAATCGTTTAACGCCGATTTGATACAGTCGGCAACCAGCAGGAGCGGATCCAGGGGGGGAGCGATCGCCCCCCTAAAACCGAAGAAAGTAACTTTATTCAAAAATAAAAGGTACCACGAATGCTGTCACTACTACCAAATATTACTGAAATCGTCCTCCCCCCTAACGTTACCAAGACAGCAAGCGCCTTCAGCCACGCTCAATTATTACGTCACTGTGAGCAGCGCCGGTCTTGTTCGTATTCTCACTCTGACCTGTGCACTTCAGGCTAACTTGATGACGTCACAAGCTGCTGGTCACGTTTATGTGACGTCATTTAGCTGAAACGACCGAAATTTTCTGTGAACTCGTGTAACGGTTCCTGACATTAGAAAGTAATTTCCATGCAAAATATTTGTTGTTCGCTGCGCAGTAACGCAGTCGAGACTGTAACCTTCGAGACCGATAGCGACACTTTATCAAAAATTTCGAGACCAGGACTCGAGACTTAAAAATTTGTTGATTTTGCCGAAATTTTTCAATAACGTTTCGTCATCATTTTTCGAGTTGAATTTGTTCAAATTTATGGCATTTTTCGGGCCTATTTTGGTTGTTTGTTTCTTGCAAATGCGAAAAACAAAAAACTCGTTGAATTATAGAAGTTTTACTATGCCGCTTTTTTGCGATATTCAAAGTCTCAAGACATTAGGATGTGACCGAGACCTGTGGCCTTCGAGACCGAGATTCGCAAAAATGGGTTTCGAGACGAGTCTCGAGACTCCACCATTGTTGCCATGTGTCCCTGGCCTACGATCGACTATGTTTTATCGATACAGTCAGGACTTAAAAGCAGTTATCCATAGTGGTGCTATAATGCGACAAGGTTGCGAACGTGAAAAGGATCTATCAGTGTTAAACACAACGCGGCCAGCTCTCATTGCGATCCAATGTCCACAGCTTCCTTCAATCCATCAAATGAACTGTCGTGATGGAGGCTATTTTTTGACTGCTGTAACATTTCCATTCATGACAATCAAGCATGGGAAGTCCATCTCCCGTGAACAACGTATAGTGTTGCACCTTTTCGGCACGTAAAAGAATTTGTTCCAAACCCTGGTTCTCCACTGCTTCTGCCAGGATTTGCAACTGCAAAACAAAGCAAGTTTTGTCGTAGTTTGTTGTTTGCAGTTGCATTAAGCATCGTGGCAATCTTTGGTGCGACCCGACAGTGTAGGAATCGCTACCTGTTGTGTTTACCGACCCAGGGAACGGCTTTGCGGCTTTTTCACCTTGTTTTTTGTTAATCGTTCATTTTCAAGCGCGATCGTCAGCGAAAAGTTGGTGCGAGGCAAGTGACGTCGGCGTTTCTTTCGCACCAGCGCAACACGTGCGAGGTCCTGCGACAAAGTCGCAAATGACAATTTTTGTATATATTTGAAAATTAATACTAAGCGACACGAAAAAAGCGTTTGCACTGTATTGTTAGTGTCTGTCCGTTGCCAACAGCCCAATTGATCCTAAGCGTGAAAGATTGTTTCAGTAACAACTGTTGATACGCAACCGATCAAAACTGAGACTTGTCGGCTTTGATGCAAAGACTTCGCATGCTTACGTAACAAAGACTCGCATGCTTACGTATCTTACTTGGTTTCGAACTTTGCGCGTGTGTTAAACAGCGAAATACTTTAACGAAGCATGATCGCAAAAAAGTTACTTAAACCTTTTGTTTCTTCCTATAAAGGTCTTTGTTAACGACACGTACGCGCTACAAAAATTCTTTTCCGGAAGTCGCCACGTAATGAAAAAAAGCACGTCACACGCTACGTCACGTGGTCAACCGCTCGCGGCGGCATTGCGGTTTAGACAATGAAGCTGGAAACCAAAGGTGACCGGAGTCACATTTTCCGAATCCGCCTCTGTTCAAATGTTTCCGGATCCGGGTTCGAATTTTTTTCAAATTTGAGAGTCCGACTCCTGTTCAGATTCCGTCAACCATCAGTGCCACCGAAATTTAGCATGTTTGTACTGAAGCAATGACATTTATGAAAACCACGCAGACTACAAACCACGCAGACTACAAACCACGCAGAATACAAACCACGCAGACTACAAACCACGCAGACTACAAACCAGGCAGAATACAAACCACGCAGAATACAAACCACGCAGACTACAAACCACGCAGACTACAAACCACGCAGACTACAAACCACTCCCGAAAATAAAAATTGACTCTGGGTCCGGGTCCGAAAAAAAACCGCAAAATCCTGTCAGATTCGACTCCAGATCCGTGGCCACCTAGAAACGTGTGTGCAGGGTTTCGCCGGCAAGCTGTGTTTCCGGGTAAGAGCATCATTGTTTTATTAAACCTTAAAACACTCTGTGAAGCTCAGGACGTGTTGATGGAATCTGGCGGTAGAACTGAACAAGCTTCTCTCGTGGCCTCGGTGACGCTGTTTTTGATTTTCATTGCACAAGTAAGGGTTTTTGACTGAAGGGCTACATCCGTGCTGGCAACCTGACGCTTCTCGAACGTTCTAGAGCGCTATTTTCTGTCCGATTTCGCCTTTGATCTTTTCTTATTGGTGGTGGCCTGAGAGCTTTCTTTTCAGCTTGCCATCGCAGTGCGCCTTTTTACGATGTGCAATTTTGTCCATCTTCCGCTGAAGGAGCTGTTGCATTTTGTGAGTTAGTTTTTGTTTTCCCCGACTTTTGATGAAAATACGTTGGTGCCGATTAGCTCTGTTGCATGGAACCCACCATAAGGGATTCAGTGTACTCATGTGTATGGACGTTGTGTTGCCGTGCTGGTGTGATTACTGTGTTTTGTGTTTCATGATGGTTCTTTTCATGTTTTTTTCTCGTACATATTCAAAAACATGAAAAAAATACATTGGTTTGAAGCATAATAAGAAACACAATGTTTGCGGTTGCTATCAACTACAACTCAGATCGTGTGGATGAGCTAAGATGAGTCAGAGCACCTTTATAGGTTTCAATTTGGACAAGATCTTTAAAAGCTCATTGCACCTCCAGAGAATAGGTATTGAATGCTGTGCTAGTGCATATCCAGAGCTAAAATGTTTGCAGTAGTAGCAAAATATTCTGTATTTCCCGTCCAGGAATATTACGCTGATATACAAAAAAAAACTTTTTACGAGTTGTTTCAGATCTGTGAATTGATTTTGAGTGTTTCGAGGCGGCTGAATTAAAAAATGAACTCAGTTTCTCTCTATCACGTCAAGATTATTTGCAAAATCACAATTTTTGTACAGAAATGCTATCCATAGTTACCCCCTTTAAATGATTGTCACAGCAATGAAAATATTTTTAACACTTTCAACGCATGGCACGTTCCAGAACGTGCAGTTTTTTACGCAGATCATCACACCACGTTCCGGAACGTCTCCGGGCAAGATCCATTGAAATCTGGGCAAAATCTGTGAAAACCTTATCAAGATCCCTGAAAATAGGGCAAAAATGGCGCCAAACATGCTTTGATTTGAAAAAAATGGCACTCAGAATCACGTGAAGACTTTTTTTTTGGAGGTTATCCGAAATGCGGTCTTCATGAGAAAATATTCGCACAAAAAGCGGCCCAAAATTTTTTAAATAAAATTTTTCGGCCAAGTTTGGAGAAATTTCGGCAAGAATCCTTTGCACCCCCAAAAATTTGCCTGCTCCTACATCTATGACTGGCCAAGTGGCAGGATCGTTTCTTCATCCAATGGTTCAGTAAAATTTTGAATTTTCTTGTACATAGGACTCATCAGATGCACTAGCCGACCGGCTTCTTTCTTTGTCAGACTCAATAATTTCGCAATGACTTATCTCACTTCTCGTACGTAAGCTTCCACTTTGGTTATCTGGAATAACATCACCAGGTTGGCTGCCTACGTTGTCGCCATTTTCACTGTGGTGTGGCTCTTGTAAAGCTTTTTCTTCATACTCTGGTCTTTTCGTTGGCCTTGTAAAATAAACAAGCATTGTCTGTCTGTCTGAGGTAGTTCTGTTTAATCTTGTCCAACGTAATGTACCATTACCTTTCTCTACTTCAGCTTTTTTGTCTTAATTTTAATTTACCCTCTTTATTTTGACTGCCGTCTGCCACTCAGTATTTTTGGCCTGTCTCTTGATCTTTGACTCATGGTATTTACTGTAGCTCATTTACAGAAAAACATCATATTCTCAAAGAAATAGCTCAAATTCGACTGTAAAAATGAAAAAACAAAACTCCAGTACCACACCTGCCTAACAATATACATTTTACACCTGTAAAAGGCTACAGTGAAACCCGTCAAAAGCGTTTTGAATATCGAGGAAAAGGTTTAAAATTTTTTTTCTCTTTTAACACGAAAAAAGTAATCTAGATAAAGTTATTGTACATTTCACAATTACATTTTTCAAAACAGGCAAGTATTGTAGCAACCTCCAAATCTTACGCGAAAGTCCAACCTTTGCACTTTTTCAAATTGTTGCAACTTTCAATTTTTTAGGCTATATCTCAGCAATTACCACGCCAATCTGTGTGAGATTGATGTCATGACAGTAGCGCAATCAAAAATTTTGTTCGGGAGGGGCCAGTCGATGACGTCGTCAGTCACTGACGTCGTCTTGAGTTCAACTGTTCCTTCCGTTTATTTTCTAACAGTTAAAAATTCATGTAAAGAACCAGTAAAAATCCTGGCAAGTTTGTTTCCGGGTGGCATGTCCTCTTTGGCCTCATTCTGGCTGCGCTACTATGCCATGATCCTTTTTTCGGTTGTAGTTCATGTTGCAACTTTCAACACAAGAACATCATTAGACTTACTTCACGTGAACCAAACTGTCACTTCTATTACTTTGCAAATGCCTTAACAGTTAATATCCGTTAAAGAAAGTTTCTGTTTACTTTCGGAACCGTTATTATTAGCACGCCTGTAATATAGTCATTTAATTGACATAATTAAAGCTAGGTTTGTTTCAAACGTTTTCGCCGGTCTCAGGTTGCTTCATCAGATCTCTACGAGAGGGAAATTGAAAAAGACTGACTGAGCAGCCTACATTTGCAATTACGAACTAAACGTAAACCTTCAAAAGTAACTATTGAAACGGCAACAACTATCAAACCGTATTTCGCACTTGACCTGCCAAATACGGAATGCTTTTATAAATAAAACAGAAAACAGCTTCAAAACTTAAAACTCTCTCCACATTGGTGCTGTTGACAAGAAACAGGCTACACATTACCGAAAAGCAATGACCATTGTTACGATTACATTACACAACGAATTATGATGAGGGCGTTAAACCGCGCAGTTCACTTTGCTTTTCGTTGGCGATGGATCCCACCCTTTGAACATAATGTGGACCTCCGCCGGCACAACACAAACACAAAGTTTGCGTAGGTTAATAGGCGTAGCGCCGGGCGTCCTTCAGCGCGGGACCCGATTGGAAGCAGTAGGTCAGTTGGCTAAAACCGGCCCTGGACATGCACTGCGCGAGCGTATATGAAGAAAAACATGCATTTTTAACATTAAGTGCTTCTGTAACGCATTTCTTAACGAAGTACAAGGCATCGATTGTGTAGTCGCGAAAACGAGACCGGAGTTTTGTAGCAAAAAGTCCGCATGCACTGAATGCCCTTTCTGCTTCAACAGAAGTGGCTGGAGCTGGATAGTGAGCTTCATAGAGAGTTTGAAGATTGGTAGGCCGTTGAAAAAAGCGTGAAACTCATTAGTAACGTTGCTTTTTTATCGAGTTAACCGATAGAAATACATCAGGCTATCGTATCGCAAAAAAACTCACGGTTAATCGGTTAAACGTTAAACGTTATCCAGATAATGATCAGTGTTTCTCAAACGTTTTTGTTCGATCGATCGCCCCCGTTTCACTCTCGACACATCGTTGTCGCCCCCCAAGCATGATAAAGCAAACACAAGGTAGTGTGTTTAAAGAATTTTATTTAAAAGAATCGATACATACCATGGTCCCCATTTCAGTGTGATGGATGTGCTTGGCGGCCTTCACAAAGCTTCGAAATATTGGGAGACACTTTAGTGCAGGGGCGGATCCAGGGGGGGTCGATTGCCCCCCTTCTACGAAAGTAACTTTGTTCACTATGATTTTGTACAATTCGTAAAACAGCATTAGCGATATAAGGCTATTTCGCCGTCCATTGTTTTTTCACAGCAGTGTTATGCAAAGTATACCACATCTCTCTCACAGTAGTGAACCCTTAATGAGATTTGACTACCAAGTATTGCCGAAATCGCCTCTCTTAACTTTACTGGCTGGATACGCCCCTGTTTTTGTGAGGTACAGTCGTAGATCACCTGGCGTATGAATCAACAAGCGGTTTATTCTCTTTGAGAGCTATATGACCACAGCCTAAGTTAACTCAATGATTGTTAACTGAAGTTAACTCAAAGATAGATTAGTGGTAGTGGTTGAACGTTTTCGCCCCCGTTGCGTTATTTTGCCACCTATCGCCCCCTTTGTTTTGTTCGCCCCCTTGCTCCTCAAAATCACTTTGAGAACCACTGAGATAATCTAACCCTATGTAGCATTCTTGCCAGACATCTTGAAGATTTCAACAGCCTTTTCAACGCTTTGGGACAATCACTTGCGAGTCAAGCAGGAAAAACTCCTGTGGAAATTCAGGTGGTGTCCTTTGTTTGGCAAATATAATAGAAAAAGCAAAAAGATTGTGTTGTGTCATGTTCTGTAACTAACATCAAACAAGACACTAAAATTTGTAAACCACATGAACCATTGTCAACACATACATTTTTGGAGAAAACTAAAAGTAGACTTGATTTTTTTCAGAATTATATTAAAACTTGCGTGCAACTTTTTGTAAGTAAATTTCAACAATGCATCATATGTCCTTTCATCCAGTATCATTAAAGTTTACAAGTTTATCCAAGTCCATTCGCTAAAAGCAAAATCAGTGAAATTCCATATCCTGCTAATATGAGTGAACTGCTTGTTCTTAATGTGTATAATGTCCGTATTATTAAATAGCTCAAAGAAGCTTCAGCGAACAGTCTTTTGATTTGGGTTTCAGATAATTGTTCTTAGAAGTGTAGTATGATTTACTTCTGTCGAGTAGAAAGGATGAAATTTTTCATTTGTAGCATCAAGTGGCCAAATTTATAGCTGTTTTATTGTCGTAAGATGAAAAAATGCTGATATTTCAGTACACAAATAATTTTCGCTGTTTTTTGCGTTTTAAGAACAAGTCAGAAAGTATAGTTGCGGTCGAAGACCAAGCACCGTTTTTTTGCTTCATACCACTCCCAGATGATGGTTCTGTAAATATGAAGCACGAGGCCGAGGAAAGCGGCGCATCAGGTCTTCTTTACGCTTCAGCAAAGTATCCAAATCCAAATCCAGCTCTACATGGAGCCTCATACACAATAAACAGGGTGAGTGAAAAATGTTGGACTTGTAAAAAGTGCACAAACTCAAACTTTGTTATAACTTACACCAGGGTTTTTTTAAGGAAAATGTTAGGTACCCAATATGGATCTGTAGGGACCCGATTTCTCTGATTCTAGGGACCCGATGATATTTTCTCTGATTCTAGGGAACCGCATCAGGTCCTAAAACACCTTAAAAAACCCTGACTTACACTAAAAATGATGGGAAAGCAGCTTTTTCATGGCTTTCCAATGTTTTGCTTAGGAATGCACTATGTTTGGAAACAGCCGATGGAATTTCGTGGCTACAAAATTGTATTGAATCAAACATTATGTGCGATCTATTTTCAATCTAGGTAGCAGCATTTCATATCCAATAAAAATAGCTAGTTCATTAGGCTAGAAGTTTGTAACATTTCATTCCAACGATGATTACTCAATTCGGTTCTACTTTTATTTTTGACGAATGAATGCTGATGAACGTTTATGACGAACTTTGCACCATCTATACGCAGTTGTGCAGCAATGTAGTTTTCATCTAACATCTTCATTTGATAACTTCAAATGCTTGATATTTCTTACAAGTTTAATTTTTTACCCATTACAAAACGCTTCTGGTTGATCATGAAGTTGATCGCTTTTGCTTGTTACAAATACATTTCATGCGCGTATTTGCCAACATTTCCGCAGTTTGGTTTGATGTGCAGATTTTTTTCGCATTGCTTGTGTAACACCAGAGCGAAACCGACTGTAAGACTCAGATAAAATTCCAAATTCATTTTCACACTCGCTTTTCCTTTCGGGAAGGTCGCGGGGGCTGCAGCCCTAAGAGGTCTACAAACACGTCATGGTTTTCAACGACCTCTGATAGCTCCACTGGCTTCACGCCAAGAAGGTCAAGGAACCAAGTAAGGTTGGAAATGTCATACATAACATTATTTACATTATGACTATGCAGTGAGTCTCACAACATTGTCTGTTTAACTGCACATATACGCAACAAACTGTATGGCAAAATGTGCTTATCCAAACAGTAAAACAAAAAGCGAAATCTTTTCTGTACTTGTCTGGCATGGACTGTAGGCCTACTAATATGGAGTAGGTGCCCTATAATCAGGGACGTAACGAGGTTAGATGACGCCCGGGGCAAAAAGCAAGTTTGGCGCCCCCATTTCTGAAACCGAGGTCTTTCGGAAGCAAATGTCCTGTGTTGAATAAAGTACTTTTGACATTTTTGGGACTTTTCGGCGTCCCCCGCAGTAATATGGCACCCCCACAGTGATTGGGCGCCCGGTGAATTATGCTCCCCTTGCCTCCTCTTTCCCCTGCCTTTTGTATCCCCGTTTCCTTCAGTGCACAATTAACAAGCACATGCAGTGAATGAAATGACTTTCTCCCAAATTTTCAAGAGAGTCAGTTGCTCATTAACTCCCACAAACTAAAACACGAAGTTACTAGAAACACTTTGTCGATTTTATGTATATTTAATGTATTTCCTATGACATAATAAACTTTTGTTTATACGCTCAATAACAAAGAAGTATAATTTCTTTAATATTGTTAAAAATCTCGACACTTCTTTACCCAAATGTTTTGAGATTTTGCCCAATTTTTGACAAATCAAAACTTTTGGGGTTCGCTTGCACCCCCCTGTCCTTACACCACTGACGCAATTAAGTAGGTCGACCAGAACCATGTGGGGTAAACCTCCATATCGTGAGGGCTCGGCCGATTATTTCTGAGGAGAGATGAATATTGTGCAATTACGCATGACATCGTGTGCCGTGCTCGGCGTCTCGTAATAATTACGACGCGCGTGCTTTCTTCAGTGGCATAGGGTAGTCATTTGTATTTGTTGTGCGCTGTTTCTGACGTCACAATTTGACGTTGACAAATTGACAAGCAAAAAGTATGCGGAAACAATTAATCTCCTTTTCGCAGATAATAAAGTTTTTGCAACATATCAAACTAAAGTGGGGGGTTAACCCCAACTCCCACTTGCTTTCGCCCTTGGCAGACAATATAAAGACAATGGTTTCGGACAAAGTGAACTATCGCGAAACACGATCTTAAACATGCTTAGTGGACGAAAGGTCTGCAAAATGTGGTGAGATGGTTTCTGGATGGAGACGATAACCCAGATTTCCACCAAAACCTAATT
>JGI24158J21664_10011701_pt1 | contig 11660 bp, 9 predicted proteins | sample Ectturendosymbi3_FD_21664 | JGI IMG/M metagenome (IMG submission 21664)
ACACATCTTGGTAGCAACCTTAAGAAGCAGTGGGTTTTGCAGCAAAAAATTTGTTCCAGAAAAGAAGCGTTATGTCACAATCAGTGATAAAGGATGCCGCGCCGTAGTTTGAGCAATTCTTAAGCCAAGAACTTCAGTTCGATTATATAATTGTGAATGCTCGTAAAAATATTATTGGTAATGTTTGTGTAAACGTTTGTTGAGAGAAAGATTCTTGGAAATCTTGCTAAAAGGATTTCGTGGAAATATGTTTAGTTTGAATGGCATCAACTCGTCAGGATCACGGTCGTCGGAAAGGGATTCAGGGGGGTCTTTCCACCCTGGATTTTGAAATTTGACATTTTCCTATTACTTTTGAGCACAGAAACGTTTTTGTTTCATTTCGAGTTAGTAAAATGATTATTCACCATGTTTAGCCTTTCCTGATAAAATGCTCTTGATCACCACTTTAAAATCCACTGTTGGCACCCCCTGGAAAAAATACTTCCGGCGCCCATGGCCAGGATTGGGACTTAGGTTTGAAGAAGAGACTCTCTAGACTAGATAACTTGGATAGAAACTCCTGGTCAAAAGCAACCATTTTTTGTCATTTTTAAATTGCTGTAACTTGGAATTGTCTGATACGCACTGACTGAAACGTTCACCTTTATTGAGTATACACTCATATTTTAATGTATCAAATTCCCAATGAAAAAAATCTCATTTAAAATGTATCACCTTTTGCGATAGTCATAAACATATAGGCTTTGGCAAACTGTTTCATTCACCAGCAAACAAGAAACTTTAATCTCTCGAAACCAGTGAACTTGTTTGCTGGTTCGAGAATTGGTCATAAAATGTAAACCTCGCGGTGACTTCTGAAGCTAAAAATATTGTTAAAAGCACAAGGACATTTATAAAAAAGGTGCGCCATGAAACTCCTTTCTTTTATCAAAGCTGTATTTGGGCAAACACTTCAAATGCATCTTAAAAATTGACGTCTTCCACAGAAAATGCGGCCCTGATATTCACCAAAACTAACTTAATTGGAAGTTTCTTCTTCACCGTCGAAACAATAAAGGAACTACCGCTGTGTCCAACCTTGCTGGTCATGAATGCTTTTTAAATCTGTCGAGCCCTGTTTCGGGATGAAGACAGTTGAAGCCGGTTGTCTCACTGCGTTCTTTCATGAAAATGAAGGTTTCACTTAATTTCTTATCGTAGGATTGCAAATGCGGGAGAAATTTTCAGGGGCTTGCCGTGGAACTTGCTCCCTCGAACAACGACCTGAGGCGCCGCTAAACCACTCTCTTGTTTATCACTTTCCTTAACACTGCAAGCCACTGGAAAGCCGCGAAGAACAATCCCATAAGCATCTGCGTCAGGAACTCTTGTTTTCTGCTCGACGCTGTTGTGCACCGGTCCGCACCAGACTTCGCTGCTGGTTCATGCTTCCGCATTGACGGCCAAGACTTGAAAGGTGATATGCGGAAGAAGCCAGTCACGTGAAAATATTTCTCTGACGTACTCATCCAGTTCCTCGCTGTGCTCTTTTTTCTCTCACATGCGAGAATGCAGCTTCCCCTTGATTATTATTACTGTTGCTTTTCTCGTCTTGTCGAAATTGTTTTGCCTCAAAATCGAAAGATTTCTGCTCTGTACACTGAGCATGTGCTGTAGGAATGCTGGCAAATGTTATCCTCGGCAAACGGAATGCAAGAAGGCCTGGTTTCCTATTAAAAATCGGCTAAAATCATCCCTGAATTCGTTGTTTCCGAATTTGACTGACACTTGTGTGCTTCAGCGACAACTTTCAAACAAAAAGGTAAACGCAGTCATCTTCACATGCCGAATTCTTTCTGTCAATATGAAGCGGTGTGATTGTAAGGTGAGCTTGTACATCGTGAATTTAGATAATTGCAGCACGGTATTCCCCTGGACAAGTTAACGCTATGTTGCATATCAAGAGAATGGTCAAACAGACAAGCGACCGAACCAACCCACTGCGAGGATCAGTCGTACAAAACCCACGAGCGTTTCAATGAAGTCTATGTGATTCTGATTTTGCAGTCTATGTGAATAAGAAGGCATTTCGTTGTTGTGCAATTTCACTGACTTTCACACATGACGTGTCGACGCAGAAGTGAAAGACACATTTGCTGTTCGTCGACGATGAAAGCTCATTTTCCACCACGCGATGAATAGCTGTATACAAGCAGCCCATGATCCAATTACAATTGCGCAACGGAGTGATTGATCAAAAAGGTCACTGACCATTACAAAAATCAAACGCAAAAATATACAAAAACTTCATTAAACACCAAAAGATAAGCAAAACTGGCTGCAGTTTGATTTTCCAACTCCATGTCCCAACCTCAAAGCTCACCGCCTGTGTCTTGAACCTCGCCAAAGATAGACTTCCACAGAGAGAGAATTTTCACATAATTGTCAGGTAAAAAACAGAACATGTGTGTATCTAGATGGCGCGAGTGCTTCAATAATAAATGAGGCAGCCAATAAATCGTTATCCTGCGCCGCACGCGACGTAATTACCGCGAAATTCTCGAGACGTCTGAAAGCGTGTCAGTGCTGGGGCAAGGGAAGCCAGGTCAGGTAAGAGTCTGCTCCATCGATGACTGCTTTATGAGCTATGCTCAGGGTTGCTAGGTTGTTATGAGAAAAAAAAGGCCACATCAACCGTTAAAAAAGCCCAGAAAGCACCCAAAACAGCCAGATACAAGATAAATACAAAACGACACTTCAACCACCATTACAGGTTGCACAGCGCTTTTAAAAGACGAAATATATATATACAGAATAAAACTCTCTCAATTAGTAAACATCTCAAAAATTTTGGTCTTGCTAAGGAGTAACCTAAAACAGCAAAACTAAATGCCTGAAACTCCAAACATAAAAATTGTAAATTATAGTGCAGAGTTTCCAATAAAACTTTATCATTCTGCGTCCAGAAACAGTGTCCAGAATCCTGGCAGTGTCCAGAAATCTGCCAAAATTATCTTTAAATCTGTCAAACCGACACAGAAATTGAATTGGTCAAAAAAGGCCAAAAAAGTCAAAATTAATTTGGCCATTTTCAAAAATGAAAAAAAGCCAAAGGAGTTAAAAAAGGACAAAAATTACAAATTTGGTCTCAAAAAAGCCAAACTGGCAACACTGCGATGCAGCCTTGACATGAAGGAGAGAAGCTGCGGAAAATAATATACCGTCCACGTCATAATGCGTTTTGTTTCCATCACAGTTTTGAAGTGTTCAGGTTTAATACCACGTCCCAAGGTTTAAATGGTTCTGAGCAGTCATCAACAAAATAATACCAAAGTGATGCAACGGCCGACGTTCATCAGTGGTGCGTATTTACTGTCGCACGTGTGCTGTTGTCAAAGCTGTAACTAAGCTTCGGTTTCTTCAATCACTATTCTCTTCACAGGGTTGCATAAGCGCACTGCTGGTGTGGTGGAAAAGAAANCCTAAAGACTTCACTCAATCGGGCATAAGTCTGGCATTNAGCGATTTGANGCTTATCTACACTTGTCGGCTTGCAATCGGAGAAACTAACATTCTTATCATTAGCTGGAAACCATTTGTACTTTCTCGCAACGATTTACTCTGAAATGTGGCAAGAGATTCTATTTGAATACGAGCTGATGATGGCTACTTCCTAGGCGAAATATATACTCTGTAATATCTTAGTATCTGATTCTTAGCTGGGAAAGGATTCCTTTCGATAGACAATGCAGCCAGAGATTTACAATTAGACGCAATAAAAGATTTAAACATTAATGCCGGTGACTGCTTAGGAAAATGAATGAATTCGTAAACATAAAGCACATACTTTTATGTCATCAGGCAACAATTTTACAAAATTTAAGGGAAATTCTACTCCAAATTCGAATTTTCCATCCAGGAAAATGGGGCGGTAAACAACAGTTTTGCATCTATACATCCATTATTTAGTAAGATGCAGGATTCATTGTTATCTCGCCTATTTGAACACCACCTAGTAGCAAACAAAAAAAGTTGAATAGGTTGCAAACCACTTGAATCAATCGCTGATCTATTTTACGCTGTTTTGTAGGCATTACAATTCGTATTGCCTGGGAAATATCTTTGTATTGTTTAATAGCTGAAACTAGTCTGTTGTCGGAATATGGAATTTAGCACAAGATTATAGATATTTGGCCAATACTGTAGTATAAATTTCAAGGTAAGTGTACAGGGGCATAGAAGTTAATAAAATTCCCAAATTTATCTTGCCAGGTGCATATAATTTGGTCCAGTTTTTTTACGGGGTATGATATTCAATTTCCAATAAAGAAAAACTAACATTTTCGTTTTATCTTTGGTCACAAATAATGAACACAACTTCGTAGGCGTAACCAGTGCGGGCAAAGGAGCTATGCCCCCCAAAATGTTTAGGAAATATAGTCATTTTGTGCTTTGAGAGCCGTTTTTCTAAACAAAATAGTGTGTTTCGCCTAAAATCAAAATTTTGGCCCCCCAAAATTTTTGGCCTCCCCACCAAATTTATGGGCTGGCTACGCCACTGGCAATATTTAGTGTGTTCGCTGAGCCCTGATGCTTGAAGGAAATCACGGATGCTTCCGTCAGCAACATCTAGGGGTGGATCCAGCCAGTAAGGTTAGGGGGGCGATTTCAGTAATATTTGGCAGTCAAGTCTCATTGCGGCTTCGCTGCTGTAAGAGGGTGAAGTACACTTCACAACACTGCTGTGTCAAAACAATGGACGACAAAATGGCCTTGTATCGCGAATTTGGTTTTCTGAATTGTACAAAACCATGGTGATTAAATTTAGCTTCGTAAGTTTTAGGGGAGCGATCGCCCCCTTCCTGGATCCACCCCTAGCAACATCTATTCTTATTTCGTGAAAAGCGGATCTCACTCCCCATCGCAGCGCTGTGACGAGACGTGCAGAGCGGGGTATCTGTCCTCCCAGGTACAAGACGTTATCAACGTTCCATTTCTGATGTAGATTGAACCCAACTTGCACTACTGTTGATGACGCCAACATAGAACTTGTCTTGTGTTGTGTAGTTCATGGCAAAGAAGTTGGTTTCATTGTTACCATGATTTGGGGCGATTTTTCACCCACAGAACTGATGATCACATTATGAAGATGGCAAAACTCGATGTCTGTTTCCGTCTTGGCTAAATTCTAGTGGCCTGTTTTATTATCACATCATTGTGGGTATATTGTTGAACTGTTGACTTCTTTTGTCGATCTCTGAAAAGATGAAAGATGTTTCGGTAAAAACTTGGAAAAATTTCTATTGTTGCAAACACTTGGTTGGTGTTGCGTTGAATGTGTGATTCACCACGAACGGGATGTGCGCGACGAATAACACTCATATATACGTGGCGTGAACAAGCAAATAATAGAGTGATGGTGGCATGCAATCTCTATTGTTGCTTGCTGCCACAATGTGAAGCTTTGCACGCATGCCGCTGGGGCTTTCCGATCGCAACACTTCCCTCTTTCGCTTTAAGACCCCTTCCCTGTGACCAACGGTTGGGACAAGTGGAAGTTAAGAGTCCACATCTAATCACCATTGCTTTGACAAACTGTGAGTACAGCTGGGCACAGCCAGAGTTGGAGATACTGTGGGAAATATGGTTGTGAATTACCTTCTGCTTGGTGATTTTACGTGGGTGTTTGGTCCGAACACTACTGGCCGTCAAGATCTTCGGAATATTTGTTGCGAATATGCTGTTGAACACAAAAATTTTTGCTGCAAAATGTTGGTGTTTCTTCCCTCCTAAAAGTATAAAAAGCAGCATAAAATTTTTATCCAAAAAATGTGCTTGTTAATTTTGTTAAACAAGTCAAATATCTCGGTGTATTATTGCATTTCTTACTGAAAGCTGGCAATGACACCCAGATACAAGTGAAATCACAATATTTTGCAGCAAACAAGATCATAGTCGCTTTTGTTGCAATGTAAACGCAGGACGCCAATTCGCAGAGGAGGAAGCAGCATTTTCCTTCTGATCGAATTTGTTCAATATCATTTTTAAGGTTTGAACAGAACGTGCTATTGCTCTGTTTGAGGCTAGGGTCGTGATTTAGGCAACGTCTATCTGTTCATGACAAACGTCGATTTCTTCACACGTCAGAGCAGCTGCATTGCAAGCCGCCGACATTTCCTGGCCGCGAGATTCATTGCTTTATGTCTGCTGTAAGAGCGTAGTACACAAGGTGATTCGCATGTTGGTCTGCGTCTCACGCACGGACTGGCGACAAAAGGAAACATGGAACGTAATCCCTCTCCTCAGCTCATCCCTTCGAACGTAAAAGGTCAGCCAAGTCGTAACTACCAGTGGTTTTGGGCCAAAACCGCCATCCACGATCTGGAGACTCTACGACTCGCTGACAAACTACAGGCAGACTTGAAGTGGAAATCCACGCCTTTAAATGTGAGCTCATTACCAGATTTTTTAGCTATGCTTTGGTTGCTAAACAAATTACTTCCCATCAAGCATATGACCCCGTGTTGTTTGAAGAAACAAGCGCCCTTTATTTTTGTCACCAAACGTGACTTCATAAATATCTAAATAATACAGGAAAAGCTGCAAATGTTGTTTCAACTGCTCGTACAGCAACTGAAATGATCAAACTCAAGTGGGTGCCTTCTCCATACAACACGCTACGAAGCAGGTTCTCATTTTGCTCAGGATGAGCTGCTGCCGTCACATGAAGCTGTGGTCATCCCCGATACATTTGAAACCATTCTCCACAGGATTTTCAACTGGAGAAAAATATGCTGACAGGTATTGCACCTCTCTTGTTGCCACTCTCCTCCTTGACTCTCCCCTAACGTCCCCAACATGGGCGTTGGGGTGGAGACCCCAACATGGAAAGGTGGGGGCAGGGGGGGCAAGGCCCCGTGGATTTTGGAAATTTCAGCAAAAAAGATTGTTTTCTTAATTTCAAGTGGGAAAAAACAAATTTCTCCACTTTTGACGTCCCCCTGGAAAAATTTTGGAAAAATACCCTGGTGCCCCCCCCGGAAAAAATCCTCCTGACGCCCATGGTCCCCAGCCAATTAAGTAGAGCATCGTGTAGTGCAGTCAAACGGTGGGACACCCAACGATACAATGGTGGCACACAGTGGAAAAGTTGTTGTCATTACCCTTAGTCATTGCAGAACATGGGTAGCCTACTTGAAAAACGAGTTGTGTTGATGAAGACACGACGATTACAGCGGCAACCTCGCGGCAATTGACTTCTGAAACGTTCCAACAACTCCGGAAATGTGCAACGAGTTGTTGGTGCATCTCAAACAATCCAGGATCGATGTACAGGGAGAGCATAAAAAGCTTTTGAAAGAGTTAAACAAAATTTCAACAATACGCTTGTAAAATGAAAACGTTACCACCATTTGACTTTGAACAACAAGACAGGGGTTATTATTCATTGTCCAGAGGCATGCGAGAAGATGTTTAACGAGGTTAGTAACAGAGCATGTTCATCTTATGGAATTTTCTAAAAATTCGTTAGTTGTACTTTAAATAAAGTTTCCGTTTTTCGCGTGCCAGAAGCGTGTTGTCAGGTTCAACATAGTAACATATAACCCAGAACCTCCCTAAACAAACAGACCACCACACACCTTTCTATGAACAATCGATTTTGTCCGAATGTTGATCGTTTGTTCTGCAACCGTCACCCTCAGCCGCCTGGGATTTCAGTTTTTTTCTCCTAACGTCTTAATTACCATCACTCAGGGCCTTTTATTTCGTCCCGAACATCGGATGCCCTAATTTGTCTCCTTTTCATATTCATTACACCACTAATCAGTGACCTTCCTGTTCGTCTGAGAGTATGTGGAAAATTAGCAGAGCGTCCGAGCGAGCCTGTTTGCAAGAGGGCAGGAAAAGTTAAAAAGTTTACTAAAGGCTAATCAAAACTAGTTTTTGTTTTCATTTTTTGGGCCCCAGGTTTCTTTCAAATTCATGTCATTGGCTCCAGTGGGACCAACGTAAAAACAAGGTTGTCATTACTTTTGCATTCCAGTTCATGTCACGTAAAAAGCAATGCTTATCATCGGCTACCAGCAACAATCGAAATATTCTCACAACGATTCTCGTAGCTTCAGGTCTAAGTGCTGTGCAACTGGTCAATCTTCTTCTATCGCCTCGCAATGACTGATGCTGCTTCAAACTTTTCTGTGCTGAATATAGGGTTTGAGGCTGACATCACAACAGTATACAAGAAAATTTACCATCATAAACGCGCGCTTTATTAATTATTCATCGGTTCGTGCTTTACATGGTGTAACTGAATTACTCAAGCACTTAAAGAAACAAGATGTTAACGCTGATATAGGAAGCATGCTGTTCAATACTGGAAAGAAACTTCTGACACTATTCAGTTCATAATATCTATGGCAAAGTCAAATCGGAATGCAAAGCACTTTTTACCGATCCGCTCTGGGACTTACGACGTTCACAAATTTTCATGTTTTATGTAAGAGTGGTACAAATTGGCTTTTGGCGTTTTGTTTGGTTGAGGACTAATCCCGGAACGAAAAAGGACAAGAAATGTAAGGCAAAAAATAACAGGATTTTGAGAAGAACAACCTTCTCCGAACGCGACTCGTAGAAAAATAACAGAGAAGAAAGAACGTTTCAGCAGATGAATAACAAGGACTATTTTTTAGAAACTTGAACAAGCTGCGATGCTCCGAACGCNGGTATCGCGAAGCGCTTTCAACAACAACGTGAGCTGCACGCGAACGCAAGTGACGTAACAAGACGAAAATTGCTGTCTTTTACAAATACCAGTGACTCAGCAAACCTCGCTTGCCACAATAAATAGTTTGTTTAACGCGCACTCTCCCATTGCTCGCTGTCTTAATGGTTGGGCTTCAGCAGCCGAACTGGTGTTTTACAAGTTTTTACACTCTCAGGCAAATTGAAGGTCGGAAAACGAACATTTGTCGTCGTACCGGCAATGCCAGGTACACGGGATTGTGGTGAGGGGGGGATTAGGGGTGGGGAGGATTAGGGTCGTTTCGACCACCACGTGGCCCCGGAGGTAATTGGTTCCACTAAAAAGAAAAGACCTTCTTGAACAGGCTAATGTTGCCCATCGCTTATAATGTTTTGCTTAAAATCACATGTCACTCGAACTAAATGGAATTTGATATTCAGAACGGGAAGACATTGCTCAGCTGGCTCAAAACATTGCAACAAAAATGTGATGAACCGCTGTTTATCATAAATTTGAAAAAGTTTTGCAATCAATGTCGAAAAATAGTTCAAATAATTGTGTTTTCATTTCGAGTACTAAAAGTTTTATTTTTGTTGACCCTGGCAATTATCAACGTTTATGAACTTGTCTTTCCACCAGTTGGCAAAACCCCGCACTTGTGGATGTTGCTCACCTTTTTATCATTCACTCTCTGCATGTAACTATTCCCTTTCTCGTTGATTCTCTTTTCTACTCTAGATTTTTCTCTCATCAACGCTTGTCAATCAACCTCACATTGCGTTCAGGTTACAGAACTAAGTCACTAATGTCTTTTCACTCTTCCTTTGCCCAAAAAGATTATCGGATTCAAAAGCTTTGAGTGCGTCCACTGATCATCAGATATGATGAGGAATAATTTTCTTAACTAAATTATTAAGACGGCTTCCTACACATTTGTGCCTCACTGCGAACTCAGCATTAATTATTCACATTCTACGATCAGGTCATTACGATTCGTTTCTGTAGCGATTCATGGTGCTCCTACCGGACCCATCTTCAAACCTACAGACTTTACGAAATGCTAATTCATTTCGTAGCAAAATCGAGACTCTGGTTTTGGAAAATAAACAACGAATATACCTATGTGCGCGATGCATTGTTTTGAGCGACGGTCTATTGTTTGCTAACAAAGACCAACCACCTCTGAAATAACTGTAGCCTATGTATGGGTTACAGAGCGTGGAGGGATAGAAACTGCCGTGGAGAAATAACTTGACTTTTTTATATGAAATAAAAACTGACCTTCAGTAAAATTGCAACGAACCGATCGAGAGTCTCGGTCAGTATCTACGAAGTTTTGTCTCCACCGCTGTTCTGGACGACCCCGGATCTCAAGCGCAGAACGCCGCGGCCGTCGCCGAATGTATTTCAAAAATACCGTTTTGCAATCTTCGATCCTGTGTCCTTAGTTTTTCTTTGCGTGGTGAATGTTCTCGCTTACAAATTAACCACTTTGTTACGTGATAATGTAACAATCATTTTCCTTTTGTAACTTATTATAAGTTGTGATGAACACTCGCCAGTGATTAATCACTTTCGCACAAATCATGAAAAGGGCACTTTTCATTTTGTGCCACAGAACCATTGCAGTTGACCAATCATGACCCTAACTCGTTACTATGACAAACAGCATGTTTTCCCGAGGAAGAAAAAGAAAAAGCAAAGGATCTGATCTGAGCTGCCTGGATAAGGTTCTGGTTGTCTGCTCAACGCTCTGGATCAGGAGTTTGTGCTGAACAATTTTTATTTCACTGAACATAATAAAAGAGTTCACTTGCAACGAAAACCACGTATATGAAGCGAAGATTTGTTTTTATGATAAAACAATCCAACAGGATAGCCATGCTGCCTTAACAAGCATCAACTATTTCTTTGCTGTTTTCTCCAACACACGAACTCTCGCTGATATCGCCGAACCTTGCACGAAATTACGACTGAAGAAGGATTCAGTGAAATTATCTCAAACAAACACCACACACGGTCAAAATGTGAAGATAAGACTCTTGAAAAAAGTTATTTCAAGCTGTTTGTGTGCAGGGGCTGTCCCAGGTGTCCCAACTTTATAATCAAAAGTGAAACAAGATTTTCTTGATCCTTCGTCGAAAGGATACATTTACGTTTCGTCATATCCATTGCTCAGTTGCTGATCATTTCCACACTCCGCTTCACCGCTTGTTCACTTACAGTTGCAAGTCTCGCGGAAAAAGCCATACTAGCTTCAAGTGCTGTGGTAGAAGCAACTAGGTACAAATGTTGTTCTTACTCAACAATACTCCACCTGCAGCTTCAGCGCTCTGGCCTTAATTTGCGCTTAAAATAAGGATGAAACCAATGAAGGAAATACCGCGTTTGAGCTGCGGTGCGAGCCATAAATAAACTGTTACACCTCCGCACGATTGTGGGAAGTCCAAAACGGCCCTAGCGTAATGATAACAATACATCCATCAACGACTGAACGTCAAGCTTCACAAGCGCAAGATTCTCGGGGTCACTTGTCTGAAGTGATCAACATTAAGGCTTCAAAATTCTAATTGCGCTCTCGCCAATCAATCAACCTTCCGTCTCTGCGAAAAACTTGACGCACTACATAACATTGAAACCATCACTGAAGGCTGCCGCGAAAGGAGGTTTAACTCGATCCACCCTCTTTGCTTCCGCGTTTGATCGTTAGGTAAGTGCAGGGTCGCGTTTAGGACAACGCTTTAAAACAGTCACGCGGGCATGTTCCCTCTGAGGTGCGCATGCGCAGTACCACCTGACCATTTGCGCATGCGCAGTACCACCTGACCATTTGCGCAGTGAAATCTCATTCTCGCGCACTTACAACATTCTCAATTTAATATCGCGTATGTACATCGCATAGCCCTTTCACAGCTTGAAACACTTCACTGGTTGT
>JGI24158J21664_10011703_pt1 | contig 11658 bp, 7 predicted proteins | sample Ectturendosymbi3_FD_21664 | JGI IMG/M metagenome (IMG submission 21664)
TAGAGCAACAATTGACAGACAATATAAATTTTGACATCGCCATTGAAGAATTTGCCAACANAAAGGCAAGAAAAGTTACTGTGTAGCAAATTGTAGTTTTCATTTTAGAAATAAAGTTGGTCCTAATTTTTTATACATTTTTACTATTTTTCCCTATATGTCAGTTTTGCTTTTTGTTTAACTGTTACTTACACAATGTTTGAGTTTTTTGGTGTGTTTTTAAAGCATACCATATTTGAGCATGTGAGAGTACTATGATATTATAATGGTGCACAAACTAGTTAATATTATACAAAGCTAAGAGCCAGTCACTGTGCAATATGCATTTTTATGGGCTTCGGGGGCGCCAAACCTAAGGGCCGCCTCGGGCAGCCCACACTCTAGCTACGCCACTGTTTATAGTTTAACAGTTTTTTTATCTTGCTCTCGTAGGGCAACCCAAGGTTCGGGCATTTTAATCATAAGATAAGACCGCGGTCAAATATTTTTGTTGCGCCGTGAATGAATGATCAACAAACCCTTTTGAAGTAATGACGTGATCCTGGCAGACAATTGACAGCAGCTCATGTCTGATGTGCGCCGCTTCCCAGCGTAGAAAGCAGCAAAACTTTTTGGAGTAGGTTTATTTTTTATTTTATCAAGTCGACCGTCTTCTAGTCTAAGCAGATGGCGATTTGGAACTCCTTTAGACAAAAATTTCGACTCAGATTTTTACTCGGACACCTTCTTTCTTGTTGCAAAGCGGCCGAACGCCGTCAGCGGCCATTATCGGTTCGACCAGCGACGGTAAACTCCGCTTGTGCTGTTGCAAAAAAACAACTTCAGTTTACACACCTTTTTCTGCCGATAGAATCAAAACAAGATTGCCCTTTTGTCTGTCGAGAGTGTTTAAAGATTTAAAGTTTGCACGGTACGCGTGGTGCCCATGTGAGCACTGCGGATAGTTATGTACCTTTTGTCACGTTTTGCTTCTGCGTGTAGCTTCCATATTTTGAATTTTGTTAGTGCGGTTCATTCGTTTGAAGATTAAGTAAATGCAAGTTGTTATGAACAGGCTTTCGGAGTGGGCAATTGTTTTCCGAAACCAATTGCCAGAATCTTTACCGGTGTTCGTTATTTTACAAAAACATTGTTTTACTTTCGCTACAGGACCACCAGGACTTCGCAAAGGTGCCGTTTTTCGGCGAAGAGTTAGAGCTTTGTTTCGTCACAAACACGTATACAAGTCGCGCCGATGACGTCATGTGCGGCACTGGTTACATAAAGCGCTTCGAGAGCGGATGTGGTGAGTATTTTTGTTATTCGTTTTTTTCCACGTCTCAGACTCAGCAGCAACCGCGATCTCTGTGCTGTCGAAGCTTCTGACACTTTACGTCGTGTGCGTGCGAAGACGCAACCCCCCAAATACCGCTGTTTCTTGTGATGCGGGCCACTGTCGGAAAAGCAACGAGCGCGTTCTTGCGTTGCCAGCCATTATGTCGTTGCGTCTCGTAAACCCGTCTACAGAACATTTTTGGTTCGGCTTTTGCGTTGTTTTCCCAGTTTCAGACGTTGCGCAAATTACCTTGGACATTTTCGCAGCGGAAAAACTTTGCAACTGCATTTTATCAACTAATTTCTAGAATCGTTTTTTAAGGCATTGAATATGTCTAGTTTTGACTACAGTTGCTTTTCGTGTTGGTAGTAAAAACTTTTCTGTGTAAATCTAAAGCATGCTTTTAATCGATCCGAAACAAGTTGCTTACAATACGTTCCCAATTTTTGCCATTTTGAAGGATAGATTTGCAACGTGTCTAACAAACCGGCTACACATCCTTTTCAAAAAGATCCAGAACTCTTTTCCAAATGCAAGTTAAAACTCCCATCACCTGGAAAACATGTTATATCTTCCCCAAACCTGTCAGTCGATCCATTTATGTTTTATCGTTAAAAAACAATACTTTCAGACAAAAGAGCCTCCACATCAGTGTATTTTTACCTTTTATAACCTTTTTAGAATTTCCAAGTGAATGGAGCGACATGCAAGGCTTGTCACTGCGCAAGGTGGAGCTGCCCAGCCACACTTCTGAATTCCAAAAAGTGAAAGGAAAATTCATGGCAACAATAAGTGACGACAACTGCCTTGTGATCAAAGTAAGTCTTGAAAATTTTCAAGACAAACAAACGTTTATCGACTTCTTTCGTGCCGTGGATCGCCCGCTCTGACGACTGACGACCAACGTAATTTGCGAAATTACGAACGTAATTTGCGAAGTGCTTAAACACAACGAGTCAGTTGTTTCAGCGCAAGAAGCCTTTCAGTATTAGATTGTGTAGCAACATGCTTTTGCATGAAATACGTCAAACGGTTTCAGCCCCGTTCATCATGTAATACTTGGGGCTTTGTGGACATCTCCGTTAATCGTTTAATATTGTTCCTTTTAAAATATAGGTCGCTGTTAATAAAAACGGGAAAAAATTTTCATACGCAGGTCGAACGCATCCAAAACCCGACTCTTTACGAGCAATACAAGATCAAGAAGAAAGAAGTGCAGCGTCATATGACGTCAAACAAGCCAGTGGAGCGTGAACTGTTTCACGGAACGTCGGGAGTCGACGCTCAGAAAATCTGCGTTCAAGGTTTTGATCGCGGGTTTGCGGGAAAGAACGGTAGGAAACTGTTTGCCCGCTGATTTTCTTTGTATCGCTATATTATTTCTTTTGATGCGGGTCTCATGAGTGCGAATGTTCGTTCCGGTTTTCGTGCGTGGTAAGTCCAGTTTGTTTAGTGTTTTTTCCCGAACTGCTAGTATGGGTTCTGTAGGAAAGCCAGTCAGTCGCGTCGGATCACGCAATTGTATTTTTTGTATTCTTCTTCCGCTCTCGTTTGCTTCGCTTTCGCTTCGTCTTGTACGGAGCCAGCAAGCTGCTGCAGAATCAGTCGGCTTTCGCGTGGCCGTTGCAACAGGCTCGATCCCCTTCTGTGCGAGCTCACCCAACATTAAACGGAATCAACCATAAAATTGTAACTTGAACGATGCTCGCTTGTGATTGGCGGCCTTGCGTGACTTCATCTGATACATTGCAAACGTACTTTTATGTGCGACCTGCAGCTTTATCTCAGAGCAGGGTTTGAATATTCGCTCGACTCGTTGGCGGAGTGCGGCTGAAATAGTTGGCCATCGTCAGTAAAATTTTTTACTCATATCTGCCGGAACTAGGTAGCTATGCGCGAGATCGTGCTTTTTGCACAACAATGCAACTTTTACAGCAATGACGTGTAATTCGAAAAGAAAAAAATACATATTTGTCCAAACGCGATTTTGATCTTAGAAAATGTATCAAAAGTTGTTAAGCTTTCAAGTGTGGTTTGTGTGTTTAAGCCGTAAGACCAGGGGTTCCCAACCTGGGGTACATGTACCCCTGGGGGTACATTTGCCTATGTGAAGGGGTACATTTAAGGTTGGAAATACAAGGGAAAAATATATTTATTTCCAAATATTCTAACATATTGAAGTTCTAGTGGATTTTGATATTTTACGCAGCTTTTTTGCCATCAGAAATTTTAGGGGTACATGCTCATCTGCCGAAAGCTGAAGGGTTACATGGTCAGAGATAGGTTGGGAACTTCTGCGTTAGACCAATCAGACGGTGAAAAAGCTCTACAAGCATCTGCCTTCGGTTGTGTTTTGTTAAAACACTTCTGTTTGACGACTTTCTGTGTTTGCAGCGACTAAGTTTGGACACGGTGTTTATTTCGCCCACCGCTCGTCTTTATCTGAAAGTTTCTCAAAGGCGGATGCATCTGGAGTGAAAGTGATGTTCTTGGCTCATGTTCTTACCGGGGATTTCTGCCTCGGCAACAATAGCCTTAAAGTCCCGCCCGTGAACGAGAGCTCCGACGAAGGTTATTTATTCGATAGTGTCGTCAACAACGAGTCCGATCCCACAATTTTTGTCGTTTTCAAAGATACGAGCGTTTACCCCTCGTATCTGATATCATTTAAATAGACTTCAGAGTTTGTGAAGCTGTCACATTTATTTCTTCTGCTCGCTACCTACGTTTACTTTTATCTTCATCAGTGTTCGTCTTACCCTGTGTTTCTCGAAGGTGTTTGGATGATTTCCACCTTGCTTATTTTGACCTTTCATGTATCGTGGTCCTTTCACTTTGCAGTTCAAGCGAAACAAGTGAAATTCCTGGAAAAAATACTCTTTCACACACACTCTTTCAATAGTCCACGCATAGGAAATTGTTCTCATGTCAGCTCTGAATGTATCATTTAAATACCATTTGAGCGTTTCCTGTTTGAGAGTAGTCCGTTCTACAGATACATTAGCACTGAAGAGGTGTGCTCTGCATTTTTGGGCTCAAAAAAGGCCTCTTTAGTCACATAGGCATATAAAACACAGATTATTTTAGAAACAGTTTCTTGCATACTTGTTTCCTTTGTTTTTTTTAAACTTCTTCATTCCAAACTGAAGTAGTGATAAACGACGTGATGCGATTTTTCGCGCGATGCACTTTTTGAGTCAAAGTGAAATGTGTTTTCTTTCAATTCTTTTATATTTCGTGTTGAAAACAGACAAACACGCATATACACATAAGGAAGATTTTGTACCTGTTATTATGGCTTTTGATCTGCTGTCTGAAAGTGCGTTACAATGTTTTTTTTTGATAATGCGCGCTTCGAACAACAAGCTAATTGTCATTTTGTTCGAAAAGAAATTAGAAAATGAATTTGTGTTCTTCATCTTAAAAAGAAACTTGTCAAGTAGGACAATGGCAAACGGCGTGAGGGAGACGTTCAGCGCAAACACGGGATGGGATGGAATTCATTCCGTTCTGGAATATTCAAAATATTTCTAACAATTTTATGTTTTCATCAGGGTTTTTTTAAGGCGTGTTAGGGACCCGAATCGGGTCCCTAGAATCACAGAAAATTATCACCGGGTCCCTAAAATCAGAGAAAATCGGGTCCCTAGAATCAGAGAAATCGTGTCCCTACAGATCCATATCGGGTACCTAACATTTTCCCTAAAAAAACTGTTTCATGATCATCTTATGAAGGGTTTACTTCCAAAACATTGCAGACTTGTTCAAAGCTATTCTGTCTAGGCATTCATTGATCCCACTATGATTTATTTTGATCCGTCGAAAGGAAACAAGGTGAGCTTGTTTTGATCCGACAAATCTGCTTGTTTGGTCGCAACCCATATAGCATGTGTTGGAGAAAAGCGCTACTCGGGAAACGGAAAACCGTCTTGTCCATACATTGCGAAAGTCGACGTATTCCAGAATGCCACATCCCAAATAAAATTCCTACCCGTTCAAGTTGGTTTCACGCAATACCGTGTTGGACCTCGTGCATTTTTTTACTTTTCAGAAGGAGCATTATACCTTGCTCATTGATCGTATTTGGCGTTGCTGTTAGTTCGAAACTAGACCTTTGAAAGAAACTTGCGCAAGACATGTCTGTGACGTACTGAATTCATGAGTTTTTCGAAGCTGGTCGGGTGGGACGTTTTGAAAAAAAACGTGCTTTTGGACACTTAAGTGAAAAAGCGATGAAAGCACGATTTTTCATTTAGAGACGAGATCTGAGATCTGGGGAATAAGACTGATGCAGAAATATGGATGGAAAGCTGTTTGGGTTATTGCGAAACACGGAAGCCAATCAAGAATCTTTGAGAAGCAGAGTTTAATTTATACTGTATATTGAAATGTGCTTCGCGGCTAATTGTTATGCTCATGTGTAACATACAATATTGCTTATAGAGTACTGCATTACATGTCCAAGAATATATTAGCCAGCACTTGTTGAGTAGCGCTTGTAGACCCCAGCCAAGCGTTTCATCGAGTTCATCCAGCATTGCTCACACATGTGCGTCATGCACGACGCGCTTGCCATGTGTCGAAAAGTATGCATGCGGTTTTTCATCTATTGAAAAGTACTTGTTCCATGTTTATTGATTTATGTGGAAATTGTTTGATTTGAATCTTAGCCCGAGGCGCGTAGTTAAGAAAAACAAAATATTTTGTTTAAATGATTGCAAGAAACTGTTAAGAATTGCTGCAGTTTTTGGTATCGACTGTTTCATCAGCATGCTTGCAAAAATAGAACAGGGCAATCGTTGAATCTTTCTCATACCAAGGTGATGAATAAAAAATTTTTATATGTCTTCACTTTATATACAATATGTTCATGTAAGAAGTTCAGGTTGCCCTCCAGAACCTTCAAAAAAAAGCAAGAAAAACAGTAGTTTTTCTCAATGAACCATTTTTCGAATGAAGCAAATTGTATAATCGTTTGAAGTGACACTGGCTACCGAAAGTAATTTTTTCCCAGCAAAGAATCAGACACTAAGATCTTACAGAGTACACATTTCGCCTACTCCGTAGGCATCATCAGCTCTTATTCAAATAGAAACAAATCTAACTGACGGTATTTTCATTGAGCAAGGCAGACCCATTTGAGCTTGAAACAACACGCCCGGCAGAATGCGTAAGCAAGACTGCATTCGTAGCGTTGGCAAGGCTAGCGTTGGCAATGCAGTTGTTGCAAGCTTAAATGGGTCAGCCAACTTAATAATAATAACGTCAGTTAGAGTTGAAGTGAACGCAATTGTTTGAGAAAGACTTAATTTCCAGTTATTAATTGTCGCAGCTTGTGTTGTAATTTCTTCACTTTAGTCATGAATTTATTTGCTTTCTCTGCGTTTCTTTCAGCCTCTCAACGTGTCACCTGTTAGCGTTACTTGCAGATTTAAGGAATGACGATGCGTAGTGTTGCATGAAATCGATTTCCTACGATAGATTCCTTGCTTATCTCACATGTGGAGAGTAGTTACTTAATTTTAGTTTCGTATGCTTGTCATTTTTCTGTAATATTGTTTTTAGTGCCCCCTTTTTCCTTGTATCTTTTTACCTCTCCAGTTACACACCCACTGAACACAGACATGCTTTTCCCCCTCTGTTTATTGTTGTATTGTTTACTTATGTGTCATTGATTCGATGCAGTTTGTTACTTTTACTACATGTCAAACGTCTTCAGCTAAAAGTCAGGGATCGATATAGAATCAAAAATAAAGACGGCTGAGCAAAATTTGATTTTATTACCTAAAACGAAAACAATTGTTTCTGTTTGTACGACTAACGTCAGATCGTAAGTGTGCCTATTCATCTCCAGGAACCATTTGCTTCAGCATGTCTTATTCTCGATATCCTTTTTGTAATCGTCATGGAAAACGTTTTTTTCGCATGCTCATTTCTTCAATCAGTTAAATGCTAAACCTGCGCTACAAAACCAGCTTTCCTAAGAGTCCTAACCGGAGTAGACAGTTACGTGCTAACAATGCCTGACCGTCAGGCGCGGATTTACCATTAGGCTAAAAAGGCTTTCAGCCTAGGGCTCCCGATTCGAGGGGCCCCAAAATTTTGGGAGTGAGGATAATTTCCAGCATTTCTGTGAGCAGTTATATTTGTATTTGGGTTTTGGTTCAACGCACGTGTTTTACTATGCCACTAACAAACGATGTCTATAGAAGAATGAGCGCAAAATTGAAGTGAATGACGATAGGCATTGTCTTTTTATGGCGTTGAGAATTGGTTATTATTACGTATTATGTGTGAAACAAATCGCCTGATTCCATTTTTCAGATTACACCAGGCCAATGAGGTATTCAATAAACACGTAATGTGAGCGTGGTCAGATAACTTCGCTTCTACCTTTATAACTCCACCTCTGCCTTGCGTTAGTTTCATTTGTGACTTTTTTCGTTCCTGACATCGAGGGAGTTCAGAATAAAGTAATATGTTTTTGAATCAGAACAACTTGTTCAGTGAATGTAGCGAGCAGGTGTAGTGCTAATTTGTATGACACCAGTCGTCACAAACCAGAGGCTGATCCTGGGGGATGGGCGATTGGGGTGATCGCTCCTAAAACCTGCGAAAGTAACTTTATTCACCATTATTGTGTACAATTCGGAAAACAACATTTGCGATGTAAGGCCATGTTGTCGTCCATTGTTTTGTCACCGCAGTGCTGTGAAGTATACTTGATCTCTCTTACAGTAGCGAAACCGTTTTATGAGGCTTGACAACCAAATATTACTGGATTCGCCTCCTCTAATAATATTGACTGGATCCGCTCCTGTCGCAAACCTTCCAGAAGGCCCCCCAATTTAAAATAGCCTAGGGCAGCGCTTTTAAAACTTTTTTATGTTAGGGCACGCTAATACATTCTGAATTTGACTGCGGCACACATACTTTATGAAATCGAAAACCTACTTTTCACAAACCTTGCGAAAAACTACTTTTCACAAGATTTGCAGCATAAGGTTTTGTCAAAACATAAAACTCGCGGCACACAGTTTGGGAAACAATGGCCTAGGGCCCCGAAAATGAAAATTCGCCTCTGCTGACAGTGCGTTACGCCTCTGTGCTGCAAGATTATGCTAATTTTACGACGTCACAAAACCTTGATTGCAAAATGTTTGCGATGAAATAGTAATGGTCTGTATGTCTATTATATATTGCTTGTATTTGAAATTTTAAGGACGCAAGTCACAAGTAAGGACATTTCTTAGAAATAAGGACAGTAATATTTTGTAAGACGTCGCACTGCAAAAAAAGGCAAACCTCAGAAATAAGGACCGTATCGTAGCCCTGATTAAAAGTTGATTTGTGCTAGCGACAGGTCTGGCTGAGCAATTGACCCACATGGTTTTGAGCCAACCTTCTGTGATTCAAATATATTAGAACACAGCAATTTGCTAAACCTTGAAGTTTTGTATTCCCATCAGCATGCAATCAATTTATGTTCTTTGATGTTGTTTTTTTTCCTCTTGTTGCGTTTGTGTTATTTCGTGATTCGAGTCGCAACAATGCATGAATGAACCAAAACCATAGCGGATGGTTTTTCCAAAGAATGAGAGTGAATTGTCGCTATGATTTGTTCTGTTTTCCCGTTTTGTGCCCAACCGAATTTGTACAAACGGAACATTCTTGGACGAGTTCATGCTAGCTTTTGGCTAGGGTTGAAACCAGGGCTGTAGAGCCGGAGCCTAAGCAATTTTGGATGGCTGGAGCCGGAGCCTAAGATTTCGTAGATGCCGGAGCCGGACCTGAGATTTGGGTTTAGGTTCAAGTTAGTTATACAAATAACGCATTGTTTTTTCTGTTTTTCGGACCAAATTGTGTTGGAGCTTTAGCCAAAAATCTTAAGATGTTGGAGCCGGAGCCCAAAAACTTAGATTTGCGGAGCCGGAGCCTGAATATTGATTACCGCGGCTCCACAGCCCTGGTTCAAACATGCTTGGCAGTCGCGTTGAAACTACTAGAGTAATTATGAAGTGTAAGACTTCAGCAAGAAAATGAGGTTATGCGATCGCGGGGATTTAATTATGTGACGGTCAGCAGCCCATTTACACCACTCAAATGTTGCAATATCATCCCTTTCCTGTAAACCAGGGGTGTGGAACCTATTTACTATGCGGGGCCGCATAAATTGTCGCTGGCGGGCCGCAAATAAAACCTGATTTTATCATACAATTCTTCCTTCATCTTACAATGAGGGACGGAGGCTTCTTAAGACATCCTGCCTCAAGTGCCTGCTCATCATGGAGCTTCGTTTTGACGCGATTTTGTACTCTACTGTAAATTGGGTAACGAAAATACTGATGCGGGCCGCAGGTTTCCCACCCCTGTTGTGAACTTTACCCTTTCAGTCCCGCGTGCGCCACTTTTTTGCTATTTTGAAAAGTTTGCAACTCAATAAATCGCCAGGCGATTGAGCTAGAGAACTGTTCATTGTTCAAGCCCTCTACGGATAAAAATTTTTTTATTCGTTTTGGATTTGGGGATTTCAGGAGGTGACGTCACAAGTGTGGGTGTTTTTGCATTTTTTTGGCCAAAGTTACCTGGCCCTGGGTGCCAACCCAATCAGCCATTATTTCGGCTCAAGGTTTGTTCGGAAATTAGGCCAAAATCCGCGTCTTTAGAGCCCTTGAATGGCTTTCTAGCATATCTGTAGCCAAAATTATTGATAAAAAAACAAAAATTGGTGAAAATTTCTACACCCGCAAACCCCAACCTGGGGTGGATTGCATCACTTTTCTGAATGGCCATCACTCGCCAGCAGATAGAGCTAGAGAGCTGTTCAAACCCTCTCTAAATGGGGAAAGACTTGTAGTTTAGACTGAAAAACATATTTTCAGTGTGCGTTTTCGGCCTTTTTGGCCATGTTTGCATAACCACAGGATGTTTTGACAGGTCTGTCAAAACAATATATGACATCAAGGTCCCGTGGGAGTTCAAAAGTCGAGCCGATTTCGTGGCGCGAAACTTCACTGGATTTAAATTGATTCTAGGCTATAGTACGAGTCTTCAGATGGTTTGATTGACATTGTGGCGTTTCTGATTGAAAAGTTATGGCAAAAATTATAGAATATCAATTAGGGAAATCCCCTAGGGAATTCCTGAAATATTTGGAATTTTTTGGCATAACTTTTGAACCAGAAACGCTAGAAGCTCGATCAAGGGCTCTAAAGACTCGTATTTTAGCCTAGAATCCAATAAAACTTTTAACCACAATATTGGCTCGTTGGATCGACGATGACGTCATAAAAATATCTGCAAAACATACCCCACTCATGATGTCATCAACGAAAAACCCCAAGTCCAAATCTTAAAATATTGTTTTCATTCTAAGATACAAGTCTTCACGAGTCTTTACAGGGTTTGAATAGCTCAATCTGCTGCCGAGTTATGGCTGGCCAAAGTTTGTCCTGAAATGGCAAATTATACCTTTCGTGAAACTTTTTGATTTTTGTCAAAAACAGGGTGTTTGAGCCATAATTCTGGCTCCAGATGGACTAGAAAGTCATTCAAGGGCTCTAAAGACGTGGATTTTGGCCTAGTTTCCGAAAAAAACTTAAGCCAAAAATATGGCTCCTTGGGTTGGCTTTCACGGCCAGATAAATTCGCCGAAAATACAAAAACATGCCGTTATTGTGACGTCACCTTCAGAAAACCCAAAACGAAAAAAATTTTTTTAACCTGCAGTTTAAGACTTGCTGAGTCCGTAGAGGGTTTGAAGAGCTCTCTCGTTCAATCGGCTGGCGAATCATGGCGTTGCAAACTTTACAAAAATTGCAAAAAAATGGCACACGCGGGACTGAAAGGGTGAAGCACTGCTACAGATTTGATGCTTCATTTCACACAGCATAAATCTATACGTGGCTTACCGCTAGCAGCAGTGTCACTGTCTCGCTGCATTATCTGCCAAGATGTCTGTGTTCAGCAGCCACATGCAAGGCTCCCATACAGTGATTTCAAATAAACCCAGATTGCACACCAAAAAAGCCATATTCGTACAATAAAAACCCAGAAAGCTTTTGTTACGAACCAAAACATATGAGTGTGCTCGTTTGAATTGAAATGATAATCGAATACTCATTTAATTATAGTTCCTCTTCCAAATTTTCTTCTGCAGCGCGCACATTAACATCTGGACGACTTTTCTGTTGCTCATGACGTTTTTCATAACGCTGGTAACATACGCCGTTGATGACATCTCTCACTAATTGTAGGAGTACATTTGTTATTACACTAGGAAATTTAGTGCAATCTTGAAGTGCAGTGGGATCTAAAATTCCACAAAAAATATAATCTCAATG
>JGI24158J21664_10011704_pt1 | contig 11658 bp, 6 predicted proteins | sample Ectturendosymbi3_FD_21664 | JGI IMG/M metagenome (IMG submission 21664)
GGTTATTGGGTAGTTGCATTGTTTGTTTGGTTTCCAGAACTGATTTAAGGCCGTCTTTTGTGTTAAGTCTTACTCGCAGCTGACGGAGCACTCCTGATTGACACCTAACTGGAACGCTGGGTAGTTCACTATAGCTCCATCTATTCCCAACCAGCCCACTTCAGCTCTTCGGCACCATCCAGCCTGCAGCAGCTACCTGTACTTCAAGAACTGGACAACCCTTTCACCATGGAAGATGTGAAACGTGCAATCAGAAGTCTCAAGAACAAGAAATCTCCAGGAGAAATTGGCATCCTCCACGAGATTTTGAAAAATGGTGGCAAACCTCTGCTAACGGTGCTTTTCCGAATATTCACGAAATGCTGGAATGGACGATGTATTCCGGACGATTTCAGAGACACCAACTTCATTACTCTCTATAAGAACAAGGGCGATCCTAGGGATTGGAACAACTATCGTGGAATATCGCTTTTGTGCATTGCCAGGAACGTTTTTCCCCGTCTCCTCTTGCCCAGAGTCTGTCAGATTGCTGATAGAATCCTACCTGAGAGTCAATGTGGTTTTCGCCCCTCTAGAAGTAAATCAGACACGGTATTTTTCACTGAGACAGCTCCAAGAAAAAAGCGTCGAACTATCACGCCTGCTGTATGTGCTTTTCATAGACCTGACCAAAGCCTTCGATACGGTGAGCCGGTCCGCATTATATAACTTACTCAAACTGTTGGCTGCCCTGAAACGCTACTTTCCGTTCTTGTACGTTCCACGAGAACATGAGGGGGAGAGTCCAGTTTGATGGCTCCATGTCTAAAACTTTTCCAATGTGCAGAGGCGTCAAACAATGTTGCGTCCTGGCGCCGACTTTGTTTGGCATATTTTTTCAGCTCTTCTTGCGCAGGTTTTCCCAGAGGAAGATGGAGTTGTACTCCACACTCGTAGCACCGGCGAATTGTTTAACCTTTTCCGGCTGCGTGTTAAAACCAAGACCAAACGTGTACTGATTCGTGAATTGCTGAACGCCGATGACACTGCCCTAGTTGCTCATTCCGAGATGCACTTGCAAAATCTGTGCGAACGTTTCGCTAAGGCTTACAATGACTTCAGTATGACCATCAACTTGAAGACAACAGTCGTAATGTCACTCGGCAAATACATTCCACCACGCATTCTCATCAACGGTTCACTGCTTAATGTTGATGACAAGTTCTCTTATCTGGGATCTGTTGTCAACTCTTCGAACAATCTAGACGACGAAACCAACCAACGAATTTGAAAGGTTTCAACTAATTTTGGGCGACTTACTTCTCGGGTTTGGAAAAATCACCACCTCGCAATCAAACTAAAGATCAAGGTCTACACTGCTTGCATCCTGAGTGTTCTGTTATACAGCAGCGAGACGTGGTGTACATACCGCCGCCAAGAAAACCGGCTCAATGCACTTCATTTCAGATGCCTTCACTCCACTCGTGGTGTCTCGTGGTGGAATCATGTCCCTAACTCCACCATCCTGCATCTCACCGGTTCATATGACCTCACCACAATCATGAGACAGCGACGTCTACGCTAGCTAGGCCACGTCCATTGTATGGAAGATGGTCGCCCGCCCAAAGAAATCCTCCACGGCGAGTTCTATAACGCGCCTCGTAGAACTGGTAGACCCAAACTGCGCTATACAGACGTCATCAAGCGTGACATGGCGAGCTTCCACACCTCTCCACAGTTATGGGAAACACTTGCTGCCGATCGCAACAGATAGCGTGCCTCTGTGAGTTGCGGTTATTCATTGTCAGCCACAAGCTACACAGAAAAATGGAGAANCGTTGAGCTCATCGTCGACAACGATGGGATGGGCCATGATGATGGTTGTTCTTTATTATAGATGGTTGTTCTTTATTATATATTATTATGTATGATGGATATTAGGAAAAGCAAGGGTGGATATTAGAATTTAGGTGTCCGAGGCAAACTCTCAGAAAGGAGTCCTTACATTTTATATACTTTATGCTATACAGAAACTATTCGCTGAAGCAGGTCAAAATTTTCACTTTGTTAGGGAAGTCGCTTCTGTGTGAAAAAATGCGTTTTGCATTGTAAATTGCTTGGTGTCATTCAATTTTAAATAGTACTTTGTCCACACATGCAGTTTGTTGAGGGCCCCTTTTTGGCGCATTTGCACATAATTTTTGATTTATTTTGACAAACATACGACCTGCTGCAGAATGAAAAAACATTAAGTTTCGAACTGCAAAAACTAAGTGCGAAAGTCTCAAAAGGAGGCCCCGAGATGACCGCTTCATTCGCTTATCTCAGCATCCACCCCTGATTGTATGCATAGAATTTTGTCAGTCCAAAAAGTCACTGTTTTGCTATAGTTGCCACAAGCAATTAAGCGAAAGTTTTACTGAATGCTTTCACATTAGACTACCAAAGCGTTTTACAGTTATTTGCAATGTTATGGGACCACGCAAGCAATGAAACGAAATTGCAGCAATTGTCAGATATTGTTTGATTGTATTTTTATGAAGGTCATTTAATAAGTTATTGTTACACAACGTCAACCTGTTCGATAAGTTGTGTTGCTATTTTAGTCCTTTCAAAATGATTTATCCAGTACGTTGCCAAACCTGGAGTCTTACCCAAGACCTGGATTTTCAATGTCTTTCTGGGTTTTTCTTCTGAAGATCTGGGATTTTTAGGATTTTAGCTTCGTAGCGGTGATTTGAAACTGAATCAATGTTGTTTTTTCTCTATGTTAGCAAATTGTTTTATAAAGGTACTTTAGTCTTCAGCATAAGTGACGAACAAGCAATTAACACCGCGTAAGCAGGGGTCTCAAACTCAAATTGCTCCGAAGGCCAATTTGGCATCTATTAAGTAACCCGAAGGCCGCGTTACGACGCTGCCGCAACAATGGCGGTACCTGAACCATACTAGAAACAGTTTTACATCTTTATTCTAGAATCTCATTGCATTAAAATGATTCTTGGCCAACAGCTGCGAATTGTGCTTGAACCGCCCATTATGTGATTTAAAAATTCCAATCATTTTGATGTACTTGCAATGTTTATAAGTCTAAATGTTGAATTTCCTGAATTGCTTGAATTGCTAGTTACTTGCGTGAGCTCTTAAGAAATTAATTACTACTTAAAGAATAAATTTATGCTACTTGAACTCAACCCTAGTTATGACGCTTACGCACCAACGGCGGTACCTGAATTACTGGTAACAGTTTTTGCAAGTTGCATCTTACTTCCTGCGAAAGGTATCGTGAGTTATAAGAAGATCATTTCTAGGTGTCTCTAGGCTTATTTAAAAGAAACTTGTTCACTTGCTAGCCGAGCACCTTTCAACACCTGTGAATAAACTAAATAAAGTAAATGTTAATTATTTGAAATTTCTCGAAAAGCATCGCGGTCGCACAAAACGCCCCTGCGGGCCACGTGCCTCGCCGCGTATTTGAGACCCCTGGTATAAGCTGTAAATAGTAGGTAGGTGCAATGAGTTCATGTGACAGAGATACTAGTGAAGCAAGCCCAAAGAAAAAAGTGAAGTGGTACACACAGCAAATAAAATGTAGAATGGTTGGAAAGATCCAGACGTTAAAAGTTGGCTACAAAAGAACACTGGAAATGAAGATTTAAATGTTGTAAATGCTATTACTGTACATCGCCTTCAAAAATGCACACATGTCCATGTTACTGTGATGCAATAATTCAGACTGAAAACAGAGTTAATTAGCACAGTTACAGCATACTTCCAGAAACCTAGGTATGGTAGGTAGCAAAAAGATTCGCCTAACTTTGTGTCTAGCTTGGATTTGCTGTTCAAATCTTTAATTTTAGTGGGTCTATGTGGGGTTTTCAACAAATTTTATTGTTAACCCTAGATTTGATATCTATTCACTAGTCATTGGGTAGTGTACTTGAAGTATTGTTTTACAAATGCCAGAAAATATTTGTCGTTTATTTTGCTCTTATGGTGGTCAACTACAGTGGAGAACGGTCATTTACTGAACTTAAGATGGTAGAATGAACAGAGGATCACAATTAAACAAAGCAAGCGGTCAGCCTGATTCGAAGGAGTATAGAGAGCATGAACGTCTATGTGAAATAGACACTACAGGAACATGAACAAATTTGCTGTGGCAAAATATAGGTAGTAGGTTTTCTGCTTTTGACTTTCGACTTCAATGTTTTGCTGCGACTAAATTGTCTGAATATAGCCCTGGTCAAATTTACTGATGTGTCTGGAAGTATTGATTAGGGCTGTCTTTCTGTTGTCTACTTGTGAGCTGTACAGTAATGTTTTCTTATTTGTAAAAAAATACGTATACACGTTTTTGGTAAAAAAGATATGCAGCCTGTATTATCCACCAGCTGCTATTTAGGACCAGGTTTTCGTACATAGGAATTCAGTATGCCTGATGGTGGTCACATGGATGCCCACATGACTTGTGATTTAGGAGCTGTTCACTTTGATCAAGTGTAATTTTGACCAGGGGCCGTGGTGTTAATATGCCGCAGGCCCCGCGCCGCCTTGACCCGGCACTGATCCAAATTTTAGTTTTTTTGGCCAAAACGTTTCAAACAAAAAAGTCGAATAACATCTTCATGTTCAATGATTGAAAGACAAAATGCTTTCGGACACAATAGTGAAAACAAATCTGCTAATCAACAATAAATTTTAAGAACATAGTGGTCAGCTACATCACATGGAAAGAATCACATTTGTTTTTTTAAGGTTTTTACTGTGCCACAACAGGATTTACCTGTTGGAAAACAAAGTAACGACACTGAAAATAATGTTTCATTTCTCAAAAATGTTTTTGTTATTATTTGGTGCACACACTCATTTTCCTATGATTTGGCCACATATTAATGAAGCAACATTTTGTTCTGGACGTTCCCTGCTTTTGGTGCATTACAAATCAATCACTTAATATAGCATAAACAACTGGGAAAAAAATGAGGAGAAACAATTAGGATACAGTTTTGCGGCTCAACTCCTAATGTTGATAAAACACACTTTTTCTTGTACTTATCAGCATTCTTCAATTGTTCATCTGTCTTGCCAAAAAACGGTAAAACAGCATTATCAGCTCTTGACTGAAATACAACCTCTCCAACAAAAGTTAAAGCTGTTTCTTGCAGTAAAATCAATCATTCCGAAAGCAGTTTGTTAAAATTATTTGTCGTAAAATAAGGATGTAGCGATTGATGACAAAAGTTCTTAGGATTTGAGATATATATATAGAGTACGTAAATGACTGAGCTCTGTGGATTTGAGCCACTGTGCGTAGAGATATGTACGAACATTTCAGATTTCATGCAGCAGAAAATGTATTTCATGCCGAGAAATAACAAGTTTAAAATTTCGTAAATGTTGTTAATATATTTTTCTTATCAAGAGCAAGCGCCCATTGCAAATACACTTGCAAATCGCTTTATTTGGAATGGTTGAACTCAAGGCTTATCTGCGCTTCCCTATCCAGTCACAAATCACGCTTTTCCCAAAGCGGGTAAAAATATATAAGTGAATGTATTGTCTGATTTTTTAAACTTTTCTTTGTATAACTTGAAATGCTTTAAAATCAAAACGTATCAAGATATTTAAAAACGTATTTAATTACCTGAAAGAACATTTTCCATCATCAAACTACTGTAAAATCTAAAAAGATTGTAAATGCTTCTTCTCAGGTAATAGAAAACTAAAATCACACAAAAACGTTGATACGCTTATACATCAGCAGTGGCTATGCGCTATTTACCACGTGATGTTAACGTAAACGAGAGATAGATAGAATTACTTAAGTTTTAGGTGCTTCAGTCGACCCTTGTTCAAATCGTGACGTTGCATCCGATTCACTCATGAAAAAAATTGTAGGTTAACTCTGTATATTGTTGTTTACTCCTGAAATGGTTTGATCACGTTAACTCAATTGTTTGTCTGATGAAAGTCGTCGTTAAAACAAATTAGCAGAGAAAAGGTATGCGTCAAGCTTCTCTAAGTCTATCAAAACACTTTTATGACATATTACAAGCAACGAAGTATGGCTGATACGTATTTTCGATATGATGAGCTGTTCCAGCAAGTTTTTACAATTGAATATTTCATCCTCAAAATACATTTGAACTTGACGGCAAATCTGAAAGCAGGGGCAAAAGTTAGTGCTTTATATATTCAAATAATTGTTATCATACCTGCGCTATTTGCATTTGTGCATCATTTCTATTCATGCTATGTCTACACTGAATGCTTCTAGCAATGCTTGTAAACCTGTTTTGCATGTACAACATAAATGGTTTTATAGTATTGTACTTCCCATTTTAACCATGTTTTTCTGTTTGTCACTGTATCATTTGCATGCGTTGATAATGCAAACAGCAAAGTTGTCTGAGTCGTTTCAATGACGTTTTGCTACAAATGCATCATAATCACCGGAAACAGTATCGAATGTCTCACCACAGAGGGTCTGGAGATTTTATCTGTAAACACTAATGTTAAATCTGATGTCGCGCAATTTTTAATCAGAGAGCAATTTACAAATTTTCAGCAGCACATGTCGAAATGGGTGTGATTGTGCATGTATCAATTAAATCATTTTGCATTTAGACATACGGCCGGAGTAACTTGTGCTGGGGATTACATCAACGTAAGATAACTTTTGTTTCTGTTTTATTGACATGCTAACCTGTAAGTACAATTTGTAGATTGACCGACACTTACTTCAGTGTAATTTTGGTAAGTTATGTTTATGGATGAGTCTTATGTCTTCCATCTTTCCTGTTTAATCTTTCTCGGCAATCTTTCCTGTTTAAAACAAGTAATGTTGCGGCCAATATTTCTATAATGCAATTGCGTTTTTCAATATGGACAATAAAATGCATAAATGCAGCTTGAAAGTTTTTTTTGTTGTTGTTAATGATTCTTTACATAATTTTTGTAGCAAGCCTACCATTACTGTTTAAATTTAACCGCGTTTTGAAATCATTGAAAAATTCAAGAAATCGTGCATCGTTTTAATCAAGAAGTTGACCATCAAAAATAGAATAATTTTATTTCGTTCGCCATGATATGGATAAATGAATACATATACGCCACGTTCAACTGAAAAAGTATACGCAAATACTCTGTTGCACACTCATTCTTTACATTGCCTTGATGCGAACTGCAACAAAGATGCAATCAGGTTGATGCAATTTGATGCAATCAGGTAAAAAAAAAACTAAATCAACATGCTACAATGATATTGCTATTTCGAAACGCAAACGCATTTTTTGCTGTAATTGCCTGTTCAAATTTCAGCAATCTGGCTGCTGGTGGGTCAAACAGAAAATGACCGTAGGTTTTCTCCTAGCCTTTACTTTTATTTTACAGCGGAGATTAGAAGTGTGGAGCGGATGTGTTTACGCACAAACTTTAATCTCTTGAATAATTCTGCGCAATTCCCAGAGTTCCGAGTAAAGTTTTGCGAAGATGCCATTAAACTTTTCGCAGGGTCATTGTTTCCAAACTAGTTTCAACAAAAAATGCAAGTAAGTTAGATAAACAATGAACGCAAAACTAAACGAGTGAAGAACAGCCACAGGACTTTGCCCGCGTTGGGAACTTTCATCGTCAAAGTCAACCCCTCAATACACCCTGGTAAACTGATATTTTAAAAACAAAGTATAAACGATTTACTGTTCCCACTCAAAGCTGCCACCTGCTGCTACAATAATCTTTACATACGTGAACACGTTAAACCCTGTTATCTTCGGCGCCAAGCTGTTTGATATTACATGCGGACTAACAATATACACCGCACCCTACTAAGCAGTGATAGCGTGACTCGAGTCAACATTTTTGGTAACTCGATGTCACGTTGAGAAATGATGGTGACTCGAGTCACGTTTTTCACCGAATGCTCGACTATGATTCGTCAAAACGAATGACTGAGACTCGCGTCAGAGCCATTTTTGCAAAATCTCCAACCACTATTGACAAATACAGTTAGTTTGCACACCTAAAAATGAGCTTTTTGTTTCAGTGACCCATAATAGATATTTGCGCAAATTTTCTGTTGTGACTGTGTCTCCTGGTGGTGGTATGTTGGTTTGTCAGAATCAATAGTTCGATCTTTCACTGAGATAGAACTGCGATTTAGCCTTTTATCGAGGTGCAAGCAGTGTGCAACACATTGAACATATTATTGTGGTTAAGTGTAGTATTTACATATTGCAATCGTGACAGTTGGCCTCAATTTTACTTTGCGTCTTTTGTTGGGGCAGGTAAAAGACAAGAAGGTACATTCGTTGCTGTAGGGTTAAGGTAGACTTAAGGAATTAACTGATGGTAAAAGAAAGAAATAAAAGTTGAAAACCTTCTTGCACCAAATTCTTAGATTTAAGTAGCCTGGCAACAAAAGTGCTGAAACAACATTGGGTACTAATTTGTATCTAATTGGGCACCACTTTTTGGAGCTGAAAAAAACATGAGAAACTCTTAAAAATTTTTGACTTGACATTGATTCGTGCTTGAAAACCATTGACTCTAACTGACTCAACAGTTTTTGTGACTCGACACTGACTCGATCAGTCTTGTCTTGACTCTAATTCGACTCGAAAAAATGTTGGTTGTCTGCAACTCGACTCTGACTCCAGGTCTTGGGACTCGACGCGTGTCTCAACAAATATCCTCGTCCATATCGCTGCCGCTAAATGTTATCACGTAAAGTAAGTTATGTCCGACCGAAAGTGCTTACTGAGCCAAAATTATGTCAATACCTTAATTAGGGCAGCGGTATATTTGTGAAAACACCGAATCCTAGCTGCACTGTTGACGACTGTTTGCACCTTTAACCACTCCGTAAGTGTGATTTCATAGGTAAGTTTAGTGCGAAAGGAACAAGAGTAGTAATCCAAAAACTAGCAAAACATTTTGCACCAAAAAAACTAATAAAACGTTTTTAAAACGTGCACCAAGGTGTCAGTGGACGTATGGAAATCTCCCAGCACGATGTACAGACGTGATAAAGTTATACTGAGAACCACTGCACCACAAATGTCATATTGAACATTGTCAAAATTAGGACAAGTTGCATTATTTAGGCTACTTATACTACAGCTAAAACTTAAACTGGGCCGCATGCGGCCCGCAGGCTGCGGGTCGGACATAGCTGATCGAGACGTATGACGCCATTGGAATATATTTCCGTTCACTAGCTACGTAAAATAACTGAAGTAGTCATTAAGTGTTACGCAATTGAGATCGTGATTTTACAGAAAACGCCAAAATTGCTAAAACCCAAACTCGTTCAAAACGGCAAGAAATACCTTGTTCAATAAAGCAAATCGTTGCTTTTTGCAATCTGCTTGTGAGGTTGCTACTTTGTTTATTTTATTACCTGGCATAAAACAGGACAAAACCCCAAATCAGCTTGGCACCCAAAGTGCTTTTGGCTAACCAGCCCAAAACAACAGAAAAGAGTGTGTCCAATAAAAAATCAATGTTTTCTGCAACCTCCTTCTCTAACATTGTGTTTCAGCTTGTGTTATTAAGGAGTGAGAAAAAACTTCCCAACAATCCAAAACTACTTGTTACCGAACATGTTTTTGGCAGAAAATTCCTGGCGGCAAAGATGTCAGTTGTCCAGTCAATCCAAATTAACTTAGGACTTTGAAATTTTTTGTTTATATTTCGTTGACGGATGATGTTCTTATTCCTGCATTCAGATGAATAAGAACTAGTAAATCAGTTAGTGGTGAGAATACAGCTTTTTGCCTAACCAACAAAACATTACTACAACAAACAAACTTTAGCCTTGCGGCAAGCTTCTAAGTAATCTGCCTGCTTTCTGCTTTCGTTCTTCTGCTACGATTAAAATTTGCAAGCGTATCTATTTTTCATAGTTGAAGGCCACAAAGATGGCGGCAAGTAAATCAGTCACAGTTTATTGACCGGGAAACTAGTTTCGCGTTTTCCAACGCATCATCAGTCCTGTAAGTTTAAGATAAATCTTGCAGGCGAAATGTTGGCACTTGAAAACAAGTAAAGAAAAACACAAGAACTGTGACTGGTTACAACGACATTACTAAAATTTTTTCGAAGCTAAAAGGCTGACCTTCCCAGAGCCTCATGAACCAGTCACTGCTAAGAAAATCTGCGTTTGGTAGCGGTCTAAGAAAGACACTTTTCCTCTGGAGATAACACACATGCGCGATGACGAGTGCCAGTGAGAAACCACGCGATTAAACAGAGCGTAACAGTTCACGAAAAATCAAGAAAGGCCGAGCCTTTCTATTACCGCAAATTGCAGTTTAGTTATCTGCAGTTTGAGTTCTAGAGCCCCTAAGAAAGATATTTTGTACACAACGCACACCATAAAGGTATGCACAAAGATTGCACCGCGATTGCAGTAGACCAGGGGTGGGCAAATAGCGGCCCGCGGGCTACATGTGGCCCGCCACAACGTTTTCAGTGGCCCGCGGAAGCATTCAAGAAAACATTCAAATCTGAAATATACACGAAATTCTCATAGTAAACGCTACAGCTAACTTGAGCCATGACTTGCTTCCATTTACATTAAAAGGTATGGCCCTTCGCTATACACGGCCCTCTCAAAGTGGTCCTCGAGCCAAATTAATTGCCCACCCCTGCAATAGACAAACTTTTCATTCTCACGAAAAATTTCCACAGTTAATCAGCAAGTTTTTACGACCTCGCTGCCCGACATATTTGCGAAATATCTTCCCAACAGCCTAAATCTAAAGCTGGTTCATTCATCATTTCCTTTTGTGCAGAAACTATCTCTCATATATTTAGTTTATCAACAGCTGAGAAAAATATTCGCCACGATAATTATTTACAAAGGTCAACAACTTTGTTGCGCAGAGATAGTGTATGTTTTACATCCTCATACTGATTGCAAGGAGAAACATTGAAGAAAACGTAAGAAAATGTTTCAGGTCATTTTTACTCAAAGAATATTGAACCTAAAAACTGCTCTGTTGTGTTGCCTATGCTTTAACTGTTATGCTTCTTTAGTGGCAATATGCAATATTCCAAGAAGTTGTCCGTTGTCAATAGCTTAAGTGACCTCACTAAAGGGTGCCAAAGTGTCAAAATGAGTTATCCTTTTTATCTCACTATATCCGTCTTCACCATAGTGTCATTACGAAAGGTAACAATATTTCGTTGCAAAGACACCTATTCTTCTAACTATTTAATCGAAATTAAATAGCATGTAGTTAGAAATGTTGCACTTGTTAGAAATGTTGAATTTCGTTGCCCTTGCTGAAACAAGATATAGGGAAAATAAACTAAAAAACTTTTTTGTTTTCTTGAGGTTTTAAATTCCAACTCAGGTAACCCTGGAAACTTCCATCGTTTATCACCCTGATCAAAGTGACCAAAATTTTTCACAATATGATTCAGGTTGAAACGTTTTAGGGGCATAGGCAGATTTATCAACAACCCAGCAAATATTCTCAAACTAATCTGACCAGAAAAAGAAATGGGCAAATTTTATTTTTGTTTTAGTCGAAACAAACACAGTGACCAAAGAAAAAATGGGAAATATTGTAGCAGACACTTATGGTCTGTACATGTTCTAGATGAAATCTTGAACTTGCTGGGAATCAACAATGCAAAACAACCCTCTCTCAATTTGACAAAACTTCC
>JGI24158J21664_10011705_pt1 | contig 11658 bp, 8 predicted proteins | sample Ectturendosymbi3_FD_21664 | JGI IMG/M metagenome (IMG submission 21664)
TTGTAACAAACGCGCGTGATGCTTCAAAGCAATGACCTTTCCGACATACATGTGCGTTGTTGATGCAGTTGTAACGCGAGAGCATAATTTCAGCAACCAAATTTTACTTAGGTTATTTCCATGTCGATTAAGACTCCCGCAAAGCTTTGTATTTTAAAACAGTCGAGTCTTGCTTCAGCAAATAGATACACGTATGCAGTAAACTGTTTCTGACTACGATTCCTACAATGCTGCGAAATGGTTAAAAACTTCAACGACGCACGATCTAATACACATAACTTAAATATCTACCTAAACACCAAATGCGTCACTCTAACGCTACGACATTTAATTGCTTTGATACTTGTGTTAAAGCGCAACTGCTAGGGGGGAAGCTCGTTCAATGTTATCTTGACGAATTGCACCCAACCATCATGAGCAATGCACCATTTCACAAAAGAACGACAGATGCACATACCAACTCTGTAATTCTCGGTCGATGCGTGACTCAATGACGTCCATCAAACAGACATAAAATGCACCACTGGTTACAACTGATGCACAGTAATGCCAATTTAAAAGTCTGATTGACTTTGCTGCAAATACTTGATTTCTTCTGAAGCTACTCGTGCTACGTACAAAGCCTGCCAGGTCGTATGTGTCGACGACAGCGCAGAAAGCAAATCCGTAATGGAGAGAAACTATAAGAAATTGAAGAACGAATTTAATCTGTTTTGCGTTTGAAACAGCGACGCGACGTTGCAACAAGCTCAAGCGAGAACTAACTACAAAGGATGAAAACAGGGTTCTATCGTTGCGATCGGAAAACAGCAAGCAACAATGGAGATCACACGCCGCGATCACTCTATTATTGCTTGTTCGCGCCACATATAGATGGTGTTCTTCGCGCATATTCCGTTCGTGGTGAACAGCGCATTCAGCGCAACGCCAGCAGAGAGGTTGCAACACTATCTCATAAATACCTAATTACAACATCACGCCTCAAGTTTACCAGACGAAAACTGATCGCAAGGTATTGAACGAAAATCTTCGAAGCTTGACTCGCACATTCCCGCCAAACACAACGCCGCAACCAGCTGATATTTTCGGGGGAGGTGGGGGGTTGTAACTTGTTGTTGTATCAGACAACTAATCAAGTTTTTGAAAATTTCGGGGGGAAATTGCTCGGTTGCCCGCCCCCTGGTTACGGGCCTGCGCCAACACATCAAGAGACCATAAATTTAATGTAAGGAGAAAAAAGACTCGCTTCGAGTGAAACATTCACCAGTCGAAATTTTCTCGATTACGTCAGATAATTGCTGAGTCATGTGCAGCAAGCGTTAACCAAGAGAGCACGGACGTCATTTCCTGGATGACAAATCCAATTTTTGTCTGGGATGCCCTGGCGGTCCTTCGTGACGAGGCCGCGGCTGCATGCCTTTCTTCCTTTCCTGAGGTTTACCGGAGGGCCTGCGACTGGAATAATGATCTTGCTTGTTGTTCGACTTGCTCGCAACTTCTTGTTGCTGTCCTTTCGCTGACTTGCGGGAGTCTTCGCCTGTGCGTGGTTGTCTCGCGATCTCGCCTCCCCGCGAGCGACCGCTGTCGTCGTAGTCTGGTGGGACGTCAAACTTTAGTAGCATGAAAGCTGCAATGCAAATGAAAATAAAAGTCGGCAAAAACTCAGGATGCAGCCAACAATCAACCGCAAGTATCATTCGGTCCGAAGCCAGTTGTAAAACATCAGTCTTCACATTGACATATCATTTCTGCAGGCTTATGTCACAATGAGACATTATTTCTGCAGGCTTTATGTCACGCTTCAAACAGCCGCTGTTTGTTTTGAGGAATCAAGTCAACACGCTCGTGCTTTGCAGACGTTGAAGTTAAGCCGAATGCAGTAATAGGAACAGCATAGGAACTTGAAAGCGTGTACATTTGCATAGGCAGAACTTTGCGCCAAGCTATAACGTGACCATTTACCGGTTATCTTATTCAAAACTGTTAAAGCAAGCGGTAATTTCTTCGCCAAGCACCAATACCGATCAACCAACAAATGCAAAAACGATGCAGGGATAATAGATTTCCAGGTCACATTTTGAAGCTTGCAAGGTTTAAAAAATATCTCACGTCGCAGCTGAATTACGCGACCGAAAAACTTGGGATGGATTCGTCCGAACTCATCTCCTTCAGTGAGAATCACGTTGTTGCTCGAGACGAAGAACTGGAGTCCGGCTGAAACGAGTACGAACAAGTTACTCTCTCATTACAATCGATGTAAATTCCGAAAAAGCTCACGTTGCTTCAGTCGCGTGCAGGGCGCAAGCGACTGAACATCACACAACAAAGAAAATAACTATGTTTGTAGCTTATGAAGCAGGCTTTTTGTGCTTGTCATGCGTAGGCCCAGATCGTTACAATCCTGAGAATCAGCAAAACGGTCCAACAGGGTAAAAAATACTTTCGTAAAAAAAGCAAAGCATTTCTGTGTAGAGACCGCAGCGGGTTAGTGAAGCACATTCTGTTAAAAAGTATCAATCGGTGTTAGAACATTCGGTTTGAACAAACCTGCCACGGCTTTGGCCAGATCAAGCTGAATGACGATCTCGGAGGAGTTGCGCATTCCGCTGACGACTTCCCTCTCGCCAGGCATTCCAACAGCGAAGTGAATGTGTGTGCGCTGCGCAAACAAACACGGCTTGTCGCATGAAGTGCTGAACGATGTGAAACAGTGGCTCTCAAAGTGGGCGGCATCGCCCCTTGGGGGCAAGGGGGTGAACAAAACAAAGAGGGAAAATGGGGAGAAACAACACAAAGGGGGCGAAAACGCCCAACCACTACCACTAATCGATCATTGAGTTAGCTTCAGTAGCTTACTATTATGACTTAATAGCTTCTTGCAAATTTAATTTACTATGATAATCGTTGATGTTGTTGCTAAAGCAATTTATCCGTTATATTTTTACGTTGGATCGTTTTTCGGCAGTGACCTTAATGCTCTTAAAGCAAAGAAACTGCTTGTTGATTCATAAGTGAGGTGATCTACGACTGGACCTCACTGACATGTCTCCCAATATTTCTAATCTTTGTTAAGGTCGCCAAGCACATCCATCACACTGAACTGGGGACCATGGTATGTNTCGATTTCTTTAAAATGCTACCTTGTNTTTGCTTTATCAGGCTTGANGGACGACAACGATGTGNCGAGAGTGAAAAAAGGGCGATGGAACAAAGAAGTTTGAGAAACATTGGTCTAAAACGTTTGTTTACGATGGTAACCTGTCGGCAAAGATGGCGCAATTTCATAACACAAAGATCACAAACGGACGAGCTATTCTATGTGCGCACGCCACTGCACATGACCTTCATGTTGAGTACTGCACGACTCACTCACAGTCGCGCCTCAAAAGCCATTTGCAAGTAAGATTTATCCGTTCGCAAAAGGTGCAAAAGTGGTATTCGTCTCAAGTACTATGTCCTAAAAAAAGCAAGTAGTTATCGAAGCAATTTCGAAAGAAAATCTATCTACACCTTGGAACAGATCTGCTCTAATTCATCGTCACAAAGTTTTTGCAAAAATAGCAGTAAGATAAAAATCACATGAAATTACCTTCATGCGGTTCAGTCCTTCAGTTTGAATTATTTTCCATGCGTCCCAGTATGTCCCATGCACTACTTCAGAAAACTGAGTTGGATCAGTCACGGGTTTTAGTTCCAAGTTTTCATACTGAAAGGTAACAGGATAAAGGTTGTTGCTATTCATTTTAAATGTCTCTTCAGGTTTTGCTTACGTGAAGTTAGACACCCTCAACTGCAAAGATCACAACAAATGAAAATTTCATTATATTCGCTTTGAACTATCTTTGAAGTTTCACAGGGGCGGCGATAGTACAGTGGCAGAGTGTTCGCCTCTCAACTGGAAGGTTGGGTGTTCGATCCACGGCNACTGAGTGCGTTGTAGCGCTCCTCGGGCAAGAGCGTTCACTTCAACCGCCCCGGCNAGAAGCATATTTCAGGCTTCGGCCTGCCGTTAATTGCCGTCCCAAAAAAGTGTCACAAGTGGTAGCTCACGGAACTAAAAACGTGGAACTCTTGCAAAATATATGAACCTGGAACTCTTGCTACGTCCTTACAGGAACAACAATATGAAACCCATAGATTTAAATGGACTCATCCACTCATGTCAAATCTTCCTGAAACAGTAGGTTGCATCGACGATAAAATTTCGAGAATGGTGCGAAGACAATACACGAGGCACGCCCCTTTCTCTTGTATGCCACACCTTCTGCGTGTTCCGTAGAGCTTCATTCACTAACTTTGGCTAACGATGAAAAAAGTTGTTTTTGAAAGGTTCAACACAACTTTAATCATAAATATGGGATTTTTGCGTTGTTGCTTCTAATACGTTGACCTTGTTTTGATACTGCTGTTACTTGTCAAGTCACTAGTTATTTCCACAGCACAACTGTATAACCAAAACGCATTGACTTATGTGTAATAACACCAGGCACACTGTTCATGTTTACTTAGGCTATTTGAAGCTCTCCAGCAGGTAGCGGTGACATGAATACCCAATACGATCTGCAGGCCTTCAATAAAGGCACGGTTGCCAATTCAGATGATAGACTGCAGCGGCTCTAATATTGAACCAGCACAGAACCAAACAAATGTCAAAGTCAGAGTGTCTCGTAAAGTCCAAGGAATGTTCAATATATCATAGCGAAAAAATCAAAATGTGCAGGGGCCCAAACTAAACCCATTACACTCCTAGATTCATTCATTTTTTTAATCAATACATTTAGGCAGGCAGACTGAAACTACTTTTATTCACTAATTTGGAAACGCTAAACCATGTAGATTTTTGTTGATAAATTTTGCTCACTCCGCACATCAATTTCTTGGCAGGTCATTTATTATACTGCAGGTTTCGCTTTGTGTCTCCTGAAGAACGTTACCAAGCGAAAGAACTCACTGCAAGTGCTTTTGCACCGAAAAAAACATTTGCCTTGATAGAAACGCGCTGAAGCATTTAATCTGGAACATTTGTCAAAACAACAAAATCAAGCTGCCAGACCTACAGTTACAATATTTCAACTTCAAGCGTTTAATACACTACTTCGCTGGTATTTCCGCTTTTTTGACAGTATCAAATGGAACGGAGCCTAATACATAACCAGAGTTCGTGAATGCAAGCACAAATGTTGAATCATCTGCGTCTACCTGCATCCCCTGCCTCTGTACAAAAATCGGTGAACAGAAAGGACATGTTGAATTAGTGCATTTTCCATCCTAATTTGCAGTATCTTCTGTCTGCGTTGTGAAGCAGTTCACAGCAAGAATATAACGCAGCGTGCGTTTTCTCTCCGCGCATCCACCAAACTCGCAAGCCACGCATTAGAAACGAACCACCCTAAATTTCACACGAAAACCGATAGGCTACGGCATTTGTCACATGGTTGCAATCCCTGAGTGAAACAGACACCCATAAGCATTTTGCAATTAGGTAAGAAGAAAACTCAATAGTTTTTAACACCTCTGCGGGGCTTCATAAGTGGTTTGCCGGCAACTATTTTCGCTACGTTCGGCGCTGCCTTGTTGGACAGATTTGATTATTGGATTTTTGAAGATGGGCATTCGAAAAATAGGCTCACAATGCATAACCAATTCATTAAATTGAATGTCGATAGCTGGCCACACACAAGCTGAGAAAACAAGGAGGGGAATGACACTGGTGCATACTTGAAACTTAAGTGCAATCAGGTAAAGCAGTTGCTACCAAAATCGCTACAAACGTAGTTCTACTCCAACTCCGTCAAAATTAGTTGAGCAGGTTCCTATGCTGCTGTCAAATTTGACTGTGGGACACTTTTTTTCTGTGCCATCCCATGGCACTTCCACGAATCTAGTTATGCGAAGTACATTATATCATGTGCATGTATAATGTGCAGCCTATACAGAACCTCGGTTAAGGTATCTCAAATCCCCAGTTGTGACACCACCCAATGAAAACCGGATGCCCAATTAATAGTTTTCACCTGAAAAAAAAGGAACAAAAACCTGATTTTCGCGGCCTCGCATCACTGCGCTATGGCAATGAGCATCTGTTTGCTGTGCTGTGAGAATTCCCATGAACGGCTCACTGCTTAAAGTTGTCGACACGTTTGCTTATCCGGGATGTTTTGTCAATTCTTCCAACGTCTGGACGATGAGATCAACCAAGGCAATGGAAGCGCTTCGACAAACTTCAGGCGACTCGGTTCTCGAGTTCGCAACAATCGTCATCTCACAACCAAACTACTCCGCGTGCGTGTGTGTTCTGCTATGCAGCAGCGAGACGTGGCGCATATACCACCGCCAAGAAAACCGTCTCAACACACTTCATTTCAGATGCCTCCGTTCCATTCATGGTGTCTCATGGAGGGACCACGTCGCAAAGTGTACCTTCCTATGTGTCAGCGGTTCATGTGACCTCATCACCATCATGAGGTAGAGACGTCTGCGTTGGCTTGGCCACGTCCGTCGCATGGGAGATGGTCGCCTGCCCAACGATATCCTCTACAGCGAGTTCTATAACGCGCGTCGTAGAACTGGCAGACCCAAACTGCGCTATAAAGACGTCATCAAACGTGACATGGCGAGCTTCCGACCACATCTCTCCACAGTCATTGGAAACATTCGCTGTCGATCGCAGCAGATGGTGTGCCTCTCTGAGTGACAGGTTTTCATTCCCAGCCACAAACTACACAGAAAAAATGGAGAAGCGCCGAGCTTATCGTCGTCAACGACGGGACGGGCCATAGTAGTAGTAGTAGTAGTAGCTGTAAGCATACAACAATGGTATTGAAGCTAAAAAATTCTTGCTATACGACGTTGGGACACGGACGAATTTCTCACCTACTGTCCCATCCTACGGGAAAATCTCATTCCCATGAACTGACATACCTGTTACGCTAACATACTTTCTGTGGTTGCTCACTCTCACCTGCACAGTGTGGCCTTGCGTGGCTTTGATCTTCAGGCCTTCTGGCGTTTTCTTCACTTCAAACCTCTTCTTGTCATTTTTTTCAGCAAGGTAGACCACGTGTTCAACAGTTTCGATGTAAGTTGCAGCATAAAACCTTTCGTCCCATATGATGTCTTTAATAAGAGCATATCCTTCTGCAAAGTGCGATGGTCGCAATAGAAAAGTTACAATATCATAATATGAAGCATTTATCATTTACGCTGCTTTGTTTCGAGGCGAGGCGGAACAGTAACAGGGCAAACAGATCAGATAATAGCATTTTGCCTATAATGCAGAATACAGTCAATTCGTCATTCCATAGCAGGCTTCACGAATTGTTGTGAATTTGGAAGTGACTTTACAAAATGTTTGGGAAATGAAAATATTTAAAAAGTAATTACCTGAGTCGATTTTAATTTTTTTGTACATGCCGTGTCGCAAAACTCGAACAAGTTCCTTGGACAACTTAACTTCGTCGTACTCTTCCCATGGGCTGCAAAGCACATAAAAGGCAATTGGGATCTGCACTTACGAAACAGGACAAGGTTTTTGAACATTCCGCAAAGCAAAAGAGAAGGTTATTATGCGTTGATGTAAACAAACAGCAGTTGACTAATGCAATCCAAGATAATGCTCCGATAGCGAAAAAGGAAATGATATGAGAAAGATTCCGAACGAATTCGAATCAAATTCAATTTTTCAATCCCAAATAGACCATTTTTCCTATGTTGTTATCGCAAAGCATCACATGAATAGTTGAAGTTAAAAGAAGATTAAATTTTCATGGTATAACCTGACCCCTTTATAATTATTCGTGCAGAATTTGAGATAATTACGATCAGGAAAACGAGGTTCCTGGGAAATGCTGTGTACAACACAAGGCAAAACCAAATATTTCTTCCACACTAATTGTTTCCTGGCAAAGACTGAAAGAGACGGCAAAACATCATCCCACTATCAAAGAAAGCGTCGGAGTAGCGCAACGCCAAATTCTTACAATTCTCAATTCGGCGGAACAGAGGCAGAAGTTACTGATGGCACGGCATGGCTTGTAAAAGTCGCTAAGTTTAAATGCATCTGTTCTTTGCGCCGCAGTCATCCTCCGCTTCGTTAGCGTCTAACAGCACCTCAGCGGAATTGTTTTCAGTGCAGATTTCAAGTACGTTCAGCCTTCACGTAATATTTTGACTCCGCACAATACTGGTGTACCATAAAAAACGTCTGCGTTTGTGTGAGATCAAGCAGCGCATTATTTGAAGTTCATGGGCGTCCGAAAGGGGAGACGAAAAGGGTATTCCCCCTGGGATTTGGCATTACCAAGCAAAAATTTCTAGAAAACGTGAAATCAGCAGTTTAATTCCGATCAGTTGGGTAAATCCTTGCAATGACAGTTTGTTTGCCGGTATGACACTCACACTGCACTAGAGGAGTCAGCTTCACTGTTCTGGTGTCATGCAGTGATGAACTTGAAGTTCACTTAATCCGCTTCTGTGCCTGCAAATGCAGGCTGCGAAACTCGGGAGCGGATTCTTCTACTATTAGGCTTTGTTGGGTAACAATAACATGGCTCACTTCAACAAATCTTTAAACGCTCACTTCAAGTTACGGTGGTAGGCGTTTTGCCGCATGTCACTGTTGAACGCATACATCTTGGCAGGTAATGCAGCGAGATAGTGACTGCTGACAGGAGTAAGCCAGGTAGGTTTATACTATGCGTTAAGAAGCATGAGTGAAAAAGTAGTGCTGTCAACAAAGCGCATTTTTGCGCTTGCTCCCTCCAAAGTGCGCAGCACCACCAGACCAGTTGCGCAATGAAATCTCATTTCGCGTACTTGCAACATTCCAAATCACTGGAAAAACACGAAAACAAGGAGAAGCTATTTGAATTAAATGTGTACTTTGTTCGTATTTTTGTAAGATTTTATACTCATTCTAAGAATTCACAAAGTCTGTAATTCATTTAGAACTCTGCTAACTCAGTGTAAGATTTTCTTAGAGGGAAAACACTGTATGCAACTGTTGCCGTAACATTGGGCATTTTCTTTATGGTGTGGAAAGGGTAAAGCGTTGTGTACGTCCATTTGCATTGCATTGTCAGCAACCTGAAAAGGATTAGCAAAATGTGGACGTTGCCCCCTATGGGAAAATTTCTGCGGACGCCCATGGCGAAACCAAAAGGTTATGCCACACAAACAACTCGAAAGTTGGTACAACGAAATAAAGCAAAGAAAACGAACAACTAACATTGCCGGACAGGTCTCATCATGGTGCTGTTGTTGGTATGGCTGGTGATATTGTATGTCGCTTTGACTGTGACAAGATGAGTGGGCACCAAGATTATCCCGAGGCTGATGTTGACTACTATGCTGATACGTTGTGCGGTTGCCCTGTCCCGAATATGGTTGCTGGCTACTATCCCACCGTCCTTGCCCTCTTTGTTGACCACCAGCCAAGCGCTGTGGCTTCTGTGTGAACCGATCACGACCAACATCAGCACCAGCCCGATCATGCGCTTCCCGCTGTCGTCCGTCTCTGTTGTTCCATTGCCCCTGCACTCGACTACTTGGAAACGCTTCTTGATCGTCCCGTTGAGCAAATCCGTCGTCCAGGCGCGAACGCGGCCTTTTTACGTCTCCTGCTTCATCCTACAAAACAAAGCATGCGGCTTATTTTAAAAGCATGAGCTTCTTGTGGCCAACGATACTGCTGCCTTCTTCAAAAGTACTTCGGCTTCTGTTTTATCGAGCTGCTCGAAATGAAAAAGTTTTCAAAAGGATTTTTACCAAGCAATTTGCAAAATGCTTGCGCCACATTACATATGAATTCAAGTGTTTGCTGCGTACGCAGGAAAGTGTCACACACAAAAAGAAAATGTAAGAAACGAACTTCACACATGCTAGATCTGCAAACAATAACTGATTTCAAATAATAGCAAACAAAAACTAAAGCACTATCTCCCGAAACAAATTAAACAATAATGTGCAGCAAAAAGCAAGTTAGCCTAGCCCACATACAGCCAGTAAACCCCAGTGTACATGTGGTGATAAGTATGACAGGAATTACAATCATTCTGAGCAGTTTTAAAAATCCTCACATTTTCGGTTTGCTCAGTCTTGGTTGGTTCAGTCCTGTTTTGTTTGGTCTCATATTTCTCAGCATCAGTTGGTTCATTCTCGTTTTTTTCAGATCCATTTGGTTCAGTCTTGCTTTGTTCAGTTTCAGTTTTCTCAGTCTCGGTTGGTTTAGTCCTGCTTTGTTCAATTCCGTTTTGTGAAGCTTCGTTTGGCTCAGTCTTACTTGGTTCTGTTTCAGTTTGTTCAGTTTTGCTGGTGTCAGGCCCACCATTTTCAACTTCATGGTTTGGTGGCGTAGTAAGTGAGCTATCACCAGTGGTAAGTTTATCGTCATTGACAAATTCTTTTTCTGTCTTAGTTGCTTTCGCATCAGCTGCCGTGTCAAACTGCTGCTTTATAGCATGATTTGCTGCTTCCGTCTCTGCTGACGGCGGATGAGTTGGTTGTACAAATTCTTGTGGGTCAGGCTTCCCGTTTGCATTAGCCTACACAAAAAGCTAAACATATAGTACATCCCAGAGTCGGATATGGAAAGTCAATCAAGAAATTAAATAGGTAGTTTGACAGAAAACAACCTATCGAAAATTTTCAATAATAGTTGTTAGATTATTGGCAAAAAAATAAAAGTCTAACTACCACTTCGAATCTGTAACGATGAAAGTAACGACCAAAGCAGAAAACTAACACTTACGTCTAATGAAGAAAATAGGCTAAGCAACTTTCTTAACGAAAAATGAAAACTACCAACAAACCACACCAACACAGAAAAATACAAACATATTGCATATATAAAGAATAACAGTACACACCGATCAGAAGCACCTTTAACCTAAAAAAGTGATAGATGCCTCACTGAGTACCTAGAAAGGTTACCAAAGAAACGTTTGACTAACAAAAAAGGTGAAAAAGAAATTACATGATGTTTAAGTGATACGTTCGCTGAAAGCAATGAAAAAAATAGAAAATTTAGATTTTACAAATGAGCACCCACTATTCTTTTCTCAAAATGTGAATTGTGGTCCGGAAAATGCTCTATTAGACAAGAGAACAAAAGATGTTGAACACACAAAAACCATGTGATCCATATTACTTCACTGTTAAAAAATGTAGTTTTGCAGTAGTCTACCAAAACCTAACGAAATTAGGATCACAAAAATATTTGTAATTTCAAAGATTTCTCCGCAGTGGTTATGATAAACTTCCCAAAGTTAAGCTGAAGGTGATTTTAATAAAACAGATCCGCAGAGTCCTAACAGTTTGAGCAATAGTCATTTAGTAAGTCTATAAGAGAAAGCCAGTCTGCTCGATGCTATTTGACAAGAATCAAGCTCAAGCGTACATAAATAAACCAATATGAAATCAAGTCAAGATTTTACACGCAAATCACAATACTCGCGAACCCCACGAGCGAATTTTCGCTTTTTGCTAGGGAAGCGAATCAAGGCCATTGCCGTCTTTCGAATCTTTAGCTTCAGCTTTATTGTGGTCCTTTCAACCTTCTTTTGAATTGAATTTATTGACAAACAGCCAATGAAGGCAGGCCAAGGCCTGAAGAGCTCATTGGCAACGCAAAAACACAGAAAAAAAAATGACACACATACA
>JGI24158J21664_10011706_pt1 | contig 11658 bp, 7 predicted proteins | sample Ectturendosymbi3_FD_21664 | JGI IMG/M metagenome (IMG submission 21664)
AGCTCAAAATCATAACATCTTAACAAACTGACTGACGTCAAGAATACTAGTGGCGACAAAAAAACTGACTCATGAAATAAGTGTTTACTCAAAAAAATTAGCCCAATTACAAAGCGGTTAGCCCAATTACAAAGCGGGAGTTTAAATTAGCCCAATTACAAAGCGGGAGCCCAGAGGGTCCAAGTTAGCTGGGAAGATAACCAATTTCTAATGGCATTGCATCATCTTGTATAGCTACCTGTACTAGGAACTGGTGGTCTGCCGTGTCGCAACCGGTGAGTGTGGTCATGGGGGTGCTTAATGGAACCCCCAAAATTGAGCTAGATCAGCTGGGAAGCTAAGCACTGGAAATCTGTTGCAAGATGTCCAGTATAATCCCAGGAATAATAAATGACTAATTCCAGACATTTTAAGTGGCGGGTAACAACTGTAGCGGTCGAAAGGTCTGGGAAGTATTTGTAGGCGACGATGGTGGTCGCTCAAGGAGTCTAGTGTTTATAATCCTTGTCCGCACTGAAACTGAATTTCACGTGAATGACCACCTTTTTTTCTTGCTGTCTCGGATAAACTCAAACAGAATAGAAGCAGAACATGCAAACAAAAACTTGAGACGTCTCGCAAATGAAACGATAACACTGGATCCCACATCGCGCGAGTCGAAACTCGTTTATTTTTAAGGACGTTTTTGCGCAATCGTGCGCAAGGTGCATTGGATTAAGAATTTACGTTGAAATTTCCAAAACCGAGCTGCGAGCAGGAGACAGTGATCGCTACAGGAGTGCGGCCCACCTGGCGAAAGCGTACGTGGATAGGTTACGGAAACCTGGCACGGTCCAAGGAAAATGGCGACAATAGACCAACGTTCATGTCAAACTCGTCGAGAAAATGCGCATAAAAAACGAATAAGAAAACGATACACAAGATGAAAATAACACAGCGCAACTCGGCGAAAAAATGAGCAAAAAATGACTCAGACGAATGATGATGCAGGCAGAGCGAGAAAGGCGGTAGCCGAGCTCCACGATACGACAAACGAACAGACATGCAGAGCGAGAAAGGCGGTAGCCGAGCTCCACGATGAGAGATCCGGCGACTCAGAGGCACGTCCTCAGTAATCGCTGAGCTGGCGACGAAAGCGATGCCGAAGGCCTAACAGAGCGAGGTCGTTTAGGCACAGAATTCTGGCCGAGCGAATAGTTAGAGGGTTGCCCATGGAGATTTGCGTAGGAGTCTCAACGTTAAACGGAGAGTGCATTTGGTAAGCTCGGGAGGAATTGGCCCGCGGAAGGGAAAATGCTCCGAGAATATCCGACAGACATGCGCGAGCGATCGGCATCGGAAAGGCCTGAAGTAGTCCGACCCTGCTCGAAGATGCAAGTTCGGCACTTCCGTGGCAGGCTACTAGGTCAGCGACGCGGTTGCGTGCAGCGGCAGACGATCGAGCGAAGCAGATCGTGTGTCCAGTAGAAACTGTTTAACGTTGGACAGGAGATGAGGTATGTGAACTGGAAAGGGGCATTGTAGGTGACGAACCGGAGCTCCTGGACGATGAAAAGAAAACCAACGTAAGTGGAAAACGGGAAAAAGGGCGTGGTAAAACATGGCGCTGACGGAAACAATGACAAAAACCCAGCAGGGTAAGCCAAAAAAATGAAAACGCCGAAAGGTTAGCATTAATAGCAGGACGATTCAGAGACTGCAATCATGATGCAGAAAGCAATGAAAGATGAATCAAGCCAGGTAAAAATCGGGGGGCCTGCTTATGCAGCTGCTGGTGCACCCAGCGAGCGGAACATTGTTACGATCCTGAGAGAGCGGTGCAGAGGTATGAAAAGGTAGAGCAGAGCGATCCGGTGATCCGTCGTGGAGAATGTCACCGAAAGTAAAAGCCGGCTGCAAACGTTCAACACTGACCTTATACGGTTTTTCATGACAATCCATAACGACTTTTTGTCCTCACATGAGAGAACCTGCCATGGACCTGTCCAGGGAACATCCAAGGAGTGCTGCTTTCGCTCGTTAGGCATCATGACATGAGTACATGTAGAATGACGTTTGTTGAGGTGTGTCTTCTGGTGGAGTGGGAAACTGTTTGGAGCAAATGAAAAGCATCCATGCGGTGTTGAACACGCGCGGAAGCTCTAGCCGGACTGTCTGAAAAGTCGCGGTAGAACTGATTGAGGAGACGATGGTTCATGCCGTGCAACATTTGAGCTGAAGACGTGACGAAGTGCTCGCGATGAACGGTACGCAGAGAAAGAGAGACCACGGGCAGAATATGCACCCAGTTCGCCGCATCAATTGTGCATGCAGAGAGGTTTTCAAAGATCGATTTAAACGCTCGCACTGGTAATTTTTCCAAGAGGAGTAAGTATTCACGGCAATGTGAGTCAATCCAAGGTAATGCAGCATATGTTGCCAGTCATGACAGAGAAAATCTTTGCCTCGGTCTTTCAAAATCTTCACCGGAGCGTCGTAACAAGACACTCAATCGTTAATAAAAGCTGAAATAACGTGCTTAGCATCAGCTTGTGGCAGAGCAGTAGCAGTGAACCAGTGGGTGAAACGATCAATAAAGACAATAACGTATTTGCAGCAGTCGGATGCAATCAGGGATCCTATCAAATCAACGTGAACCTCCAACGCTCTTTCACTAGTCAATGGGAAATGTTGCAAAGCAGTTTTGTTGTAACGATGAATTTTACTATGTCGGCATGGGTGACAAGTTTTTGACCATGCATCACAGTCCTGGCGCAAATTCGGCCAAGTGTAAATAGCAGCAATTTGGCGACGCGTGGTTCCAGATCCCGGATGATGAAGACTGTGTATGTGATCAAAAATGAGCTTGCGAAAACCGCACGGAACAAGATAACGGGGTCGACCGTTATGAGATATAGAACACAAAAATTTAACACCTTGCCACTCGTAGTAATNAATGTTCTCGCCNCGAAGATGTGTGACTAGATTTTGAATTGCAGGATCATGCTGTTGAGCAGTGGCGAAATCACACCAGTCGATATCGGCCGCGTGACGGAACACAGCTTTAATTTCAATGCGGCCGAGGGCGTCCGCGACCACGTTGCGAGCTCCACTTAAAACCTTGAAGACTGGTAAAAATGTAAAATGCCAAGGTATCTCTTTCCGAGTTTTCGGTTGTGAAAATTCCGAACAAAGTCGAGTTTCTCAGTGGTGGTCAGATGCCATTTCTGTCTATATTGCAGCCAATAAAATTTGATTGACCAAGAATAGTTTTTTCTTTATTAATTTTCAAGGCATTAGTGTCTAAGTGACGAAAGAGATCACGAAAGTGTTTCTCGCTCTCAGCAAGTTTTGAAGAAAAAAACAAAATGTCATCAACATATGCCTGCCTGAAAGACAAACCGTGGACAATGTGGTCAGACAAGCGCTGGCATACCTGAGCGGATGTGCTTATGGCAAAAGGAGTACGCCGATAGTGACAAGAACCAAAAGGTGTGGCAATAGTTGTCCTATCCATTTCTGCTTCGGCGCGATTTGGTGATATGCTGAGCGATTTGGTGATATGCCGACTTAAGTTCCAATGTAGAGAAAATAGTGGCTCCATGAATGCGATTTTGAAATTCCAGGAGTCGAGAAAGGCCGTATATGCCCTTTTCGATTGCCAGATTGAGGGTCCGGTAACCGCCGTGAAGGCAGAGGGACAGCTTTCCGTGGACTACGTGAAGAGTGCTCGACCATGGCAATGAAGACGGTTCGATTATACCCTGTTGTAAGAGGTTATCGAGTTCTGTATTAACCTTAACGGAAAGTTGTGGGGCACGTTTGCGAGGTCTACCAAAACACGGGCGTCCTGTAGTAGGAAGATGATGTTGAATAGGGTGTTTCACAGGCTGAGAGATGTCAATGTTCTCAGTGAGTGAGGGGAATTCATCTAGAACAGGGGTCGGCAACCTATGGCCCGCAGGCGGGATCCGGCCCGCCAAGCAAAATCATCCGGCCNGCAGCCTCTTTACAAATCGTAGTACCTGCAGACTGTACAACAGAAGTATCAAATGGAACTAGTTGAGCGGCAGNGCTTTAACGAATAAAAGTCAAAATTTCACGACGAGGGTGCATCACTACTTGTTTAAAAAAAAGATATTGAATGCCAGCACTATCCCAGCTACGTGCTACGTCCCACCCAAATGGCTTACTGAGCCAAAAATTATGTCAATATCGGCTTGCTTTGATCTTTGTTGAATGGCTTGCTTAGATCTTTGCACACAAAATTCAACTTAAACTATTGTACTAAAACCGTTCTTATCCCAACTGCAACAGCAACAGACGTTATAAAGTGGCACTGAAGACCACCTTCATCAAAAATGTCAAGTTCAAGGTTATTAAAATGAGGACAGGTTGTCAGAATATAGGATATTTTTGCTACAGCGAAAACCTAAACTGGGCCGCATAAAACCTTCGACTGGACCGCATGCGACCGGCGGGCCGCGGTTTGGACAGATCTGCACTATTCCAACTTGATTGATCATGTCAAAAAGATGTCTTCGATGTTTGAGAGCACATATGCGCGTGAACAACTTTTTCGTCAATGAAAATCATCAAAGGCAAGCTGAGAGCTCAACTTGCTGATGACCACGTGCAAGATGTTATGCTGCTCGACTCATCCAACTTATCATCTGAACTTCAGGAACTTTCAAACAAAATACAACATCAAAGATCACATTTATTTTGCTGTAATTATACGATGTGTCGTATTTTGTTCTTCCATTATGAACTGTGAAAATCAGGAGTTAATCTAAATAAAATTTCATAAATTCGCAAGTTTTAACATCACATACAGTGAAGGGAACATAATTGTTGGTGAGAGGGGCGGATTCAGCCAGTAAGGTTGGGGGGGGGGCAATTTCAGTATTATTTGGTAGTCAAGTCTCATCACAGCTTCGCTACTGTAAGAGAGTTGAAGTATATTTTACAACACTGCTGTGACAAAACAATGAACGGAAAATTGGCCTTACATCGCGATTGTTGTTTTCCAAATTTTGCAAAATTATGGTGAATAAAGATACTTTCGTAAGTTTTAAGGGGGCGATCGCCCCAACTGTCCCCTTTGGATCCGCCCTTGGTTGGTGGAAATTTAGTACGGGCCGCTAAACCTTGCAAAAATTAGTTTTGGCCTGTGGTTAGGGAAAGGATGCCGACCCCTGATCTAGAACATCCCAAAAATCTTGGTCCGAAAGTTGTATGCGAGCTACGACATTGGAAGAAAAATGATCGTGTGAAATGTCCACAGATATTGGAAATTCATTAACACAAGGTTTACCAACATTTTTCTACCCAGCCGTTTACCGAGGTGTCGAAAACGACACCACTGCTTTTACAGCGGCGTAAAGGGCAAAAAATGCAGCATTTACTAAATTTTACAAATATGTATCCACACTAGCTGTGCTTTTATGTTATTGGAGTTGACATAAAATGCATTGCAATATTCCGAGGATCGAACATACATAATTATGTCTGACAGCTGATCTACTAGTTGAATATAGTGAGCGAGATGCTGTGAGAAAGAAACAGCTATTCACATAATTGTAATGTAAATAGCTGCTAAGAGTGAAAAAAAGTCGTGGAACAGTAATGTAAACCACAGAGATGCCATTAACGAAGCACATTTACTGAAATTCGGAAATGAAACTGCAAACCTTATCTTCTTTTTTTCCAAACCTAAGTTCTTCAAACATTGGGGATTGAGCAACATTTGCATTTCATGTAAGTTGTTCTTGAAATGCACATCGAAGTCCAAACAAAGCAGCGACTCTAGCTGACACATGTTCAAGTCAAAGTCATTCACTCCTCTGTAAACTTCTTCGCTGGTGTATTTGATAACTGCGTGAAGAATTACATCTGGCGTGAAGCGCTTCCATGCATTGTAAGTACTGCAGTCGGTTACCTATATTTTTAGAGATTCGTGAAGGTGCAGTGACGGTAGCAGCAAAACTGTTGTCTCCCGAGGTTATTCCTGCCAATGATGGTCTGTCATAAACAATAGAGCTTGCAAACAAGACACCATGAGATATGCTTGTACATTCTTGTACATACATCAACTTCTTCATTACTGATGTCCTCTTTGTCTGAACTGCTGCTCAGCTGGTGTGGACTGACCAATAGCAGGTACGACTACAACTTCACCTGATTCATGTTTCTGTTCCTCGTCATATGGTATGTCATCATCCGTACACCTGTCAGGGCCACATCAGCAATATCCTTCGCTGTCATTCGAATGTGCGACATGACGTAAAAACAACCAAATAAGTTCAGATATAAGAAATAACTTCACTAAATGCACTGTGTAAACGACCACTACCTGCATCACTGTACAACGGCATCTCCAATATATGCAGTAAAACTTGAAAAACTACATTGCAGTCCAAACAAAACAGCGGGTTTGCCACCAGATTGCAAACATCACGGTCGGCACATGAAACAACCGGCTTTTTTAGTTGTAAAGAATGCACCACAAGAAACAAGTAATTAAGTTTGGCTATCTCCAAGCATTGAGTGTCGAAAATGACACCTTGGCCAACGGCGAGGTGCAAAAATTAAATTGATCAAATACCTACCACAAAAATGAAACAGAAGAGCACCAAACATATTTTTGAAAAGTAGTAGTTTTTTAGGAAAATCAATAAATCTCAAACTTACAGGATGTGCAAATTAAAAAAAAATTAATTTTAAAATAATTTGATGTCGCAAACGACACCTCGGTTAATTAAGTGTTAAAAAGGCTGCATTTGATGGGTATGCTCATCCGGGTAGAACTTCCACGACAACATATTTTGAGAGGAAAAAATCTCTGCCAAGCAGGGCATTTTGTGAATCACACTCCTGGAAAACCCATAGGACGGACCTGAAACCAATATCGATGATTGCTGTAATTTGGCCATATAATGCTGGATGGGAGTACCGCCTACGGCGCGATAACGGCGGGAATCTGCGCGCTCTACTTTAGCTATGCGCTCGCTCAGCAGTGACAGGAAGCATCGAGCAAAGAGCGCCAGTGTCAAGAATAAAGATATGACCATGGATTTTATCAGTTGCCCAAAAAAGATTAGGATCAGACGCTTGAGGTCGCATAACCGTCGCCAGAAAGTCTTTCATAGACGTGTTTACGTTTGTGCAGGTGTTTGACATTGAAAATTAGATAAAAACTCCACTGATTTATATTGTTTCATGTTTCGATTGGGGGGAGCTTGGGCATTTGTTTGTGGGGGCTAAGCCTACCAAAGCCCCCAGTGGCGACAGGACTGTGAGGTCGCCCAAGTTGGACGGATGGTTTAAACTAGAGGAAAATGCCCAGGGTGGTTTGCATTTCCTAGCCTGGGCTCCGAAGGGGATATAATAATAAAACCAATGACTTTTCCTTGTAGTATTGTTACTAGTGGTAGCAGACACTAAAGCAGTTTTAACTAGGTTGTATGATTGTTGCGATTGAGGACAAGACTGTCGCCAGAGGCGGTTGGGTTGGAGTTAGCGTGATTTATCGAGCACCGCGAGGTAGACTGTGCTTCCAATCCGCCTAACCGCGTTTGTAGCTCTTGTAATGGTTGGTAAGACGAGTGAGTGAATCCCACTGCGGACCAAAATGTTTTGAAGACGGAGAAAGGTCCAGCGGCTGGTAATGAAAAGGCGGTTGAAAATACGCGTAGGTTTCGTGTCGTTGTAAAGAAGTCAGTGCAACTGAAAGTTGATCNGTTAAACGATCCATGCGTTGTAATTCTGTGTTGGGTAGTTCTTTCGGCACAGCTCTCAGGAAAACTTGCTGGATGGTGTGACGCACCAAAGCATTGTTGGACCAGTCATGTCCAGCTCCTGCAAACAGTCTGTAAATGTATTGAGGTGCAGTTTCGTCGTCTCTGCGCTTAATACAGTCAGTGCCGTAGCAGTCCAACTCAGCCCCCCCCAAAATGCTTGTAGGGCCCCCTAATTTGTGATTTCTAAAAAAAAGGCCTACGTTATGCGACATCTCGAGGCCGAATGACCTTCACAAGAAAATATCCTAATTTTTTCTTTTTTCTTATTTCACTATTTTTAGTTCCACTTGCAGACACGATTTTGGCAGAACTGTCGCCAGAACGTCTTCCATTGGGGGGCTTCATTTTTGTGCAGGGGGGCTAGAAAATCTAAAAATATATACGTAATTCACAACACAGCATTTGCCAATTGTGCGAATAAATATAAATCATTATATATTTTTCTGCAAGTGCCCATAATAGACTCGTACTTTCCAACTAAAGGTTATTTAACGAGCTTAACAAAAGGAATTGCGTCGTAAAATCATTGTCATTTAATTAACGACGATTATTTAGAAATGTCGTTATAAAATGTGAATGTAAAAAATTTGTTGGAAATCTAACTCAAGCCTATTGTTCAGTTATGAAAACACTGTTACATAAAAAGCAAACCTGAGGCCAGTCAAAGCAATGCGCCGCGATGAACATTTCCTTTCATTAGCCAAATTGATTATGTACTTCATATTGATTTTCTGAGTCAAATTTCAAAACCGTTCCATTTAAACTAGCTTGGTATATCTGAATTTTTATGCATTACCAGTCTCCCGTTCGTTTTTTGATGGGGCAACCCTGGGTGTGACATTATACAACCGCACAGCACACCAGAGATGAGCATTGGACTGGACCAGATCCCGACTGTAATTCGCTTTAAATGTTTTGCATTAGGACGGGATTTGGACTGAGTTAATAGAACAAATTTCCCCATTTTTTGTAGAAAAGCTGTATATTGTTAATTTTTTGGACTTTGTTTGGAGTTGGTCTTCCATTTTAAACGCCAATGCATAAAATAATTCCTTTACTGCTACGTTCTCCAGGAATTTAATTAGCTTAAGTTGATTTCTTGCTGCGTCTACCCATTGGATGTTCCTTTGCTTCAGTTGAGAATTCAGTAATATCGGTCACCAAAAAGTGCTTTCAAAAAGTAATGGCAACTGTTTTCGAAAAGCCGTCAAATCGTAAACGACAGTTGGTAATGAAATTTTTCGTAAATTGAACATATCAAGTACGTTTCTTGCCTTTATTTTGCTCCGGAAGTCTCAGAAAATGATTATGTTCACTTTGAATGTCATATTTGAAAAATTCTGACTTTTTTTGAAAAGCACGAATCGCAGTGACCAAATCAAATTTAGTATGTTTTACTTTTCGCAATCCTGTTTTAAGACGTTGAGTTGTGACGTTATATCAGCAAAAAATCCAACAGTATCCATTTTTTATCATTGGAAAGTGATAGTACTTTTGCAACGTGCTATCACAGGCTGAAATTATTGGTACTGAACACACAGTTTGTGAAAAACCGCTCTAGATGGACACGTTGTCTTGCTTGGAAAAATCTGAGCAACATATCCGCAAGTCATGTAAGGACTGATGATGCGTAGTTTTACGTGAAATCGATTTCCTATTAAAATTTGTGATTGATTCCTTGCTTATTTCACCTGTGGAATGAAGTCACTCAAATACAGATATGCGTAAGTTTGAATCATCGCAAAAAGATGAAAGCAGAGCCCAATCGGCTGATTCCTCTAAAGCCTGGAGAAAACCTTCTAGAGCTTTTAAATATCTGCAAGTCAATGTCACAAACCATCGCAGAAACAAAAATAGGAATTTCACCGCTTGTCCTTGCGCATTCAACGGATTTTTACCATCACGTTAACCAGAGAAATTAAAAAGCACACATTTTTGGAACCGGCCTATACGTGCATTTGGTATCCGGACTGCTGCCACCCAGACAACTGCCACCCAGGAAAAATGCCACCGGACAACCACCGCCTAAAACAACTGCCCCCTAGGACAATTGCCACCCAAGACAACTGCCACCAGGACATCTCCCACCTGGGACAAATGCCACTGAGAACAATCGCCACTCTGGACAACTGCCACCAGGACAACTCCAACTTAGGACAACTGCCACCTACGCCAGCCGCCATCCGGGCAAATGTCACCCCAGGGGTGTCGCGGGGTGGGAACATGTCCCCACACTTTTTAATGTTTTCATTTGTAATGCAATGACATTGAACAGGCCTACATCTATAAAAACTGATTCAAAAATTAATTTGAAGTGTTGTTTAAAATCGCTAGCTTTCATGTGGGTTTCCACACTTATTTAGCACTACACCCTTGTGCCACCCGGACAAGTGCCACCTAGGATATTGCGTTTTACGTTTCACATACAAGCTATCAAATTCACTTTGGTATATCGCGTTGTGGCACGTTAAGGTCTTCTCACGGCAGAGTAGTTGAGAACCTCTTAGTGCTGCGATAATATTGCTTCAACATACTTCAGCAAAAATGAATTGAAACGTTGCTGTTGCTGTCATGTAACTCACAAATCAAAAGTTAAAGGAAAAAATGCACAGAGCTCAAAATGAAAGGAAGAAAAAGTGTTTCATGAGGGCGTGGAAATAATGCGGTACTGAGAATAAGTGAGATTGCTGTGAAAAAGTTTAAAATGCCCATATAAAATTACGCTTTGCACGGACTTAAGAATGTTTGTGAAGCTGTAATGATATCGACATCACATTTTTACCCAAAAAATTCAAAGTTTAACTAAGTGATCAGAAGTTGAACATACTCTTTTTATAGCCTACACTGCATCCTTGTGAATTCAAATAGCTTTAATGGCAGTGACGACAAAAAGAAACAATTTGCCTTGGTTGGAAGTTTCCTGGTGGCGATCGTTCTAGGTGGGAGTTGTCTTTGGTGGCAGTTGTCCTAGGTGACAATTGTCCTAGGTGGCCGTTGTCCTGGGTGGCAATTGTCGTAGGTGCATAGGCGTACGGGAAGGCATCTTACTTTGGGGGGCGGAGAAAATTTGCTCTGAAAATGACAATTTTCCCTAAAAATAAGCTATTTGCCCTGAAACTAACTTGTTTAGTTTAATCCGANTTAGGCCTGAAACCTCTTGTAAATCTGTTCTATACAGTTGAATTCGTTTAGAACGGCTTCGTACGTAACGTCAATTCGNCTATAACGTTGCATTTTGTTCGGTACCGATGGCATCTTCTGCATGCATTTCAATTCGCTTATAACATCAATTCGGCAATAACGTTCTTTATACNATCTCCTAGAGGTGCCGTTGTAGNCAAATTCTGTACTTGCCTTGCTTGTTAACTCAAGGGGNTGAAGTTCCTTGCGTGTTGTGTTCCCCCAGACANGAAACTTTACGGTAATTGCCTTTACTGGCTGAATATACTGTATTGAAAATTTTTTCACCTTGCCCTGACAAACAGTTTGCCGTGAAATTTTCCACTCTATTGAATATATTTTTTACCATTCAGGATTTTTGAGCAACTTGCGCTTGTCCTAAAAACAGAGTTTGCCATGAAAATTTTCACTGCATTGAGTATCCTTTTACATTCAGGATTTTTTAGCATCTTGCGCTTGCCCTGAAAAACAGAGTTGACCTGAAAAGTTTCACTGTATTGAAATATTTTTTATCATTCAGGACTTTTGAGCAATTTTCGCTTGCCCTGAAAACAGAGGGTGCCCTGGATTCACTGTATTGAATATAAATCTTTTACCATTCAAGATTTTTGAGCAACTTGCGCTTGCCCTGAAAAACACAAGTTGCCCTGAAATTTTTCACTGTATTAAAATATTTTTTATCATTCAGGATTTTTGA
>JGI24158J21664_10011707_pt1 | contig 11655 bp, 11 predicted proteins | sample Ectturendosymbi3_FD_21664 | JGI IMG/M metagenome (IMG submission 21664)
GCCCTAGGCCAGGCAACATAAGCCAAAATGACCCCAAAACTACTTCACTTATGACGTCAGTCACAAAAAATCCGCACCTTCCAACTAAAAAAATTGTTTTGAGTGCAATCTACTAGACTGGCCGATTTGTTTGAGCCCTTAACACTTTGAGAGCCGGGGTACAATATATTCATACTTTGATTTCAGCCTAAAACAGCAGTTTTCGGTTGCCTTACCAACGCCCTAGCTCACCCACCAACCAAAAAATTTTTTTCGAGTGCAATCTACTAGACTGGCTGATCCGTTTGAGCCCTTGAACAGCTCTCTAGCGCAATCGGCAGAGGAGCTAGAGCGTTGTTAAGGCAACCAAAAACTGTTTTTTTAGGTCGAGGTCGAAGTACGAATATATTGTAGACTGGTTCTCAAAGTGTTAATAAATATGGTACAGGCTTCATCATCGGTTTGGCAGTGCATAAAAAGTTCCTAGATGTGGAATCGCATTTGCTTGTGTTAGTTAACTGGCAAAACACTTCACCCAGTCACTTACTGTGCAATCCAACTTTTGGTGTTGTTTCCACAACAGGAATAATTTCAGCAAACCTCAAACTACAGGTCGTGAAAGCAACGTTTTGGAATTTTTAGTTTAGCTGAAATGGGGATGGTTGAGCTTTCTTGCCAGTATAAGTTATCCGTTTCCTAGCCTACTTTACTGATATACTGTGTCATTAGTTAGATGAACACAGTACAGCTATATCTACAAGCACAGTAAAACACTCGAACTGATTGAAAAATGTGATAAGCATGTTTTACAACTTACGGCTAACTGTAATTAATTTGGCTAGCCAATAATTGCTACCTAAATCGTCTCATAACAGTCATTTTTCATGTATTTTTTAATAGAAGACAGTTGATTCCACTGTTTTACTCAAGTTACGAACCAAAGTTTATAAAACACATGATAACGGACTATGATGTGTTTTGCTTACGAAAAAATGTTTTGGCAACGCTCTATCGAAAACTATATGAAGTTTTATTTCAAGGCAGTATTGCTAATAATGATACATATAGTTGGGGGAGTTTGTGTCAGTTCACAGGGAGAAATAATTAAGCTAAACTTAATCACAAGTTTTTGTTAATGTTCTTAATCGCAGCGAAAGTTGATGTGATGATTCAGTGGTATCAATGTTATGATCGTTGGACCATTTTTAGTATCATTCAAAGAAAGTGAAGTTTTTTGTCTTTAAGAAATGGCATTCGGCCGATTTGGTATTTTCCAATAGCTCTATCAGTGTCGGCTGCTTTCAACCAACATAAATATAATAAAACAAAATATTGCATACGAGAAAAGTCCAAAAATCTGTGTGTTTTGACATGGCTAGACTTGCAAATGTTATTGCTTGATGTTGTTTTTTGATGCTGCCTATGCAACAACTAGGTCAACAAACTACCAAGCTACTTATTGAACAGTTTCTCCACTATTTCATCTTCTTTTAAACATCAGGCTTAACAATACCTGAAAATTCATCAGAACCAGTGCTTGGCTGTAAACCAGTAACACTCTCCGTGGCCGTGGATAGTTAGTGTAGTAATGCGTTACACCGGACAATGCTAGTTTGATTGTTACATCATCAGTCCTATATCTTGTGTTTTATAACCTTTTTTACAGGACATAGAGTCGAAAGTGCATCAAATGAATTGGTTCCAAAGTGGCAAATCTAGTTTTTATTTTTGGAATCAATTCAGAATTTTTGTATATTCTAACCTGCAGAAATCGGGTAACGTTGAATATCACTGGTCTGGGCACTGCATAGACAGAGGCTTAAATTTGGCAAATAAATAGCAAAAGGATAAAAATTTTAATGATTGCAACAAAATTAGCATAGTAATACTCAGTATAACTAGTTAACTTCCATGTTAATGTATTAAAATGCTGTTCTCATCTTTCAGTAAGCAATGTCGTCATGTAAATGTGTTAGTTATGGGCATGGTATTAAACCACGAAGAAGTAAGAGTCGTTAACCTTTTTTGATTGCTGGGAAAGTTATAGGTCGTGTGTTTTTACAAAAGGTTATTGCAAGCTGTTCTTTGCTAAAGGTAGCATACTTGGGACTTTGCAACGCTTGTAACTGCGCTGTATGTTTTTTTATGTGAAAAGGCAACCCTGCTTTGCTGATGCCAATAGCTTGCTTCTCATTTCTTCAACAATTAGTATTTTTGTTTGACTTATTTCATGACTGCAATACAGTTCTGGCGAAGCTGTCATGTCTTAACTTTTCACATTGAATGCAAGGTTACCTGTCAGTGGCCACCCCGTCGTTTCACAAAAATTTTTCCAAGTGTCATGCTGCAGTGTGTTATGGTTTTCAGTGCTTATGACTACACCGTTCCAAGTAAGGGAAAAGTTCTTGCTAAAACTGACATTCAAATAGCGCTTCCACATGGCTGTTATGGAAGAATTGCTCCGAGATCTGGCCTGGCACACAAGCACTTTATAGATGTTGGTGCTGGAGTTATAGATGAAGATTACCGAGGAAACGTAGGAGTGATTCTTTTCAATTTTGGAGAAAAAGATTTCGAAGGTAGGAGGTTAATGTTTCATAGAAACGTTTAATGAAGGCGAAGTTCAACTCTGAATGTGGTTTTGAATCGCTAAAATGCTATTTTGTCAAAACGTGGTTTATTGTTTTCTATTACGATTTCCAATTGTGGAATTCAAAATTACAAATTGTTAGTGACTCCTTCACATTTACAAGATCTAGTGAGATAAGCATCAAGAAATGGAACAAAGTGTCATGAGGTATCCGTCACTGATGTAAAACTTAACATTCCACCCGCGTTCTCGACGGCGTTGCAGAAAATCAGTTTGGTTGCTTCTAAAGCGTACAAGTGAATTGTGTAAGCTGTGAATGCAACATGTACGTACATTTTCATTGCTTTACTGCTTTCACAGTGAAAAAAGGGGATAGAATTGCCCAGTTGATTTGCGAGCGAATTTACCTACCCACATTGCAAGAAGAAAAAGTAAGTATAATTATTAACTGGCTGCACTTTCTGAATTTGACAGTTGGTAACCTCGACACAAAGTGTGCAGTTGTTCATACAGACTTCATCAACTTCGTCTTAAAAAGAGGTGATCGCCGAAAAAAGGCAGAGGCATAATCAATTGGGTCATCGTTTGAAAATTTTTACTCTTGATAGGTGAATGTTGCCACGGACGTCAAAAGGAGTACAGGAAGGGTCCTTGGCACCCTGGATTTTGAAATATGATATTTTCCTACTAATTTTTTAGTAGAAAAATTGTTTTTTGGTAGCTTTGAGCTTGTAAAATGAAATACCAGCACTTTGGCCCCCAGGAAAAAATCCTTCCGACGTCCATATGTGGCAAAAAATCCAGTAAGGTTGTCGCCAGGATTTTGTTTTTTGTTGCGAAATATCCCACGGAAAGACCACTTTCATAAATGCAATCAACGCTTCATGGCGATATAAACGTTCGAGGAGTAAACAGACCTGACGCGCTTTTTCGCAGTGCTTACACCAGCTATGTCCAACCCAAATGCCTTACTGAGCCAAAAAGTATGTCACTATCTTGACCAGGGCCGCACATTGAATAGCTTACTCTAATCTTAGTAAACTAAATTTAGCTTAAATTTCGAATCCTAACTGCAGTGGTAACCGACCTGATAAAGTAGCATTTCGGACTACCTGCATCAAAACTGTCGAGCCAAAGACTTTTAATTATCAAAACAAGGACAGTTTTCACTTTCAGCATGCAGGATGCTTTTACTACAGCGAAAACCTAAACTGGGCCGCATGCGGGCCGCGGCTTGGACATAGCTGGGCTTCTACAAATTTTACCAGTGCGTTTAAAGAACGACTGAAACAGTGTCGTCCGGCGTTTGCCAGCCTTGACCTGATTCTTCACCAATCTTTTCTTGCACAAGGTCTTGCTCGCATTCTGTGGATGTGCGAATGCTTTGTGTTGAGAGCGTAAGAAAAGCATCATCGGCCGAAAATGTAAGCTGACGCTATAGGCTACCAGTGGCGACAGTCCTGGGTAGTCGCTCCGTCAATACGCACAAACATTCACAAAACACCTTTGGGTCTGTATTTTCTGTTGCGGAAATGCGGCGCATTGGCTGGCTAAGAGCTGTTGCGACTATGTTTGTGTTTTCTACAAACCTGTTTGTAAGGCTTGATCTTGAATGATATTTTGTGATGTCACAGACGTTGGAAGAAACGGAAAGAGGCGCCGGCGGATTTGGATCAACAGGAAAAAACTGAACAAAGCAAAACAATCTGGTGCACCACTCGCGCCAACTGCCATAGCTAGCAATGCCATCATGTTGACAATTGCAATGCTAGTCGATCGACATTCCACACGCCGTTTTTTTATTACTTTTCTCCACCGTGTTGAAGTAGTATCGCATGCATTCTGTTCTTTGCACATCCGGTGGAATAATGCATGTTGCACGGAGGCCTCAACAACAAAATATATTTTTTAAATGTTGTACTCCTATCTGACAGCACTGCCCTTAAGTCACCTGTGGTACCGGTATGCCAAGCAACAGAAAAATACATCGGCGTTATTATAAATGCACTGGGTGAACACCTGCAGCCAGCCATGGATCCGTTCATCTAGTTTTCATTTGAAAGGAGTTATGAAGTTTTTATGAAGATATTGCAAGAACTGCCCTTGTGTTCGTTAAAATCGTCCTCCACGAAGATGCTGCGTCGCGCAATTGAAATAAATGGCACCTTCTCAGTTGAAAAATTGCAAAAAAATGGTGAAAGCGGCAATGCTTCGGTGCCACGTGAAGGTTTAGGGGAGCGCCGTTCTTCCAAAAAGCGTGGGAGGACAACGTTGCCCCGACTACACCATTGCTTGCGCCCTGTGGCGTCAGGATAAGACACATGTCAAAACCTTCGTAAAATCCTTGGCCAGTCGCAGGTCACGTGGAAAAAGTATAGCAAACGTTTGTCGTAGAGGCATCTTCTAAATACTGTATAAAATGATTTGAATAACCTCCGGATTTACGGTCAGGTTCAAATGTGATGCGGGTCTCGACCAGTTCATGGCATAGTTATTCTCTTGAAAGTGTTGCAACTTGCAAACGCGCTTTTTACGACTGTCGGTTGCAGAGATGTCTTTTTGTTCTTTCCTGCAAGCTTCAAATAAGTCGTTCTTGTGTGTGGAGTCACAATGATGGAAGTACGTATGTTTCTGCATCAGCGAGTGTTTGTGTGGTTAGTTCAAAGGTACATGCTCCTGCAGAATGTTGCTCCCAAGCTTGGTGCCAAAGTGCACACACACTTAAATTGGCCTCCCAGCTGAATGAAATCATTCTATTTCAATAAGAGCTGATGATGGCTTAAGTGTCTGATTCTTTTCTGAGAAAGGACTTCTTTCCATAGACACTGAATGAAATCACGCCGACAATGAGGTTGCGTAACGTAACATCTATAGACCTCGCTCCTTTCTACTATCCTGTTTCCCTCGAAGAAACATGGCTTGTCTGCGGCTACATCTCAAAGCACAATCTCCCGACCCCAGCTGCATGGATCCCTGCAAATACGGCACGCTCCCGATAGACTCCGCTCGAGGAACCCCTTATGATCGTGCACAATACTCTCGCGCCAGTACCGAGGTTAGATGGCGCCCGGGGCAAGGAAGAAGTTCGGCGCCCCGTGTTCGAACCTGAGGTATTTCGGAAGCGAATGTACTTACGATATTGTTGGGACTTCCGGTGCCCGGGGAATTTTGACCCCAATCGTTACGCCTCTGGCCACCGTGCAGCGACACCACAAATTAAGATCTGATTGAATACCTTGCAATTCTTCATTTTTGACCTAACCGCACACCACCTGTCAGCTCTGTACGCGAAAGAAGTTCAAAAGTCCAATGCAAATTAAATGGTGTTTATTTTGGCATGCCGGTGCGTTTCATGCAGTTACTTGCTGACGCTTTTTATTTAAAAATTAAGTCTCCTATACATGGGCGCCGTAAGGATTTTTTCCATGAAGGGACCAATAGTGGATTTTCCAAGGGTAACTGTTGTGTTTTTCCCTGACAGAGTTTCAAAACTCAGAGAACCTTGTACAAAAAGCACTGTACTTTATTCGGAGAAGATAACGTAGAGCTGCAGAGAGCGTATCGAATAGAATGAGTTACCAACAAAGGCGACGGTATTTGGCGACCGACCAAGAAGTACAGAGCGCGCAAAACAAATAAACGCGCGGCGTGGAATAAATCATTTGCCGGCAGAAACAATCATCGCCGCGGCATTTGCGCCAAACGTGCGCAAGTTCGAGAAAGCACAACTCTAACAGTAGCCAAAAAGATTTTTGCAGAGGGGGCCCAAAGTGTAGAAATTTAATTTTACCCATTCCGAAACTAAGAACACAACATGTTTTTGCGAAAAATTTGATGGGAAATTAAAAAAACCCGGGGGTCCAAACCCCCTCCGACGCCCATGTTGCTATAGTGATAATGAAATAAGAGTTTTTTCAAAGTAGTGGCGAGTCAAGGTTGTTAAAGAGGGCGTGATGTCTAAGGTGTCACGTTTCAAGACCCTAAAATTGGCAACGAAACAAGTCCATTCTTTCGGAAGGGGGCTTGGCCTCCCCCCGGAAGGCATTGTCCCGGGAAGTCTTCATTGAGGGGCTTTACCTTCGTGCAGGAGGTTTCACATTGTTAAAATTTGATGAAAGCTCCACGGATTAGTAGTGTTTCATTTTGGGGGAGCACAAAGCTTTGTTCGAGGGGATTCAGCTCACAAAAAACCCATGGTGACGGGAATGCATTTTCCTATTACACTTAGCAAAAAAAAACGCTTGTTTTACTTCCGAGCGGTAAAATGAAATTTTACCACATGGCCCCCCTTGGAAAAATCTTTTTGGCTGCCTCTGGTAAAACCTATTGGCCCTCCTGGAAAAATACTTCGATGTTCTGCATAATGCAGAAAAAAATCTTTCGCCGATCCACGTTGTCACAAGATGAGTTAACAATATGCTATGCAATGGAAAATGTTTGGGAAAGCATCAGAGCTGCAAGGTTTGATGCTGCTCAGTTGCATTGTGATTCGCCACATATAACGTTGAAATCGTAGCAGCAACAGCAGAGTGAACCTAGTCGATTGGGGAATCTCGCATACCCGCATACCGAAGGTCGGCGGTTCGATTGTCTCTTCAGTTGGCTCAGGGCAACGTAGCATTGTGGCTGCAACATTAATTTTCTTTTGGAAGACAAAGTTCGAATCAAGATAAAATCAATTATTTTTTGCGTCCAGCCGGCGATATTGTATAATTCATGCGGAGAATACCGCAGAAAGACGTAAAGATTTATGCGGACGTCCATGACCTAACGCTAAAAGGAACCCCGGGTCAGGTCATGGGCGTCCGCAGAAATTTCCTGCAGGGTGGGCAACGTCGACATTTTGCTTATCCTTTTCAGGTTGCTAACGATGCAATGCAAATGGACGTTAGCAAAACGCTTTACGTTTTCTGCACGACAAAGGAAATGTCCTATGTTTCTGCAATAGTCACAAAAATGCGCTTCGTTGGTAGCAATAGGCTATTTGTAGTTTTTCAAACAGGGTACTTCTTTTCAAAGAAGCAAAGTTCCATGGTATTTAACGAAAGAAGCATCGCCATGGTCTTTAACGAAACCACAAATTATGACTTTATTTTTTTCTAGCTAGCAAGATGAGCGCCACTTAAAAACAAGACCTGGAAACGTCTGAGATCTCGTTCAAAGAAATCACTCACCCTTTCAATAAAGCCTTGCTTGTGTTTATTGATTTTTTTCACGGTGTACGCTCATCATACATAAACCGAACAAGCATTCAGTCCCACGCTAACAGTGGATTTTTCAAACTTGTGGAAGCACTGCTGCAGATTCACTCATGCTTCTTTTCACACAATATAAAACTAGGTGTCTTGCCGCTATCAGTACTAGCTGCATTACCTGCGTTCAACACTCGCACGCGGCAAAACGCCTGCTACCGCAAGCGCGTTACTTGAAGTGAACCTTTGAAATTTTGTTGCAATGTTATTGTGACTCAATAAAGATCAACAACAGAACAGTCAGCACGCAAGTTTGGTAACCTGCCGCTACAGGCAAATGAGTGAACCGCAGACCCATCATTGCATGACACCAAGACAGTGAAACTGGCTCTTTCGCACTGCGAGTGCCATACCAGCAAATAAACTGTCATTGCAAGAATTAAATCAATTAAACGGAATCACGCTGCTGACTTCAGGCTTTCTAGAAATTTGTGGTTTTTAGTCCCAATTTCCACGGGGGCAAATGTCTGTTTTTCCCCCTCTGCGGACGCCCATGGGTCAGGTATCCATCTACTGTACGTTAGCTTACTCAAAATTCGAAACTTTTTTGCGTTTGAGGAAACGTTTCTCACACAAACTGAACTGTCATTCATATGTACATTTAGCACATAACTAGATAACAGCTAGTAGGACGGCTGAAAATCTGTAAAACTTTCTTGAAACTTCTGTTTATCACTGCTACTAATGCACGCATTTTCAGCTCTCTAAAACCACCTGACTGCACGTCAGAATCTACGATTACATGTTTGCAAGATCATCCTAATTCTTTAAATAGGAGTCCAACAAATTATTATTTTCCCTTTTTAGCTGCTGAGATATAATAAAATCAAAGGGCTAATTAAACGATTAACCAGTGTTTCTCCAACGGGTGCCGGTTGGTATGGTATGGTTTAACTACGCATTTTGGTGACTCAAATCACGAAATAACACGAATGCAGCAAGAGGAAATACAATAGCATCAAAGATCACTAGTTGATGAAATGGTGATGAAGAAATATAAAAAATAAGAAATTTCATGTTTCGCAGCTTAGAAATCGTGTTCTAACATGTTGAATCACAAGGGGTTGGCGAAAGACTACCTGGGTCAAGTTTTCAGCTAGCACAAACCAAATTTTAATTGAAGACGTTTTACAAGAAGTAATAAAAGGCATAAAATCAACGTCAGGTAAAATAAGCATAAAAACAACAAAAAACAGTGGGGAAAAGCATGCCTATGTACAAGGGGTGGGGTTAGTAACTATAGAGGTAGATAGGAGGGAAAATATTGGCATCAGCGCAATATTACAGAATGTGACAAGCATATAAAACGAAGATCAACAGGAAGTCTGGCAAGATAGCAAGACTTTTTTATATTTTTTGCCAAATGAATAAGGGGCAGATGATTTCACATTTTCCGGAATGTTAGACCAAATTTTCGGACCAATATACTTTAAAGAAAGCTGACCCAGAGATGTTTTCATTCTGGGTATATAATATTTTTGCAGAGAAGCAAGTCTTGTTTGATATTTGTGTACTGATGCAATCTCAGCAAAGTAGTTATCGAAGTGGTTAGGTTATCCACCATTATAAAAGGAGTACATGAATTTGGCAACTGACAATTGCAATAATCAGGTATTTTTAAAATTTTTTGCTTGGAATAGAGTACAGTTGTTCTAGTTTTGTTATATTCAAGTGTTTTTACAGCTTTATTTTGCAATCTAATTTAAGGGAGTAAAGTCGTCTTGTTGGCTCTTCCCCAGTTAAGTATTGAATACGTTAAATAGGAATGGAAAAGAATGGAATACGTTAAATAGGAATGGAAAAAACACTATACCAACACTGAAATGTTGGTATAGTGTTTTAATTTGAACAACATTCCACATGATATGGGGAGCTGTGTCAACAACTTTTCAATTTGAGGCTTCCAAGTAAGTTTATCATCAAGTATAACGCCAAGATATTTTAAGCTGCTTTATTTTGATATTGGGTGATGATTAATTGAAACTGAAAAATTGATATTTTTACGGTTGTTCATGAGCATGAAATTGCTTTTGGAACAACTGATAGATAATTTGTTAGCACGAATCCAGTGATCGATTTTTTTGAGCTCATGGTTAACTGTTTTTTCTAAGATTTCGTGTTTTTTCCCCGAAATATGCAGATTGATATCATCACCATATAAAACAGTATTAAAGTTGCGGGCTTTCACAATGTCATTAATATATATAAGGAATAGCAAAGGCCCAACAACAGATCCCTGCGCCACGCAACATGTCACATTCAAAAAAGAAGATTTAGTATCTCCTTATTTTCGTACACTGAAACCTGTTGTCCAAGTAAAAAGTAAGTAGTTTCAGGGGTGTTCCTTTACTCCATAGTAAAACAATTTTTCAAGTAATATTTTATGATAACACAGTCAAAGGCTAGTTGGCTCACTAAGGGAGAATTTTTTAATTTCTGGGAGCAAATTTGGTCCGTGGACGAAAAGTTGTGGATGAAAAAACCTTAAGTTTTTATTATTGGTTTATTCAACACATAAAATTTGTAAATTCGTATGGTAAAATTGTTTTTCAATTGTTCTTTTGCAGTGTTTTTTATTTTTTCCCTGGCCGGACCATATTCAGTGCGAAACTTTTGCAATTGTTTTTTTTGTGATTTTTGTTGGGGAGGGATTGACAGTGCTTGAGTTTTTGAGGGGGGGATATGAAAAAAAACTGAGATCCACTACGATAAACATCATTTCCGTGTTTAAACTGTAACATGTGTTCCGTCTATGCGATTATGGGCGTGTCGGAGCCACGTATGAAGACTTTCGATAATTGTAAGCGCGTAGAACTCTGCGTGTTGAATCGTCAAAGAGAAAATGGTCCGGAGCTGAAACTCAGCACCGCAGTCTGGGCAAAAAGTGGCAGGCCTGCAACACTGAAGTAAAATCGAAACAGATAAAGTTTAAACGTACGAGAAAAAAACCTATTCGGCCTAAGTAAATATAGGAGATAGAATTTTTGTATCATAACAATATGGGAAGTGTTTTAACGTTAACCCAGGGGTCTCAAACATAAGCGCAATTTTGTTGTAAAATGTGAGGGAGACAGCTTGGTGTAAAACCAATATATTACCAAACCTAAAGAGAAAAATGTGGGGTACATGGCATATTATATCCCCACTGTCTGAAAAAGTGGGGGGACCCGTCTCCCGTGTCCCCCACCTAATTGCGCCCATGATCTCAAACACGAGGGCCCAGGACCGTAGCCACGGTGGGCATTCGGGAGCAGTGCCCCCCCAATTTTTTTGTGCCCCCCCAAATGATCCAAACTCGAAAAACTAACAAATTTTGCAAATGCTCGTTTTCAATCTGCTTAATCGTTACGCCAACTCGCAACACCACCGCACGTTGCATAAGAAACTAACCTCCTTGTTACAAAGTGAATTGTACTAAGGAACGTCCACACTGGTAACAATTTCGATTTGTGACGTCACAGTCACCGAATACCGTCTCTCGCAACTGTTTCCGCAGTCTGTTAGTGCGAACAACGCCATTGCCCTAGCAATCTGGCTATGGTAATATAAGAATATAGTCTTAGCCAGTGTTCTGTCTGAGAAATTTATCATATGTTATTTTTAGTGAGCGTCAATTTTTAATGCTGAATTACCAGAATTATGAATAAATTACAAATTTGATGAATTATTTGAATTTAGAAAAAGTACAAAGTCTTATGAAAATACGAACAAAGTATAGGGCCTACACATTTATTTCAAATAGCTTCTCCTTGTTTTCCTGTTTTTCCAACGTTTTGGAATGTTGCAAGTGCACTAGAATCAGATTTCACTGCGCAAATGGTTTGGTGTGGTACT
>JGI24158J21664_10011708_pt1 | contig 11655 bp, 14 predicted proteins | sample Ectturendosymbi3_FD_21664 | JGI IMG/M metagenome (IMG submission 21664)
CACAACTTTTGAACCCGAAACCCCAGCAGGTCATCCAAAGTATCAAAAAACTCGGATTGTAGCCTAGTTTCCAGTAAAAACTTCAGCGAAATACTACCACCAAACGATTGGCGCCCAGGGCCAGGCAAAGTGGGCCAAGGTGGCCTAAAAGTCCTCCACTTATGACGTCACTTACAACAAACCTGCACCCCCCAGGCAAAAATTTTTTTCGAGTGCAATCTACTAGACTGGCCGATCTGTTTGAGCCGTTGAACAGCTCTCTAGTGCAATCGGCGGAGGAGCTAGGGCAACCGAAAACTGCTGTTGTTTTTTTTGGAAAATCGCCAAAACCACCCAGATGCCAAAGTGTTAAGCTGATTTCCAGGTACGAATATATCGTACCCTGGCAGTCAAGATGTTAACATAAAGTGAATGAAGTTTGGCTGTCAAGAATAATAGAAATTGTGGTATACAGCGATAACTATCTGTTTCAACAAAAGTTTCATGAGAAATTGTACCATTTATTCATACCTGGAAAAACAGGAATTCCCAACTTGGGAGTGTGATGTAAAAAATGATCGAATTAGACTTTCGGAGTAAGACAAAAAGTCCGACTCTGCAACCCTGGATGTATGAATGGTTTTTGACAGAAAGATCACAATATGATGATCTCTTAACTGGTGTTGTGGTGGAAATTATGAATTCGACCTTAAGTTGCAAGTTTTTGGCTTGGGGTCTTAACTTATTCATTTTCTTCATCCTTACCACTTGTGTGCTAAACAGTACTTTTGTAGAATTTTGTGATTGTACAATGATCTTAACATTAGTAATCAAGCAGCTGGAAATGTAGTAAAAGTGGCTGTTATACTGTTGAACATTAAACCTCTGTCATCCATCTAAGTAGGCTGTTCAGTTTTATTAAATAAAAAAATAAAACAGTCAAACAAAACAGTTGGAGACATTTTATGATGAAACTATAGCGATAATGGATATTCATAGGTGATCTGCTGTGCTTTGGGTGTTACTAACAAACCTCAGGAATGTTCCATATTTGTCAGCATCAGCATCCTTTGCTGTTTTACAGGCTTTGAAAAGTTTTTCAAACCAAAATCTGGACAAAACGGTGAGCATACCATAAGTATCACTTCAGACAGTAAGTTATTAAAAGCTGTGTTAGTCTTCTCAAGATGTGTGAAAATTCGTTTTTTTTGTTTATTATACACACATGCAGATAACATCAATGCCAATAAGCACAATTAACTTTGACTTGTAGACTGGCTAATGCTTTCAATTTTTATTTAATTGTTGAATATTGTAATGTTCAGGCTTGATCACTTCAGTATGATTTCCAGTGGTTAGTATTATCTGACAATTATTCTGTTGGTGATGTAGCCAATATGACTTTCTCAGTTGAACTTAGCGCATCATAACCTAAACCTACAGCAGTCCTGCATATATTTTGCTGTGGAATGTATGTTCCCACTTGACTAAGAAATTAGCTTTGAAGTTTAAGAGCACTACAGTGTAGAAAATGATAATACTATTTTGTGTGATTTATACTCTTGGAATAAAAAAGCCAGTCATTAACAATATGATTGTTTCTACAAATACATTTTGAATTTTGGCAGTTAGTTGATCAGGTAATGAGAATCAATGATGCCAAACAAAAAGGTTGAAATTGCTATGATAGCTTTGCTGAAAAGGTTTCATTTTGCTAAGTACAGAAAAAGGGTCATGTGCAATGTCAAGTGAGTTGATAGAATCAACTGTATGAGTATAAAGTTTGCCCAGTGTTAGACGTCATTTTTATTTGCTTTTTTGAAATCAATATTCATCTGCAGATATTGCCAAACACTGTAATCCTCCAATGAATAATAACTCAGACATTTAGCAGTGCATGCTCTAAACTGTCTCCTTGCAAAGGAATATATACTGATGCATACTATGCACTATATCCTTGTAACCAGTGATGTGGAAGCGACTATTTCGTCAACTGCTTCCGCTTCCACATCTATCGCTTCCGCTAACAAAAAACGAGGAAACGAGCGTTGACCGATAAAATCGGTAAGCTGCACGATGACTTGGCCTTCTATGAAGAACGCCATGGATGCTAGTTATGCTTTTTTCGTTCTCTTGCGCTACTGATATCGCACGTTCATTCAGACTTATAGTGCAACTTCACCGTTTAATCCACATCGGGAAATGGACAAAACTTTTGCGCCAAGTTTCTCTTCAAGTCAAATAACCTATGTGGAAGCGGTAGAATTTTTGCGCTTCCACTTCCACAGAAAAAGGACCGCTTCCAGCTTCCGCTTCCACATCCCTGCTTGTAACCACTGCTACTTAACTTTGTTGGCATGTATGTATTAGTGGAGTCATTCTTACATGTGGATGTGTTTGTGTCTTCTTTGGCCCATATGGTTTTCAGGTGGCCTAAGTGCATTCAAGATACATGTTGTGAAGTTTCTGTATAGGATTTTCCAAAATGTAAATCCAGTTGCAAAAGCCCTGAAAATGAATTAGTTTTACATTTTAAGAGTCTCTCTTTGCATTCACTGTCTAAAAGTGTTTTGCTGACTAGTATATTTTCGTTTGAATCTTTACTTAAAGCATTGTCTGGGTATTCGGATATTCAACATTAATTTTTGTGCAACTTTGATAAATACTGGTCTAGAATGACCCTTGTGGCTTCATTGATAGCGAGGTTTGCATAATAAGTGTTGACATTAATCACAATACTTTGCAAAGGACATTTGCTTTTCTTGTTTATGAGGATGTGTGCAAATAGGATTACTGAAAGCTTATTTAGCTTGACTTGGAGCTTTTATGGGTATCTTGTGTATTTGTTATTTTGAAAAAGTAAACGTTTGTGATAAATTCAGTTATAAGGAATCAGCGTTTAAAACTGAACAATCTGGAGCTGGTTATTTTTGACATTGCCCAAGCAAGATAGCCTTTGTACAGCTTCAAATAAGTTGTTTGCCATTCACATACTGCTCTATGTGAAAAGCCATGAAACCATCCATCAAATTCATTTTATTTTGTAATTTGTATGTGTAGTGAAGCCTGAAAATGAGACAGTAGAAAAAAAGGCAGCAAAACGAGAAGCTTCGAGTGGATCTCCTCCAAAGCAAGAAGCTAAACAAGCCCAAAGCAAATCGTCTGCTAGCAATGCGAAAATTCCTGATTTTGAAAAAGAAATCTTAAAGGTTTGCCTGGGCGTGAATAGTGTTATCTTTCTATTGTGGATTTGATGAGGCTATTTGAAAGCTCTCGCATTTGCGAAGATATTTTGATCCATCTACATTAACTATACAAGAGCAAGTGCCTTACTTGTTCTATGAATTCGTGCGAATACATAGACTGGGACATGGCATTTGTGTTGAAAAGTATGTATAGCAACGAATGTTGGTTTGCTGCTGCTGGAGAAGTGCAGAGCATTTTTATTTTCCCGAATGTATGCGATTTCGCTCCTTCATGGAACTACTACTGTATAGAATTTTACGATACGGATTTGATTTGACGGCGCGTCATTATTGTTGTCTTGTACTTCTCGTTTCACCAACGTCGAGCGACTGTGTTGGTTGTGATCTGTGAGTAAATCAGTTATTTTTTTGGTGGGAAAGCATTCATAGTTTCCGACTTGTCTCGCTACGTTATCTGAAGCACAGTCGCCTTTAATGGGAAGATAAAGAAACGTCTTCTTCGGCACAAGCGCGGTCGATTCGCAGATGTGCGAACTTGGTGTTCTATAAAATTTTTTCTCTTTCTTGATTTTTTCTAATGTATATTTTTAAAGAGAATGGTTATTTTGCAGTTTTTCAAAAACAACCCCACGTGGAATAATCCCGAAAATCGTCGTAACCTGATAACGATTGGGATTTTGGCTTCGATTGCCATAGCTCTTCATTTCATTAATAAACACAATGCTCGCTACACCGAAGTGACGTGGAAAGATTTTGCTACGAAATATCTTGCAAATAATATGGTGAGCATGCTAGTTCAAGTATTGAGTATCCATGTGGAAGTGCTGAAAAGTCGTGTGCTAGTTATCGTTTCCGTAAACTTCCGTCAGAAGCTCTTAACTTACTGGTGTTTGTTTGTCTTGAATCAAACAGTATACGCCACGATAATTTGCTGGCAAGATTGCAACTGCCTTAAAAGTTAGACGATGCTCTGACAGTTAGTGCATTTTATAAAGTCCACCGCGTTGCAGTTCAGTAGTCGAAGATAATTACATTCGTTTTGTGGTTTGTTTTCGTGTTACGGATTTCAAACATACTTGTGTACACCCTTGCTTTATCAGGTTGAAAAACTCGTGGTGAAGAACGGAAAATACGCTGAAGCAACTATATCCGGCTTGCCAGATCAGATCGTACGCAAAGTTGTTTTTTTTAATTGTTTAGTGCAAGTTGTTGCTCGCTGAAACGTCTTGTTGCTTACAAATATGTGGTTACGCATTGAGCGACGACGTGAAGGGGGCCTCAGTTTCGCCCTGTTTCATGTCTTTTTTGTCACGCAGTTGACGTTCAATGTCGGCAGCGTCGACTCTCTGGACCGAAACTTGGAACACATTCAAACTGAACTGGGCATCCCGGCCGCGAAAAGACTGTACATTCAGTACCAGGATGCATTTGAATGGTGAGCGGTGCAGAAGTTCCAGATGTTCTCTGATACAGCAGGTCTGGTAGTGGAATAAACAATGCGAAAAAAGTTACTGCGTGATGCAATGAATGTGCTTTAGAAGTCACTTTTGTTCAGTAACCAAGAAAAGCTTCATCTGGAGGGCGCCTTTGCGTTCTTGGCATTGTTGTGCGCACCCACTAAGAAACTAAGAATGGAATCGCGTGTGATTGGTCAAGTTGTTTTTTTTTGGAAACATCAGGCGGAAACTTTCAAAACAAAAGGGGCTACGCAGTTGTGTGTTTTGTAATGCAAAAAAAACCTTCTTGTGAAAATGTATGCAAGGTATAAAACAACTTGAAATCAACCGTTTCACGGGTCTGCAATTTCTTTGCCATTAAAAGACTTATGCTGCGGTGGGTGGGTTTTTATGTTTGTCTTTTTCTGCGAATTTTATAATCTTGTTGGCTCACATCGACGCAATATGATATTGACTTTGCGGTGCAGTCCAACACTTCCATAATCCCATGCTTGGTCCACCTAAAACAAAACAGTTTCGAAGGAAAATTCATTTTTTCTCATTCAACAGCGTAAAAAGTCCCGTCAGTTCGTGAGCAATACTAGGTAAGATGCGACACAAACAACGGGGAATGATAAGACGCATTTTTCGCGCTACATGTGCGCGACGTCACTGTCGAAACTGGCGTCGCTTTTGCTGGAGCGCACGGCAGGTGCTGATAAAGCACGCGGTTGTTTGGAAATATAGATGTTGGTTGACAATACCTTATACATTGTCTGCTATTCATGTAATTTTCGGCAAATGGAGCGCCCGTAAGATTAGTTCTTTTCCAACAACATGCGGCGTTCACCATGGCTTATTAAGTGTTGTTGGTTTAAGCCGGATAAGCTCCGGCATATGCTTTGTGATACAGTTTACTGTTGGCGTGGGAATTCCAATTATCTGACAATGTATGCGCGAAAATGTTTGAATAAAAATGACAGAACGATTGCGGGTCACATCTGAAGATTCTCAAAAGGTAAAAGTGTACCCAAATAACATTTGACGAATTGGCAAAGCTATGTGTGTGTGCATGAAATCAGCTTTCAATCAACGCCTGGTTGGTTCCTAATCAACGCCTTACGTACTTGTTCCATGTAGTTTTTGCTAACTAGGATACAGATACAGCCATCAATACATGTGTGCGCCAGAATCCTTAGCTTGGTTACAGAAACCGAGCACAGAAATCTTAGTTGAGCTTTAATTTTTGTTTGATTCCTGGCCCTTTGTCAAGTAGATCGTGCAAAGACGTTTATGATGTGAGAATTTGAGCAGTGCGTTTCATCGTTCTGATCCTTCGCTGTTGTGCAAAATACAGAATCGCTTTATTTGCATCGAAGTGCGTGTCACGATTCCCCGCTTTTACACTTCCAGGAGCAGCCTGACCGGCTACATCATCCCACTGGCCATCGCCATCCTGATCCTTCGGTCGATGCGCATAAGTGGTGGCGGTGCGGCTCGCGGTGGAGGAGCATCCCGAGGAATGGGACGTAAGCGAATAGTTTTTTTAACTGTTGACGCGTATGTCGTAGAACGCGGCCCCTCATTTGCATTGAGCAGTTCAGAGTTTGCCACACCAAGGTTGATGTTCTTTTTTATTTGTCCTCATTTCAGTTTCCTCAATGCGCCATTGCTCGATTATAAAAGGTCTTGTTGCGGTTTTAGGTACGACAGTATATGATCTTTATACAAACCATTCGAGTTCTGTGGGAAGCTGTCATTTTCTTTTTTAAGTATTTTACCAACTCACAGTGCTCTGATGAAATTGAAAATGCACGGTAGTTCTCACTGTAAAAATAAAAATAAAAACGTTTCTGAACCACTTTTGTTTCTAGCTCCATCTGAATGTTCCGTTACGAATGTTATGCGTCTGAAAAATCGAGGGGCATGTTTAAGTTGTAGGAGGTTTCGTGAAGTTTTAACGCATTTATGCTTTGTCGGCATAATTTCTATATTAGAAGCCCACCAAAAATGGATTTGAGAGTTAGGAATCCTGCATATCAATTTTTGTCCTAGTACTGGCTAAGCACTTCAACGCTCCTATGCCTTCTCCGCGGACCGATTAAATGCTTTTCCGTAGTTTCAGTCAGGGTTGCGGGGTCGCAAGGAGTCGGAGGTTTTTGGGTGGAGTCGGATTCCTAAGAACACAAGGAATCGGAATCAGACTTTTTATATGATCATTTTTTACATCGAACTCCTAAGTTAGGAATCCTAACTCGTACCTGTTGAAATGGTACAATTTCTTTTGAAACTTTTATTGAAACAGATAATTCTTGCTGTGTAGCACGATTTCCACTGATTGCTAGTTGCTACAAAATTGTTGACAGCCGAACTTCTTTCACGTTATGCTAAGGAATTGGTGCTGGAGTCGGGTATTTTGGAAAGGTTGTAGTCGGACAAATTTCACCTCCGACTCCGCACCCTTGGTTTCAATATGACTTCTGGATTTTAAAGTTTGATTCGGTTATGGTCGCATTGATGACACACAATTTCTTAAAATAATTGATAAAGATGCTTCTTTTTTCACTAAACTTCATTGCAGTGAGTGCGCCACACTTTGCCTGTGTTCATCATGCTGACAAGCTTCGGAATGGAAGCTTACACCACTCAGTGGTCGTTTTGACAGAATTATTGGGCTTGTCTATGCGTTTAACGTTCATCCTTGGCCTTTTTTTCACACCCGCCCTTTCTCTTGGGAAGCTCGGGAGCATCTCAGCCCGAGGAGGTCTCGAAACATCTCACGGTTTCCAGCAACCTCTAGTTCCGTTGCTTTCGCATTAAGGCGCGAACAAACCGGGTCGCAGATGAAATCATGTCATAAGGTCCTTATCCGGCATTTGCGTCTCTTTTGCGTGAGTGTGCCGTCAACAGGTCTCGCCTCGCCAACCGCTTTTGAGGCATCTGGTCACTTGGCCGAACTGTCATAGCTGGGATCTTTCTATTCGGAGAAATAGCCCGACATTCAGGGCTTTGCGAATTTCACAGCTGCGCACTGTACCGTGAGCTTTTTACAGAAATCCCCTCTGCTTGTCTTGAAATAGCACTCGTTCGGTTGTAAGACAACCCCGCCTTAGGAAGCAAAATAGTTGGTGTCCGCAACCTTCGCATCTAAAGCAGACGTCTCGTGTGATGCTGCGCTCTGACATAAATCGTGCTTTTTTACGTCCAGCTTTTAATCCTTTCGGATTCGGTGAAACCACCGCGAAAGTTGTCAAGCCAGGAGAAATCGACGTCACTTTCAAAGACGTGGCGGGTTGCGAGGAAGCGAAAATCGAAATACTGGAATTCGTCAACTTTCTCAAGCATCCCGCGCGATACGAAGAGTTGGGAGCAAAAATTCCAAAGGTGTGGTCCCCTGCTGTGAAAGTAACTCTTAGTCACGAAGATTGAATCTTAGGCAATGACAATTTCAGCGTTTGAAACTTGGACAGGCAATTCGAGCGGACCGGAATAGTAGGAAAAAAGCGCAGTTAACAAGCATCTAGCTTCATACGAGGTGCCGACCAAAGTGTGCAGAACTTTCCTGGGCACCAGCTTGGAATCGCTATTAAATCAAGGGAGCAGACGGATTTGGACGCTTGATTAAAAAACTAGCGTCATTGCTAGAAGTATTTGGGCATTGTGTGCATTATAATTAAATGCTGAGTCACTTTTCCAAGCCAGTCTCTGCGTTAGGCGTCTTGCTCTTCCAACTTCAGATGTGTGCTGGCTTTTTTTTCGCTGAGACATTTCGTTGATTTGCCCCATAGTATTATTGCAACTCGTCGTTAACAGTCTATATTTTCAGACCTTGTGACCGAATTGACTTCATTTTTTTCGGTCGTTTCAAAAGAAACTCCGGTCTATGACTGAAAAAAAACTAGAATGTGTGTAAGTATAAGTTTCACGCGTAGCCTGTAATACGGCCATTCTAGACATAGTAAACTAGTAGTTTCTTGTGTGTATCTGTGTTAAAAGAAGAGCATTTGAAAAGAACAAAAACACTTTGCTTCATGGTTGGTTGCATCAGCATGCTCCGTCAATAATATTTGCAATATGATTTGATATTTTTTGTGCATTGCACTTTTGTTCACATGACTGTTATATTTTCAAAGAAACAATTGGGAACCATGCAAAACTGCTGTTGTCGCACCACATTGTTTTTACTTATACGCAAACGTCAATCTTAACTTGTTGTTAGGGCGCCATTCTCTCCGGTCCACCGGGCACGGGTAAGACGTTACTGGCAAAAGCAACCGCGGGCGAGGCCAGCGTCCCCTTCATCACTGTCAGCGGATCCGAATTTCTTGAAATGTTCGTCGGCGTTGGAGCGTCCAGGGTAAGTCGCCCGGCCTCGTGTCGCTTTTACCCCCCCCTCCTGGCCTCGATAACTGCGAAGGATCGCTTCCAGCGTTCGACACGCGAAACCATCCCGGCGTGATTTCCAGGTGCGCGGGATGTTCGAGCAAGCTCGCAAGAACGCTCCCTGCATTCTTTTCATCGACGAGATCGACGCTATAGGGCGCAAGAGATCCGGATCGAACTTCGGGGGAAACTCGGAGGCAGATCAAACGCTCAATCAGCTGCTCGTCGAAATGGACGGTCGGTTCGCGCTTGATTTCTTTTTTTAACCACCGGCCACGCCGAAATTGACAAGTCCATTGGAGCATGTTTGATAGTATTTAGCTATGCTTATGATCAGTTTAAACGTTCCGGCGATAGCATATCTGCCGCTTTGTTCGATGAAGCTTCGATTAAACATATCCATTATCCACGGTAGGTCATCTTCTCGCAAGTCAAACATTAAACTTACAAAATTAGAAAGTCTTATCAGTAATGAATTCGCGTGCGATCGATGAAAATGGCTGCTTTGGTACATGCTATTGAAGGCTCCCTACAATTGCTTCGAATGTCAGGACCTGAAGCTGTGCTTAGCTTCATTATATTTCCCAACTGCTTAATCGCATTTCGGAGGATCCCTAAACATTGGTTTGCTGTGATTTCTTGATGATTACGAACACGTCGCGGAAACAGTAGGGTTTCCAGTCAGGGCAAATCAGAACTTATGTAAATCTTTTTCAATCAGTGATCTTGTGTATTTACTTAAGAGCATATGTATCTTTAGCTCAAATCAGGTCGTGCCAAGTATTCAGACAATAAGCGAAGCGAAGAGTCAGCTTTGAATAGAACTGAATTGTTCGTGAAGCTTATACCTTGTTGCTCTTCAAAGGATTCTCACCAACGTATAGTGAAAAAAACGGCCGAGCTCTGTTTCGGGTAGCGCCACCTAGTGCACTGGCCGTGATCTGCCCTGTCATGTTTCGAAATCGGAAAGAAATTGTCATGAAATGTACAGTGTTATCGCTGGGATTCTGGCCATGAGCTTAATTTGTACGTCTCGCGTTAATTGTTTGTCTGCGGAATAGGTTTCAACACCATCGGTACGAACGTGGTCGTCCTGGCAGGCACAAACCGAAGTGACGTACTCGATTCCGCCCTTTTGCGGCCAGGCCGCTTCGATCGTCAAATCTATGTTGGACTTCCCGATATCAAAGGCAGATCTTCTATTTTCAAAATTCATTTGCAGCCGCTAAAGACAAATTTAGATAAAGTCGCCCTCGCCAGAAAAATGGCCGCCCGAACGCCTGGCTTTTCTGGTAAGAATGGTTGTTACAGTCGTTTCTGTTTTCTTTTTTCTTTTGCATATACGTTCTTCTTAACGGTGATCAGCTTGATTCAGGGTCTCAAACACGCGGGCCGCATGTGGCCCGCCAGGACATTTTGTGCAGCCCGCGATGCTTTTTGGGAATTTTCAAATGTGACATTTACATTATGTGGTTTATTCACCCGTGTTTAAAAGTGCTCGGCTAGCGAGTGGACAAGTTCCTTTTAAACGAGCTTAGAGACGGCTGCAAATGATTTGCCTATAAACCATGGCATCTTTCGCAGGAAATATGGTGTAAAAGCTGTTTCTAGTAAGTTTCAGGTACCGGCATTGTTGCGTCAGCGTCATAATGTACCCTCGGATTATTTTATTAGTCTTCATTTTCGGCCTCGGAGCAATTTGAGTTTGAGACCCCTGAGTTGATCTATATTTCATTACTAGACATGTCTTTCAGTTTTTGAGAAATTTCGCGCAAAGAGAATGAAATATTTTTAGAGTCTTCTAGACGAGGGATTCTCAAACTTTTTAGTGATGTACCTTTGGCCAATATTTTGTGCACACCGTGACTGCAACCATGAGTACAGTAATTAGGTATATAGCTGTAATTATTGTACTTTTGCGTTAAAATTATTTTATGAAGACGCTTAAAAATTCGCCTACCCCTTGGAGCACCTTGGCGTACCCCAAGGAGTACAGGTACTCCCCATTTGACAACCACTGTTCCCGACCTTCCAAAGTTATGCGTGCAGTTAACCGTTTGCTCCAGGTGCGGACATCGCGAACGTCTGCAACGAGGCTGCGTTGATCGCCGCCCGAGACGCGTCCACCGAGATCGAGGACAAACATTTTGCCGCCGCCATCGAAAGGATCGTAGCAGGTACGTTTGTTGCGTCTTTGTGAAAGTAGTGGAAGCAGGGATTTGAACCCGCGACCTGTCCGTCGCAGGTATGGAGAAAAAGACGCAGGTCTTGCAACCGACCGAAAAAACAACAGTCGCCTACCATGAAGCTGGTCACGCCGTGGTCAGCTGGTTCCTCGAGCACGCCGACCCCTTGCTCAAGGTTTCCATCGTTCCTCGCGGCAAGGGCCTCGGCTACGCCCTTTACACGCCCAAAGAACTTTACCTATACACTACGGAACAGGTAAGCGTGACTGGCAAAGCACGGTGCCAAATCACCGTAGTTTTTTTGACCGCGCCTTTTTTCGCTTATGCTGCAGCCAGTGGCGTAACTGACGTCAGGGCAGGGGGATGAGCCACCTCCCCTGGCAAGCTAAATGTAAAAATCGGGACCCCTTTAGCTTACATATTAATATTTAGTATTCTTTTGGTTTTCAGTAAGTTGTTTTTTTT